>Ga0126332_10000201_pt1 | contig 24127 bp, 18 predicted proteins | sample InaspJWI42metaG_FD_94482 | JGI IMG/M metagenome (GOLD analysis project Ga0126332, IMG submission 94482) | Marine gutless worms symbiont microbial communities from Oahu, Hawaii - Inanidrilus sp. 2 OAHU.JWI-42 metaG | ecosystem: Host-associated > Annelida > Digestive system > Unclassified...
CTCTCTTCCTGTAGAAAAGGTTCGCCGTTCCATTCCGGTTGTTCCTCCAGATAGAATACTTCCAGCGTGCAGACCTGTTCGTTGTGTATCAGAATGTCGCGCGACAGCTGCCAGGGAGTGGATCGAAAGCCCGGGGTTTTGTGCGCATAACTTTCAAATTCCAGCTGAGCGCAGGCAATTTCAGGGAATTGCAAAGAAGCCGGAATGATGTCGACGATCTCCTGCAGGATCTCATCCAGAGAAAAATCATGCCGTTCCCGGAGTCTGGAGATTTCATAAAGGCAATTGAGCTCCTTTACCCTTTCCTGCAGGTTATGGGTTAATTGGGTTAGCTCTTTTTCGACACGCTTTCTCTCCGTCAGATCCCGGGCAATCGAATTGACGCCGGTTAACCTGCCTTGGACATCATAGCGCAGGTTTACCGTGCATTGCATATCGAATATTTCACCGGTCACCTGATTTATCAGCCGGTTTTCAAAGGTTAAGTTCGTCAGATGGTCGCTGATCCACCCGTCAAATGCAGCCCGGGATACATCCCTGTCCTCGGGATGAATAAAATCAAAAGCGGATTTGCCGATACACTGCTTTATGGGACATCCAAAAATCTTTTCGGCAACGTGATTTACATACAAAAGGCGGCCCCGGCCATCAACCCGGGTGATCAGATCCTGTGTGTGTTCTACCATTTCCCGATACAACTCTTTGCTTTCCTTGAGCCGATCAATCTCACTGCGCTGTGCTGCCAGTTTTTTTTGATATTCCTTTACTTTTTTTTCTAATTCCTGAAAGGTTGGTTTCCCTTTCATTTAAGCCTCCTATCATTATTTCCAGAAATTCAGCCGGCAGGCCTACGCCCATGCCCCATATATGCAATCGATGAAACAGCGGGGCAACACGCCGCTGTTCTTAACTGGCGCTGGTCGAAGAAATTCTATTTCTACAGATTCAGCCGGTTCAACGCCCTAGCTTGCAGGTCGAGCCAGCAGGCCATCGGCAGCAGTAGAATAAAAATCTATGGAACTTTAAAGGTGCGCTAGTGCTGAAAAAAAGCAGCTGTCCAGTCAGGGTGCGCTATTCTGGCAATGTCCGAAAGGTGCTCTATGGGGTTAGTTTCGCCGTGTCAAGTCATTCAATAGTGCTATTGTATAGATTGGTATAATATATACCTCAAAATGCCATCTCTGTCAAACTGCTGATCCAAACCGTTGTGCCTGCGTTATCATGATAGCCGGTTTACACAGGTCGGATCGGCACCGCCAGGCTTAGATACGAGTTTTTCTCTTCAAACATCAATCTTTTAGCGACCATCATTTTTAAAAAAGCCGTGATATGATCTTCACCAAAAGAAGGAAAATGTTCAAGTATCACTTTAAGCGAGCGGGGCTGCCGGCAGAATAAATAAATTTTTCTGGATGATCCCACCAGCCGGTGATTCATCGGATCGATCCCGGGACGCTTCTGGTTGATGATCAGAAATTCTGTTCCATCCCGGTAGCTTAAAATAGGTTTGGAACCTGGCTCACGGTGAAGTTGGGCATAGGCTTTCTTCCAGGCTTTTACTTTTTCTTTAACCGGCCGCCAGAGTTTTTTTTGCCGCAGTCGGTCGCCTCGGCAGGACTGAATCGTAAACTGCATGGCCTCATATACGGTCGCTGGAAACAAAACCGCCCAGTTGGGATGATTGTATACCGACCTGACGCTGAAATCATTCGGATTCGCCCACACGGGACTGCCCAGTCCGAGCCAGAATTGAACAGACCGCATCGGCCGAAAAGGCATGGCAAATTCAAGATTGTGCAAAGTTTCTTCCACATCTTCACGGTCGCTGCCTGGAAACTCCAGGATCAAATTAGAGGCGTTGACAAGACCCAATTCCTCGCAGGTTTTCATAATTTCCAAATTCTGGATCGTTGTCGTCCCCTTGTTCAATTTCTTCAGAAGACGTGTGCTCAGGGCTTCGATTCCAATCTGCAATTCATTTACACCGGCTTTTTTCATTCTTTTCAGCACCCGCCTGGGTGTGACCGCCCGAATTTCACAGAATAGCCGGTAATCTTTTTGCGATTCAGCCAGACCGTTAAATACTGTTTCCGACACATTCAGAGGTATCAGGTTGTCCATAAACGCCACGGAAAGCGTCTGGTATTTGGTTGTCAACGCATCGATTTCGCGAACCACCTGACGGGGCGCCTTGGTACGGTAACCGTCCCATTGCCGGTTCAGATTGCAGAAGGTGCATCCCGAGTACAGTTTACCGACGGGCGACTTACGCCACCAGCATCCGCGTGAAATCTCGGCCGGCAGGGTGGGGAAAAATGTCTTTTGCAGCGCCAATGACTGCAGAAGCGAGAAATATTCATCATAATCCGGCAATGGAAGCTCTGCCAAATCCTTCAACTGGCTACGGGTGATCGCGCCGTGGAGATGATCCGGCTGATTGGCGACAAGTCCCGGTATGCATGATATTTCAGCAGTGTTGGTAGCTTGCTTTAAGCAATCGACCAGCCGACTCAATGCCAGTTCACCTTCCCCGTTGACGGCAAAGTCGATCTGTGGGAATACGCGCAGCAAATCTTTGATCGCTTCGCCGGCGAACATTGAACCGCCGACAACAACCGAAAGGTCCGGATGTTGTTTTTTGATACGGTCGATAAAATACAGGGTCGAACTGAACTGGCAGTGGCAGATGGAAAATCCCACCAGGCAGAAACCGCGCCAGTCGAGATTATCAATAAAATTATCGGAAACATCCGCAACCTGTTCAGTGAGTCTTTTGAACCCAACATTCCGCAGGACTGATCGGCCTTTAATACTGCGGTAGAAAAGCTTTTCGATGGCAGTCGTATTTTCCGGATACAGCAATGCGGCATAGACGGATTCCGCCAGCCAGGTCCGTTCCGAAATTTCATGATAGATGCGATATCCGACGGCTGCCGCCAATTTCAGATATATGTGATGGGCAACAACCTGAAGATCGGTATGCCGGGTCTGCAGATATGATTTGAGTGTCGCCAGTTGAATGGAGGGGCGATTGTATATGGGCCAGGGTGTTGAAACAAGCGCGATGCGTTCCAGCGTTTTTGGGGTATTCGACATCAGAGATAATTGTGGGTATTAAATAATAGTTTAATTTGGCATAATATCGAAATGCGAGTGAATAGTAGTCCTGCCGCCATGAAAAGTCCACCCGTATCTTGGATAAAATCGTATGACGTGATTGGCGAGGTTTCCCTGGTTGACAGCTGCCCGTTCGGGCTGCTAATAAAGCCTGGCTTGCATGCTTGCTTCAGGCAGACAGGCCATTACAACAGTATCTGATTTATCACAATAATATCCGCCGATTCTTGAGCGGCCTGATATTTTAGGGCAACCATGAATTGACCATCGAAAGGAAACGGGATGAGCAAAATATATGAACAGCTTGCCAGGCACTTGGATAACTTACCGGCAGGGTTTCCGGCAACAGGGTCCGGCGTTGAGCTGAGAATTCTCAAACGGCTGTTTTCACGCCATGAAGCGCAAATCGCCATGGGGCTTACCATGATGCAGGAGCCGGTCAAAAAAATCGCCGATAGACTGCAGATGGATGAATCGGAATTGGCGCCGACTTTGGCGCAAATGTCGCGCAAAGGGCTGATATTCCGGTCTACCAAAGATGGCCAGGACCGGTACATGGCGGCCCAGTTTGTCATCGGTATTTGGGAGTATCATGTCAACGACCTGGATGAAGCGCTCATCAAAGATTTCAATGAATATGTGCCGGTTCTTATTAAAAACACATGGGTCAATCGCCAGACCAAACAGCTCAGGGTTGTCCCGATCTCTAAGAGCCTGAACGCTGAAATGCAAATCATGCCCTACGAAGCGGCCGAGGAAATCATAAACAAACAGTCGAAAATCGTGGTGGCACCGTGCATCTGCCGTAAAGAGCACCGGATGGTCGGTGAAGGCTGTGACAAACCGATGGAGGTCTGTATGATCTTCGGCAGCGGTGCCCATTACTACGAAAAAAATGGAATTGGTCGATCGGTGCCCCGGGATGAAGCCTTGGGTATCCTCAACCAGGCCATGGATGCGGGTCTGGTCCTTCAACCCGGCAACGCTCAGAAACCCGCCAATATCTGTATGTGCTGCGGGTGCTGTTGCCAGATCCTGAAAAATTTAAATGCTCTGGACATGCCGGCCAAAGCAGTCTCATCCAATTATTATGCAACAGTCGATGAAAAAGCGTGCACGGCCTGTGGTGTGTGTGAGACCCGTTGCCAGATGAACGCCATCGTCTTGGATGATGCAGCCCGTGTCGATCCGGATCGATGCATCGGATGCGGGCTCTGTGTCCCGACGTGTGACTTTGACGCCATGCGGCTGATGGAAAAAGATGTGGCCGAAAGAACGGTCCCGCCCAAAAATCTTCTCGGCACATATATCAATATCGCCAAAGAAAGAGGACTTATTTAGGCCCTTTTTATTGAAATCACATCATGTTTGCGATGGATTTATCTAACAAAAGATTTTCGCCACCAAGACACGGAGTTTAATGATAATAAACATTAATTTTTGTGTCTTTGTGCCTTGTGGCTATTCTTTCCGGTTTATCCGGGTTGGGTATTTTTCCGCAAGCATCTGATAGCGGCCCGGCGCGCCTAACCCAGTCCTCTTTCCTGCTTTATTTTTTGATGTAAATCGGTAAAGGTGTTGGGAGAAGTCTCTTCTGTTCGCCGTTTGATGGATATGGCCTCGGTGGGACAGGTAACAGCACACACACCGCAGCCGATACACCAGTTCAGATCCACTTGGGCCAGATCATCCATCAGTTCCACCGCAGCCACCGGACATATTTCAACGCATGCGCCGCAGCCGATGCATGCATCTCTAGCGGTCTCACGTGTGAAATAAACAGCCATCAGTGCATCGCGCGCGATTTTTCGGCGCTTGATGATACCCACATTCCAGCAATAGTGACCGCAGCAGTTGCAGGTGTGTTTTATTTGTCCCTGGGCATTGTCCACCATGTGCACCATGCCTTCTTTTTCACAGCGGCAAAGGATGTCCAGTGCTTCGTCCCCGGAGATCTTCCGGGCCAATCCCTTGGCAATGACAAACTCAGCCAACTCATCGTATTTCAGGCAGACTTCCAGGCTGTGTTCACAGTCCGTTCGACCCAGAATTTTGGCCGACATCCGGCACGGACAATGGGCCACTGCAATCCGGGTTGCGGCATTTACGATGGCACCGATTTGCTCGTTCGGCATCACGCCCTGCATGGTCAAATTAATAGATGCATTGGCCGGACTGTATTTGTAGGTTTTGGTGGCAACACCGCCATAAACCTTACCGGTGGTCGGCACCGTGAAATAGTTTAGAACCAGCTTTGCCATCCGCCTGGCGCGATCGTCCTGCGGTCCGCCCCAGAAAAAGGTCTGCGGCATGCCGTAACCGATCTGCAGCAGGGCATATCCGACCTTGCCTTCCCCGGTTTTGGCGGTGTACAGCATGTCGCGGGCGGAAAGCGACTGTAGGGCATCGTTCACCGCCTGCGCTGACAAACCGGACTGTTCGGCTATTTCAGTGGCATCGATCACTTCCATGGGCATCAGATCGTTGGGAATCGCCAGGGCAACCCGTGCTTCATCCGGCGTATAATTTTCTTCGAGGAGAGCCAGTAGGGCTTGGCTGAAGGGGTAACCCATGACGAGGTCTTTCAGGTGATTGGCCAGTTGAAGGTATATATCATTCATCTGCGGGCTCCTTCGGTTGCGTAATTTGATAAATTCCAGCGTTTGATCGATAATGGTTTTTTGCGCCAGGTCCCTCGCCCGAACGAGCCGGTGGGAATTTGGAAAACGGTATATCGGATTTTAACGCTCCTGTCAGCGCTTTATTTTGAATCGGAATCCTTTTGCTCCCGCAGGAATTTTAATGTGGAGGGGGCAATCCCGAAATCCTCGGGCGTTACGAATCCCTGAATTTTCAAAATCATGGCAATTATGGCAAAATGATGCACGACATGAAACTTCAAGAACTGCAGTTCACGTTCTACCGTTGAATTTGCGAAAGAATCCCGCCCATGGCCTTCAACGATTTCATCGTTTTTGACTAACAAACGCTTTTTTGCCGAGACCACAGCCGCAGGCAGAATATCCAGACCATCCATGGTTTCCTTGATCTTTTGAATACAATACAGCCGATCATTTTCCAGACGTTCTTCCCGTCTGCGGGCATCATAATCAATCATTTCCCGCCATCCCATCAGAAAATTTTCATAAAAATCCAGCAGATGGCGGATATGCTTGCCGACAGCGCTCATATAATACGGACTGTCATGGTTGGTGTACTGATCATCATCGAGTTTTTCTAGCAAATCGATAGCCTGCTGCAAGTAACTGTTGTTTTCGCTAACCAGGGATTTGCAGTCTATCATAGCAACTCCTGTTCAAATCTATGTTTTTGATTATTAGAGAAAAATAACTGCATATTTCGATTGTCAGATTAAACATAAAATCATTACATTCGTTTGCATGCCTTGGTGAAAGGGCGATTTTGTGAAGGACGGGTGATGTGAACTTTTTTCAGGATCGGTGCAGTTTTATACATATATCTCACGGTATTAAGGATTCAAGAAACGAATCAAGACCGGACAAACAGTATCGCGGAGAAACGGCAGACCAGATATGCATGCTTTTATGTTTACTTTATTCCCCTTTCTTTTTTTATCTCGTCATAGGCTTGCTGGATTTCTCGGAACTTATCTTCGGCAAACTTGGTAAATTCCTCCGGCAGGCCCTTGGAAACGATCTTGTCCGGGTGATACTCCATGACGAGTTTGCGATAGCGGCTTTTAATTTCTTCGTCCGAATCACTTGTCGATACGCCTAATATGGCATAGTATGTGTCGTTCGTCCGCACATATCTGGATTTAAGTGTCTGGTAAGCCGCATCCGAAAAATTGAAAATTCGAAGGGCTGATTGGATCAAACGCTCCTCAGCGGCATTCATTGCGCCATCGGCTACCGACACTCGCAGCAGAATATCGATCATCATCTCCAGGATCTGCGGCTGGGCATGGAACTGGCCGTAGAACTGGGCGGAAAAATCCTCGAAACTGCTGGGCGATTCGATGGCGGTGTTGAAAATATTCATGGCCACCATCCTGCTTTGCGGATCCAAATTTAGATCATTGAGCATGAAGCGGTTAATGGTGTCTATCTCGCCCCTGGAAATCTGTCCGTCGGATCTGGCCAATTTGGCCAGCATTGAAAATGCCGCAACAAAAAAGGTAAACTGAGCTTCCTGGCCGGGTTGCGGCTTAAAGGTCTCCTCAGGATAGTATTCCTCGGTGCTGCGGTCAAAAGCATGGCCGAAGGCTGCACCGGCAATGGCGCCCAGTGGTCCCCCGATAGCAAACCCCAGAGTGCCTCCCACAATTTTACCAATCCAACCCATAGAATCCGGCTCCCGCTTTGATAATTAAAAAATCAGTTCCTCCATCTCAGAATTCCAATCAATTTTCAAGACCGAAGTTCAACTTGAATATAACCTATAATTTGCCTCATATTTTTCAATGCTCTATTGGACACATCAGAGTTGGCAACGACCATCCGATCACGGTCGCTTGTATTTTCATCATATAAAACCGTTCGTCATTTAATGATGGCTCCTTATATGTTATCCTGAAAGTTACGTTCAGCTATTTTGCGCTTGCATACCATCTATTGCCTTAGTATTTCAATACACCGGGCTTGTGGTTTGATTTCAATCCAACTGAACACTGATGACCTCCGATCCGGGCAAACAGTGATCAAATGGCTTAGTTAATCACGATTATACGAAAAACAAAAGGATTTAGTATTTTCAATAATTAACGTTTTCATGATTAAAAAATTATGGGAAACATTGAAAAAGACGCACAAACTGCGGGTGATAAAATAAGGCCGATCAGACTTTATATCTGATTGCCTTTTTTAAATGGCGATGGCTTTAATTCGGTGTGAGAATCGCAGTAGGCAAAATTTATTGAATTTGATAAAATAAAATAAATTCAAAGATCGCTAAATTTTTGGTTTTTTAAAAAAATGCAGAAAGTGGTAAAATAATAGCAGATTTGTTGACGGGCGCATTTATGCGGGTCAGGCACTTTTTGGCACCAGCCTGGCCATACAATCAGCGAACAGTGTAATCTAGGATCTTTTGGATGCAAAATAAGACAACGTCAAAAACGGAGAACGATAACCTCCAACTCGATAATGCCGCAGAATCACTGTATCAGCAGCTGGGCGGTGTCGATTTTCGGAAACTGAAAAAACTTTCTGCGGAATCCGACCGCCTGGCGCAGGGACTATCAGAAGAACAGCGACAGTATGATGCATTAAGGTCTCTGCTGGCCCGACTTGTTTGCCAAGTAAGTACCAGTCTCGATGATCTGCAGTATTCCGGTAAGAAGCAATCGGGCCAAATCAATTACCAGAAGCTTGAAAACATTTTCGTTCAATTCAGCGGGGGAAAGAAATTCGGCGACTCGATCCTCATTCGGCATAAAGGGGCTTTCGGTGAAAAAAAGAAAGAGGATAAAGTAGACTATGAAATTCTGTACGGCGACATCATCCTCGATGCTGATGTGGCGCAACTGATGGCCAAGCGGCAGGGAGCAGAAACAACAAACCTATTAAATCAGCTCAACAAAGCCTTTGAATCATTTTGGCGCCGCGGCACCAACAACTTTTTAATGAAAATTCCCAAAGCGCCTAAAGAGTCAAAGCGCCTATGGATGTCGCTCATGATCGCTGCGCAATATGATGCAGCCCTTAAGAACAATACTCGCATTTCATATAAACTTGGCGGCAAAAGTGTATCGATAACACCGGTACATAACGAGCATAACGCCCCGGACCTGAATTTGACCTTGCTGGCGGTATTGAACGGGTTGCAGACTGAACAAATGCAAAGCCTGGTTCAAAAGGTGGATAATTGGATGCACCGTCAAGGGTCCGGCAAAGCCTTAATTCAATTTGCGAGCACGTACGATGCCCTGCTGGGCATCAAAAGCCTGCCCAAAAAGCTGATGCCACCACCGATTGAGATCAACAATCTCAAATGGATGATGGTGAATCAGGATCAGAAACAGGTGACGGAGAAAATGGCAGCCGTGGCCAGGTTGGCCATGGACAGTTCCGGTGGTTCCAGTACCGAAACAGCTCGGGTGCTCAAAAGTGTTTATGGCGATGACTATGCGCGAATCGACTCACAGCAGGTTTTAGAGCGCCTGCAGCTGACATCCGGTCTCCTGGACGCTATCGAGAAAAAACCGGAAGAGAAGGACATCCAGGTTGAAGTTCTCAATAATGTCGAACAACGCCTCGGTAAAGTCAGCGACGAGGTTTTTGACAACCTATCCATGGCGGATAATAAAGACAAGGGACCGTCGGCGGGCAAAGACAATCTGATCGGCAAAGTGCATACCAAAGTTCTGAACATGGTCACCTTTTACAAACGGCGGTCGACGACCAAAAGAAAGATGACTGATATGGTGCACCGCGCCATTGATTTTGACACCCAGGATTATGAAACGCTGGCCAAAGATTTCAACGTAAGCATCCAGGAGGCCGAGGCACTGATCAAAATGCTGAAAAGCTGTTTTGATGAGCAAGGTAATTTCAAAAAAAGTACTTTCAGTAATATCATACCCGATCTGGAGCGTTATGACAGAAAAATTTTTGAATTTCTCTGGCACAACCTGAAAGAGTCGCTGCACCAAACAGATCGGGGGGCATTCCTGGACTCATTGCAGCTGCTGGTTGATCGTCTAAAACGACCCAAAAACGCGATCTCCGTTCTTCTTGGGGATCTTTACAGCAACCCCACGATCATAAGGTTTGGCGACCGCAAAGCCTTCATGCTTGGAAACCGGCTTGTCCGGACGGATTCAAAAGAAATCGTCAGCTACCAGATCACCCCTGAAGATGTACTCCTGGTAATCAACAGACTGGATGAGCGTTTGACAAACTATGCTGCGTGGAAAATCGACCGTAAACAGGACGCTTTCTTTGAAAAAATTCGCACCATCCACCGCAGACTTTTGGAAGCTCTGGACGACGATGAAACAAAACAGCACGTAATGGGACCACAGGATTTGCTGGCCCTTGAACGGGAAATCTACATCTTCTTCGCGCTGGTGGGCGGCAACACCGGCAGATCATTAATGTTGAGCGCCCTTAAGGAATACGGTCATCCGGAATCGGATATCTATCAACTCAAGGAAAGCCCGGCTCACATGGCGGACCTGCTGCAGTTGTTGAAAATAGTTGTTCGCGGAATCGGGCGTATAGGAGACAACGACCAGTCGGTTATTCTGGACCAGGTAAAAGGCCAGCTGCAAGTCTTCTTGCAGATGATCAAGTCCCTGCATGGAGAAGATTTGATCCATCAGATCCAGGAACACCTCGATGAATCCATCCGACAAATCGCCGAAAGATCTTGATTGAAACCGGTTTTAAAATCCCCGGACCATTCCCAAAGCAAACCGAGTAAACAACAATTTACGATATCTTCCTTTTTGACGACCCGTCCCGCCGCGGCGCGACTGCCAGGAGCTTCATCTGGAGACCGGGCTGTTAATTGGTAAAAAAATGATTATATTTTAAGACTTTGCAGGATACAAACGATATGGCTTGTAGATAAAAAACGGCCTTGCCCAGGAAAGGCCGTTTAAAAGCATGGTGCCGAAGGCGAGACTCGAACTCGCACGTGGGAACCCACACTAGACCCTGAACCTAGCGCGTCTACCAATTCCGCCACTTCGGCACGTAAGATTTATAAATCAAAAAAGATTGATTTCTTTTAAAAGTTGTCCTAAATAAACCTATTTATATTTTCTGTCAAGTGAATATTTTTAATTGAATTGTTCCTGAAATGAAGACTATTTTCAGTATTGAAGAGATCACCAAGCCGTTTAACAAAGCGGTGGTGACCATAGGTAATTTCGACGGCGTGCATCTGGGGCATCAGGCCCTGTTCCATGAAGTTATCGAAAGAGCCGAAGCCGTAGGCGGCACTTCGATTGCCATGACGTTCGAACCCCATCCCATGCGCGTGTTGAAAAAAAACAACTACCCGCCGCTCATTACCTTGATAGAGCAGAAAGTCGAACTGATCGGTCGCGCGGACCTGGATGTGCTGATTTGTTGTCCCTTTACCCGTGAATTTGCCAAGCTGACCCCCAGAGAATTCGTGGAAGATATTCTGATCCGCAAACTCGGCATGGTGGCGATCGTTGTGGGCAAAGACTACACCTTCGGCAAGGATCGGGAGGGCAATGTCAGCATGCTAAAGACATTTGCCGAGTTGTTCGATTTCGAACTGATTCTGGCTGACTGGATCCAGATGGCTAAGACCGAAAAGGGTAGAATCAGCAGCACCAAAATAAGACAACTGGTAACGGACGGACGGGTCGATGAAGCCCAACCCCTGTTGGGCCGGTATTACCAGATCCGCGGTATAGTCATTACCGGACGTGATCGCGGCGGAAAACTGCTGGGTTTTCCGACGGCCAATATTAAGCTTCAGGATGAACTGTGTCCCAAAACAGGGGTTTACGCAGTTACCGTCGAATGCGAAGGCAATCGATACGACGGAGTGGCCAATATCGGGTACAGTCCGACCTTTGACGACCACGTATTTACCATTGAAGCCCATATTCTCGACTTTGATGAAGATATTTACGGCAGTAAAATTCTGGTCAACTTCATCAAACGGATCAGAGACGAGTTAAAATTTTCAGGTATTGAGGAACTGGCACAGCAAATTAAACAGGATGTGATTGCGGCTCGCGAAATTTTGACCCGGACAGTCCACTAGCAGCACTGATATCGTCGAATCCAATGATACTCAATGAATAAAAAAGTATTAATTTCCCTTTGCGTCGGGACGGTGGTTTCGGGTGCTACCCTTTATCTTGCTTTTCGAAACGTTCCCTTCCAGGACCTGATAAACTATCTGGCGTCAATCAACTATTTTTGGATCATTCCTTCCGTGGTCCTCGTAATTGTCAGCTTCAGCCTACGGGCCCTTCGTTGGCAGTTTATTCTGGGAGCAACGCACCGTGTCGGCTTCTGGCGGGCATTTCACCCGTTAATGATCGGCTTCATGATCAACTGTGTTCTGCCCGGAAGACTCGGTGAATTTGCCAGGCCATTGATTTTAAATCGGAAAATAGACATTCCCGTGGCAACCGGATTGGCAACGGTTATCGTGGAAAGGGTATTCGATTTGATTATGCTGTTGAGCCTGTTTGTGATCGTATCGGCCAGCACTCAGATCGATCCGAGTATCGCCATAGGTTTCGGAAAATACACTCTCAACCATGAAACCCTGGAAACCGTTTTCAACGGAATGCTGCAGGTGAGTGTCGTTTTAGTTATCGGTATAGTTCTGATCAGCTTGCAAAAAACACGCAACTTTTTAAACGGTGTGATTATGCGCTTTCCCAATTACATGTTTTTCCTGAGTTCGACTGCAAAGACGCGAGTCCGGGAGAAACTGGGCCGCCCCGTGGTTGGCATGATCAACAATGTTGCAACCGGCATGACCTTGATTAAGAACCCGAAAAGAATTAGTATATGTTTCATCTTGTCAGTCTGCATCTGGACATTGGCTGCGGTTTCCTACTATGTATTTGCCATCGGATGCCCGCAGGTGCGTTTAACACTGACCGAGATGACGGCGGTAATGGTGATCTTGTGTTTTGTCATTGCCCTGCCGTCGGTACCCGGATTCTGGGGTCTGTGGGAGGCGGGGGGTGTTTTTGCCATGATGCTTTTTGGAATTGCTGAAAAAGATGCCGCCGGTTTTACGCTGGTTAATCATGCCGTTCAAATGTTTCCAGTTATATGGGTCGGCCTGATGTCGGCCTGGATCAGCGGCGTGAACATTATGCAGATATCTTATGCGACAAAATCCCAACCCGGATAATCCGTAAAGAATAGCCTCAAAGGTACCGAGACACAAAAAATAAACGTTTATTATAATTAAACTTCGTGTCTGGGTGGCGAAAATATTTTATTAGATAACTCCTTCGCAAACATGATGTGATTTCAATACATAGGTACGAATGCAAGGGTTTTACGATCTTTTAAGCGTGCCATTTGTAAAACCTTTTAACATAACGAGGAAAATACATGTCCAAGCTCGACATCTTAAAATTTCCGAATAAATTTTTGTTGAAACCGACCAATCCGGTTGAGAACATCGATGGCAAACTGCAAGGATTGATCGATGACATGGCCGAGACCATGTATGCAGCACCGGGTGTAGGGCTGGCAGCGATTCAAGTGGGAAGCGACAAGCGAATTCTGGTCTATGATGAGTTGCCGGGAGAGGAGAAACGTCAGTTTCAGGCATTAATCAATCCACAGTTGATCGAAAGCGAGGGCGAGATAATATCCGAAAATGAAGGCTGCTTGAGCGTTCCGGATTTTCGTTCCGACGTCAAAAGAGCCGCCCGGGTACTGGTGGAAGGCGTTGATCGTGAGGGAAATCCTTTGCGCCTGGAAGCCGATAATTTTCTGGCCATCGTGCTCCAGCACGAGATTGACCATTTAAATGGTACGCTTCTTATCGATCGCATCAGCGCCTTGAAAAGAGAACTTTACAAACGGCGAATAAAAAAATTACGCAAGCGAAAATGAAAAAGACGTTCAACATCATCTTCATGGGTACGCCGGAATATGCAGTTCCGTCATTAAAGGCGATCCATAACAGCCGGCATCATCTGTCTCTGGTGATTACCCAGCCGGATCGACCGAAAGGTCGCGGACGAAAAGTGTTTCCGCCGCCTGTGAAAAGGACTGCCGCTGATCTGGGTTATGAAGTTATCCAACCGACAAAGATAAAAACCCCGGAATTCGCAGAATCCCTTATTGGCTTGAATCCGGACATCTTTGTCGTGGTTGCCTACGGCCGCATTCTGCCCAAGCAGGTTCTGGATATCCCCAAAATTGGATCCATCAATGTTCACGCATCCCTGCTGCCGAAATACCGGGGGTCGGCACCCATCCAATGGGCGGTCATCAAAGGTGAAAAAGAAACCGGTATTACAACCATCCTGATGGACGAAGGCCTTGATACCGGCGATGTACTTTTGATGGCCAAAGAAACCGTACGACCGGATGACACTGCTGCCACGCTTCACGATCGCCTGTCCAGGCTGGGGGCCGAAGTGCTCAGCCGGACCTTGGAAGGGCTTGCACAGGATGATCTCCGTCCTGTCGTCCAAGATCATTCTCTTGCCACTTCTGCACCCATACTGAAAAAAAGTGACGGTCAGATCCTGTGGAAGAAGCCGGCCGAACTATTGGATACTTTCATACGCGGCATGACACCCTGGCCGGGGGCGTTCACATTTCATGGTCGGGTGCGTCTGAAAATTTTCAAAGCCAAGGTCATCCCGTCAGCAACCAGTGCTTCCCCGGGTACGGTCGTTGAAGGATTTGCCGATGAATTGCGCGTTGCAACCGGAGAGGGTCTGCTTTCTATCCTCGAAATCCAGGGCGAGTCCGGCAAACTACTGCCGATCAGGGATTTCTTACACGGATACAAGATACCCCCGGGAACTGTTCTTAAATGATGCAAACATATGCCTGAGCGAAGTTCGATACCGTCTCGCGAAGGACTAAGGGTACAGCTCACAGCGCTTTTTGCTAATCATGAAAAAATAGTCAATGACCGCGAATCCCTTCCAAAAGACTGTTCGGGCGCTCGATAATAATGCGCTCACGGTGCGCCGGCTCGCCTTGCAGATCCTCACTACCCAAGAGCAATCCTCCCGGACGCTGGACAGCGTCATCCAAGATACCCTCAAAGGTAAAATTTTGCGCGACCGAAGAGATCGTGCATTGCTTAATGCGATGGTATTCGGTGTTTTACGCTGGCGCGGTCGGTTGGATTTTATCATTCAAACTTTTTCACGTATTCCGTTAAAAAAAATAGACGACCAGGTGTTAAGTAATTTACGTCTGGGTCTTTTCCAGATTCTACACTTGGACCGGATACCCGTATCGGCGGCCGTGAACACATCGGTTGAATTGGCTAAGTTATCATCTCCCCCGTGGGTGGTGCGGTATGTCAACGCCATCTTGCGCAATGCTGCCAGAGGGCAAAAACATATACAGTATCCAGACATCAGAACCAACCCGCTGCAAGCTATCGCCGCCCGCAAATCTTTTCCACAATGGCTTGTCCGGCGCTGGTTGGACTCATTTGGCCTGGATGAAACCGTGCGGCGTTGTGACGCCATTAATACGATTCCGCCCCTAACCCTTCGCACCAACACTTTGCAAACCAGCCGTGGGACATTGCTGCAGTCGCTTGGAGACCATGCCGAATCCGTCCAGCCGACGAAAATTGCCCCGGATGGCGTGTTGCTTCAAAATCCCAACAGAACGATTCCGGAATTTGCTGCCTTTAAAAATGGCTGGTTCCAAGTGCAGGACGAGGCGGCGCAGTTGGTCACCCTGCTGCTGAATCCCCGGCCGGGAGAAACAGTCCTCGATGCCTGTGCCGGACTCGGCGGCAAAACCGGACACATGGCCCAGCTGATGATCGATACGGGCCGGATTGTTGCCCTGGATAAAAATGAAACCAAGCTTGAAAAACTCAACGAACAAATGCGACGAATGGGCGTTTCAATTGTAAACAACGCCAAGCATGACCTGAACACGGTCCTGTTAAAAGAGGATTTCGGCACATTTGATCGCATCCTGCTGGATGCACCTTGTTCGGGTCTCGGTGTGCTGCGCCGGAATCCGGATTCAAAATGGAACATCAAGGAACGGATGTTGAAAAATTACGGTAATAATCAGGTTCGATTTCTGAACAACCTGGCACATCTTGTCAATCGCATGGGAATTATGGTATTTTCGGTTTGCAGCTGCGAGCCTGAAGAAGGTGAATCGGTTTCCGAACAATTTCTCAAATCCCATCCGGATTTTGTTATTGAGAATCCTTCACCCGCGTTGCCGATTGGTTTCACTTCACTTGTCACCCGTGAGGGTTATTTGAAAACATCGCCGCATCAGCATAATATGGACGGCTTTTTTGCAGTGTGTTTCAAACGGATCGGATGATCAGAAGAATATTAAAAATAGCCGTGTTTTGCGTTGTGTTTGCCATTTTAGCAGGGATCAGCGCATACTTTACGCTGTCTTTGGTGATAAAAAGTGAAGACACCGTCATCGTGCCGGATTTTATCGGCAAAGACGTGGTATACGTCCTCGAATACCTTACGGAACTCGGCTTAAACACCAAAGTCAAAGGATCGGAATACAGCCTGGATATACCCAAACACCACGTCATTTTCCAGGAACCGGAACCGGGGATTGAAATAAAAAAAGGCCGGGATGTTAAAATCATCATCTCCAAAGGAACCCAGACGATTCTCATGCCCAATTTAAGCGCCTTGCCACTGCGCCAGGCGCGCATCATATTTGAAGAAAATGATTTATGCCAGGGGCAGGTATCAAACACCTATAATTTAAGTCTCCAAAAAGATGCAATTATCGCCCAGGTTCCGGCACCGGGTATGCAAATTCACAGGGGCGACTGCGTCGATCTGCTGGTAAGCCTTGGTCAAAGACCATCCGCATATAAAATGCCCGATTTAATAGGGCTGCCCCTGGAAGATGCATTGGTGATGATCGAAAAAAGTAATTTGATCCATGGCGATATCCAGACCCTGTATTCCGCCAACAAACCCAGGCGCAATGTCATCAAACAGGAGCCATCGGGCGGCTACCGGGTGCTCGAACAGAGCCCGGTTAACATTGTGGTCAATCGTAAAAAACCGGAAAAGTCGGAAGGTGGCTTTGGGACCGTACAAAAGGGAAGCCTGTTTCGTCATAGAATCGACAACGGCTTTTTAAAAAGACACATACGGGTACAGTTAAAGCGAACGGGATTTACCAGCGATTTGTTCGATGACTTTGTCGGGCCCGGAGAAGAAATATGGTTGATCATCCCAACAGATGAGGACGCCCTGGTCCTTTTATACGAAGACGAAAAACTGATCCGCACAATGTCTTACGAGGCGTGGTGATCCCGGCAAAACACGATGCAAGGATTGAAAGATACATGGTCCATGATGCAAGATACAGGGATTCAGGATACAGGATAAAAGATCTTAATTCGACCAGTAAACCACCCAACAAGCAAACGGGCATAACGGGCTCAACCGGCTCAACCGGCCCAACGGGCCATGATGCAGGATACAAGATGGAAGATCTTATTTCGGCCAGTAAACCACCTAACGGGCAAACGGGCTCAACCGGCTCAACGGACCAGGATGCAGGATATTGTATGTGGGATACGGGATGCGCTGCTCAATAATTGATCGCAGGGGATAAAGCACATTTAATATAGCATATTCCGCGTTGAAGCTGAATGAGACCATACAGGAGTTGTGATGATGAATAAGTTGATTGCGCCTTCGATACTTTCGGCCGATTTCGCGCAGCTGGGGCAAGAAGTAATGTCCGTGGAGCGCGCCGGTGCGGACTGGATTCACGCCGATGTTATGGACGGTCACTTTGTCCCAAATATCACCTTTGGTCCCCTGATCGTGGAGGCGGTTCGAAAAATTACCACCCTGCCCGTTGATGTCCATTTGATGATCGAAAACCCGGATCACCATATACCCGCATTCATCAAAGCCGGTGCAAATTATATTTCGGTTCAGGTGGAGGCCTGCCCTCATCTGAATCGGACGATTCAGATCATCAAAGAATCCGGCGTACACGCGGGAGTCGTACTGAATCCCGCGACCCCGCTTGAGAGCATTGAATGGGTATTGGAATATGTGGACTATGTTCTGATCATGAGCGTCAATCCGGGTTTCGGTGGCCAGCAATTTATCGCCAACAGTCTGAAAAGGGTTGCTGAATTGCGCCGGATGATTGACACACGCGGGCTGTCCACATTGATTGAAATCGACGGGGGCGTAAACGAGCACACGATTGCCGACATTGCCCGGGCCGGTGTCGATGTTTTTGTCGCCGGTTCGGCGATTTTCGGGCGCGGGAATTACAAACAGGTGATTGACAAGTTCAGAGGTCTCATAGGTAAGCAGTAGGGACGGAAAAGCAACCAGTTAAAAGGCCTGATTCGACACAGCCCGAATCAAAATTCGCCGCAATAACGGGAAACATTTTCGGCAGATGCGGAAATCACGTCATTCAGGTGTATGGATTAAGCAAAAATGGTGATTGACAATTGAAGCGGGGTTATCAGCACGGAATTTCAGATGGGAGCGCAGCCATGTTCGATACCTGCGCCGGACAACGCAAGGCCCGCACGATGGTTGCAGTGCTGAATGACTGCATGGCTAGCCCGCTGAAAAAGCTTCGTCTGCTGAACATCGGAGGGTCTGCCGGCATCATACTAAGTATCATTCTCAATACATGATCAACACGAACAGCCTAAAGGCGAGAGTCATAAAGGTGGTTTTAAAACATTTCTATTGGGCCAGTCCGGGTTATATAGTGTTATTACAGAAGCCTTTGGCGAATTTCGACAAGTCATTTCTCTTACCGGCGCTAAAATGCAGCAATAAACAGATTTCCTAGCAACCGCTTGATTAAAAACCGAGCTCCAAAAACTGTGCCTGATCTCAGAGGGAAATGCCTTTTTTGCGCAGCGCATCAACTTCGGCAGCCACGATCGCCCTATCCTTAAAATGGGAAATTGGAGATGGGACATATATGGCAATTCTTTGTTGGTGTCAACCGGCGCCCTACCCTTCGTAGCGATATCCGACGCCGTGGACGGTGGTTATGATTTGCGGATTACGGGGATTCGATTCGACCTTTTTCCGCAGCCGGGCGACGTGCTGGTCAAGCGTCCGGGTCGTACCGAAGTAGTCTATACCCCAGACGGCATTCAACAGCGTATCCCGGCTCAGAACCTGATTGGGATGCTGATAGAAATATTTCAAAAGCTCGATTTCACGGCCGGACAAATCAAATATTTCATCGTCGCGGCGTGCACGAAACTGAGCCGTATCAATCTCGACGTCGCCGAATTGAAAGACTTGCGGGATCGCTTGCGAGACTTTCTTGTTTTGTTTTGGGCGCAAAGTTCGTCTAAGGACAGCTGCAATGCGGGCCAGCAATTCATGGACACCGAACGGTTTGGTAATGTAGTCATCGGCACCCAGCTGCAAGCCGACAACTTTATCGATCTCCTCCCCTTTGGCCGTCAGCATAATTACCGGGATTTGTTGGTTTTGTGTTCGGATATCGCGGCAGACATCATAACCGCTCTTGCCGGGCATCATGATGTCCAGGATGACCAAATCGTAGCTGTTGTTGTTGAACAACTCGCAGGCCTGAGGCCCGTCATTTGCAGGAGTTACCTTATATCCTTCACTTTCAAGCGTATCTACGAGTCCCGTTCGAATGTTGGCGTCGTCTTCAGCGACTAGAATTCGGATTTTTGGCATATCTCCCCTTCAAATTGGTTGGCGTCAAAAAAGATTAACTCTATGTTTCGTTTTTATATTTGTTCATTTTCAATTTTCAGGATTTTTTTCGTCTACTGTGGTTCGTTTCTTCACAGCTTTATCAAAAAACTGTGAACACAGGATCACAACAATCCGGTCGACCCTGTCACGGACCATAAACCAATGGCATCAGCACCACAAAACAGCTTCCACCTCCTGGCCGAGATTCAAAGCGTAAATCACCGCCCAGATCTCTGAGGAGCCGGCGGGCAATACTTAATCCCAGGCCGGATCCGGTTCTGGCAGTTGTCAATGAATCATCCACCCGGTGGAATTTTTCGAAAATCTTGCGGCGGTGAGCAGACGCTACCCCGGGACCCCGATCCATCACCCGGATGCGGCAAAAACGTTCCTGCCGATCCAATGCCACCACCAGTTCTCCTCCATCGGCTGCATATTTTAGGGCGTTGTCCAGCAGATTGAGTAAAACCTGTTCTGCAGCATCCCGATCGGTCCGGACCGTCAACCGGTATTTAGGCAGTTCCAGTTTCGGCATCATACCGATCTGTTCAAATTGTAACTTGTGAGCTACGAAAAGACTTTGTAAAAATTCCGCCAAATCAAGATCCTCAATCCGATACTTCTTGCGCCCCTGTTCCAGGCGGCTGAAATCGAGAACATTATTGACCAGCCGGGTGAGCCGCTGGCTCTCATTGACAATCACCTGAAGATACCGTTTCCTTTTTCCGGGAGACTTTATTCTGTTCTCGTTGAGCAGTTCCGCGTACATGCGGATACTGGTCAGGGGCGTTTTCAATTCGTGGGATACATTGGACACGAAGCTTGTTTTCTGACGGGCATCTTTAAAATTCCGGAAAGCCTGCCTGGTCAGCAAGGCGCCGCCGACGATAATGGCAACACTGAATATCGACAGCAAAAGACCGGACAACAGGAAAAACTGTCGGCCGGCCTGCCGCGATTCGCTTTCATCCGTGAAAAAAACAGCCACTTGCCAGTGCGGCAGCTGGGGTGACAAAGAAATGCCGATGTCGGGCCGCCGACCGGATTGAATCGGGGTCTGACCGGCCTGGTGCAGCAATTTACCACTACCGTCAACCAGTGCATATACCAACCCGTGGGGCATACTGTCAGCCGAGGGAAAATCGAGTATCAGCCTTGATAGCAGCGTCATCACTTCCAGGTCGACGCCGTAAATAATTCCACCGGGTGTCGGCTGAACCCACCCCAGCAAATAGAGGCTGTTATCGGAAAACCACGGGATCCATCCGGACTGAGGCTGTTTATCCATGGCGGCGTCGAATATTTCTCGAGATGATTCTGCCGGTTGTTCGCGCGCCATTTTCATCAGCTTCTTTCGGCCGGATTGAAACCGGCGATAGCTCTGGATCAATGGCGAACTTTGCTGGTTGTCCGCGGGTATTTCTGACCGGGAAGTAATCGTTGGCGATGCATCATCTGATTCTGACGGTACGGTGGCATCCACAGCGGCAGCCTCCCAAGGGACACGGCCGGATATCAACGCATCGTAGCGTGCCATGAATTGTTTTTCATCGACTGTGGCGGTGGTGCCGGGCTCTGGCTTGATCAGACCGCGAACCGGGTCCCAAACGAACGCACTGCGGATCAGCGGATTCTGTAATTCCCATTGTGTGAGGGTGTCAATGAGGACATTGCCAGGAATGTATTTCAGGGTAGTGGTAAGTTCATCCTCGACAGCCTCCACCGTAACCTGGAGGGTATCACCCATCGCCTGCACTCTGTCCCGGGCCGACAATCGGGCTTCCTGATTGATGCGTGCCTGTTCATGGCGCAGTGATTTGTAAGCGGTTGTGGAGATAAACGCCGTCGGCAGCAGCAACAGCAGCCAGTATATGAAAATGGCCCGTTTGGTCATTTGCTGATTTGTTGAATCTATGAAATATTCGCAAAAATAGTTTAGGTTAGTTGTCAGATGTAGAGCAAGATAAACAACCGACAACTAACCACTAACCCATTGATATCACAGGAACGGATAAATCTCAAATATGGAATACTTTCGAATTTTACAATTCCTTAATCCATAAATCCTCCCATTCCTAAATCCATTTATCACTGATTCTGCTGCTGGGTTTTCATCTGAAACGACTCCGTTCGCATGATTTTACGCCGTTTTTTGCTCATACCTTTGGTTTCGATTTCCGCTGCCTGGGCTTCCATTTCTTCGGCTTGATCCAGCATCCGGTCATCGTCGAATTCCTGCCCGGCCTCTCGTAATTTGCTGGCGGATCTCTTCAGCTCATCGACGGCCTCTTCTTTCCGGCCTTCGTCCGACAGCGATATGGCTTTATCCTTGGCCATTGCATTCAGATTCAACTGGTATTCCCTGTAAACCCTGACATTGGTGGAACGCTTGACTTCATTGCGGTCTTGGCTGAATCTGGCGAATGCGCGACCGGTTGCCTGTTCATTCCTGCGGGTAAACGGATTTTCATAGGTCACCTCGGCAAAGGCAATTTCTTTGTTTTCACCGCTGCGACCGCCGTTGATTTCCACCTCCAGTAGAGCATACTTTTCCTGGTTGCCATACAGCTGATTTAAGTACAGCTCCACTTGCCGTCCCCGAATCCGACCCTGGCGCCCGATGATTTTCAGCGGGCGGACCCCGTCGGGACATTCGATAATCAATCGAACCTTCTTGGCCACCACGTTTAATACATCTCCCAACTCGGACGTAAATATACGCGGCAGATCGAAACTCGACTCGACAAAGTAACTGTTCCCATCACTACTTTGGGAAAGGCTGGTCATCAAATCTTCGTTGTAGTCCACGCCGACTCCGACCGTTGTCACCGATATGTTTTCTTTAATAAGTGCAGCTCCCAGGCGCCCGAGATCTTGCGGTGAGCTGGGCCCCACATTGGCCAGACCGTCGGAGAGCAAAATAATGCGGTGAACATAACCATCGCCCAAGTTCCTGCGAACCTGGGCGGCGCCCTGGCTGACACCGCCGAACAGGGCCGTGTTGCCGCCCGAACGAATTTTGCGGATGCGCGCCTCGATCCATTCCATATTCCTGGCGCTCTGGGCCGGCACCACCGTCTGCACATTGTGATCATAAACGACCACCGCAAAAATGTCCTGCGGCCCCAGATGTCTGAGTGCTTCGATGGCGGCCTCTTTGGCCTTTTCAAGTTTGCTGCCGGACATGGAACCGGAACGATCCAGAACGATGGCCAGATTGACCGTCGGTCGCTCCCTTGTTTCCGGCGGCGGCGGCGCATCCAGGGTTACTTTCACAACCGCCCTCTGCGGCCCGTTGGCCGGCAGCACGCTGCGATCGACCTCCACCCTGCAGATCACCTGCGAATCAGCGACCCTAGCAAAGGCGGCCGGAATAAGATACACACCGATGCTTATACTCGCAACAACTGTCAAAGTAAGCATCCACCATTTCATTGTTTGTTTTTTTAGGATGTCATTCATTTTTACCTCCTTTTTATCTTCCATATTCTAAGCTCCATTCAAACGCATGACGAATCCGTTTAAATACTTGCTTGACGTCAGGATTTTGACGTTCACTTTCGTATTTCGAAGTCCATTTTGTTGGTTTTATACTTGCAACCCTTTTCAAATTTAATTGCCGGAAAGCTATCTGCGCGCCAACGACTTTCACGTTGCAATCCATTAAAGCAGTCCTAAAGAAAATTGTCGTCACCAGCAGGTAAAATAAATGTAAAAAAGATGTAAAAATGGCCAAAGCTAAAGAAATCAGACCGAAATGGCGATAATCCGATTGAATCTTAAAATTGAGTATGGAAATTACTCGCAATTATCGAAAAACATCAAATCTGCTTATAAATATGGCACGGACCTTGAATAGGATGGTAGGATAACCACCAATGATTGCTTGACAATTCCGGCTGAGATATGTTATGAGTAGAATATCTACTCATATTAAGGATCTAAAAATGGATAATTTATTGTCAGGTCTGATTGCATCAAAAACACGTATAAAACTGTTGGTGCGTCTGTTTTTCAATCCGGCAACACGAGCCTACCTCCGAGAATTGGCGAAAGAATTCAATGTTTCCACCAATGCCGTCCGCGAGGAGCTCAATCAGCTCAAGCAAACCAAACTTCTGAAAACTGAAAAATCCGGCCGACAGATATTTTATATGGCCAACACGGCACACTCCCTTTTCCCTGAGCTCAAATCGATGGTGAGCAAAGTGATGGGTATCGATCAGGTGATCGATGGCATTGTCAACCGCCTGGGCGACTTGGATAGAGCCTATCTCATCGGCGACTACGCCGAAGGCAAAGACACCGGCATCATTGATCTGGTCCTTGTTGGTGACATCAATATGTATCACCTGAACGACGTCAGCAGAAAAACGGAAAGATATATCAAACGCAAAGTTCGGACACTCGTGCTTACCAGAGAGGAGTTTACAGAGTTTAGCACAAAGATTGAGGACCAACCACAATTGTTGATCTGGGAATCAAGTGTCAACTAGTTTTGTACGGCAGTAATCGAACCCTTATGTAAATCGTCACCTAATGTCCCGGGAAGAATTTTCGCAAACGGGAATAACGTGGGCGCAAACGAAAATAAATTGTAGAATTTTCAGCAGGTTAAGTCTC
>Ga0126332_10000203_pt1 | contig 23964 bp, 23 predicted proteins | sample InaspJWI42metaG_FD_94482 | JGI IMG/M metagenome (GOLD analysis project Ga0126332, IMG submission 94482) | Marine gutless worms symbiont microbial communities from Oahu, Hawaii - Inanidrilus sp. 2 OAHU.JWI-42 metaG | ecosystem: Host-associated > Annelida > Digestive system > Unclassified...
AAATATCCCGGAACAGATTTGCGACTGGTCTACGAACTCGGGGGATATACATCCCCCAATTAAGCCAAAGGTGTCAGTTATTCTTCCCAGAGGTAAGGTGTCCTGAGGCTGTTGTCAAAGGCCCTGGCGGATAGATGCCGCATCCAGGAGTTCAACTTTTCCTTCGTTGTTGCGCGCGGGGAAGCGTGGGGCATAAAGATCAAATCAGCGCCGTTTAGAGCCATATGCGTCGCAAGCTCCGGGAAATGGGTATCATAGCATAGCTGGATGCCGAATTTGACACCGCGAACCGTAAACAGGGGAATGTGATTGCCGGCCGTAAAATCGGCTCGTTCCGGCGGCGAAATATGCACTTTGCGGTAGGTCCCGGAAAGCCCTTCCGGCGTTACGACCAGGTGGCTGGCGTACAGGCGGTCATCTTCATCCTTTTCAGCCAGGCCGGCAAGGATGACCAGGCTTTGCTGTTGGGCCAACCGCTCGAGTGATTGCGTCACGGGTCCCGCAACCGATTGTGCGTTTAGGGCAGCGGCGTTGCGGGTACTGTAACCGGTGACGTTTAACTCGGGAAAGCAGACAATGTCAGCGCCCTGCTGTCCTGCGGCATCTACGAATGCGGCCACACGCTCCAGGTTTGCTTCTACCTCCCCCAGAGGGCAGTGCTGAACAACAAGGGCGATTCGGATGTCGTCCATAACTCGATGTTTGAAGTCAGGTTTTAGATATTCGAAAGTTGTTACCAGAAGCGCGATGTACGTTCGGCTATGTTCGACCTTCGACCCCGGATATTGAACCATAGATCATGGATTCTATTCGGTCGCCTTTATCCACGGCTTTCGATGTCGTATATTTTTAACTCGAAACACGCAACCCGAAACCAGCAACGCGTTAAACCTTGAATTTTGCCTTGATCTTAAACACCCTGGTTGCCGGCAGATTGATAATATCCTTTATCCCGGTTTCATGGGAAATCTGCCTTAGGTTCGCTTCAATTTTCTCCATGGAAGGGGCAATAAAGGTAAACCAGATATTGAACTCGTTTTCCCGCTGATAATTGTGGGTTACACCCGGGAAACGATTCACGGTTGCCGCAAACCGGTCGATTTTCTCCGGCGGTACTTTGGCCGCACAGAGCGTGCTGACAAAACCCACCTTTTCGGGTACAAAGTTACCACCGATCCTGCGAATAATGTCTTTATCCTTCAAGCGGCTGATTCGACGGAGTGTTTCATCCTCGCTCAGGCCGAGTTCTTCGGCAATGGTCTTGTAAGGTCGCGGCGTAATGGGAAATTTTGATTGTATGCGGTTTAAAATCAGCCTGTCGGTATCATCAATCGTTGGCATCTTGCTCTCTCAGTCGATAAATTTCTGTTCACTCAGGCGAACATGCAGCTTTCTGGTTCGCGGGCCGTCAAATTCACAATAAAATATCCCCTGCCAGGTACCCAGCACGAGCCGACCATTTTCGACGGCGATCAGTTCCGAAGCCCCGACCAACGTTGATTTGATATGCGCCGGCGAGTTGCCCTCCATGTGGCGATAGCTGGCCTCCCAGGGAACGAACTCATTGAGAACCATTAAAATATCGGATTTTACGCTCGGGTCGGCACTTTCGTTAATGGTTATCGCGGCCGTCGTGTGGGGAACATAAAGCATACATAAGCCGTGCGCAATACCCGAAGACCGCACCACATTCTGTACCTGGGATGTGACATCTACAAACTGCGTCCTGGATTTTGTTTTGACTTTTAGGATCATCTGACCCCCCTAACATGAAAAAGGCCCTGCATGGGGCTGCAGAGCCTTTTTTATTGCAAATTGGAAGAGTTGTTCACGGACTGAGCTATACACAGCCCGTCGGTTTCGGAAGGCCGGCCATTTTACAAGCGCCTTTACCCGGTCCGGACGGAAAAAGCTCGTAAATGTGCTTGAGTTTGAATCCGGTAACTTTCGAAAGGACACGAACCATCGGTGCAATCCCGTTCTTTTCGTAATATTCACGAAGCACCTTGATAACCTTTTGATGCTCTTCGTTGAGCTCGTCAATACCTTCTTCTTTTTTGACCCACTGGACCCACTCCTGGTTCCAATTTTCATAAGAATCGATGAACCCGTCTTCATCGACGGAAAATGTTTTCCCCATGAATTCAACTGTTGGCATACAAAAACCTCCTTTATATAGTGGATTATTCTTAAGGCTTATCGCCTATACGCCTAGTTCGATACTCGAAAAAGATCACTTAACGTATTGATGACCCAATGTCAATACGAAAAATAGTATTCAATTGCCGATTTATGGCTAGTATTCGCGCGGTGTCAGGCTGAGCTGGTCCAACGTGAAAACAGGTCCGTCCTTACAGACAAACTCTTTACCGATATTGCACCGCCCGCACATGCCGATACCGCATTTCATCCGATTTTCTAGTGACATGATAATTTGATCGTTGGAATAGCCGAGATTCTCTAAAACAGGCAGTGTAAACTTGATCATGATCGGCGGACCGCAAACGATGGCATAGGTGTCTGCATCCGCAGTTGGTGCTTTCTGTTCGGTAATGGTGGGTACAAAACCGGTGTTGTATTTCCAGTCGGGATCGTCGGTAGCATCCACGGTGATGTGCATGTGAATATCGTCGCGCTTTTCCCACGCGATCAGTTCATCGCGGTAAAGGAGCAAGCCGGGATCCCGAGCCCCGTATATTACATGGATATCTTTAAATTTCGGACGGTTGGCCGGATCAAGCATATAAACGATGGAAGATCGCAGGGTAGTAAATGCAAAACCGCCGCCGATGATCACCACATTTTTACCTTCCAGTTTATCCCAGGGGTACCAGTTGCCCAGCGGGCCACGGATGCCCATGACATCACCGGCTTTCATGGCGTGCAGGTAAGACGACACCTTGCCCACCTTGAATACGGTAAACATAACAAAGCCTGTTTCAGTGGGCGATGAGGCGATACCGATGGGTATCTCGCCCTGGCCGGTAACGGACAGTTCGGCAAACTGACCGGCCTTATAAGCAAACTTTTTTTCATCTTCGGAATTGATGAAAACAAACTTGACGGTCTTAAGGCTCTTATCCTCTACCGCATCCATCACCTGATCGATGCGAACCGGATAAGGTTGATATGGATTTTGCACCTTCTACCTCCGTTATCAATCACTGACTGCGCAAGCGTCCGGATCAGGACCGTAATTGTTCATCAGGTCGCAAACCCTTCGAATGTCGATGTTGACGGGACAGGCCCGAACACATCGGCCGCAGCCGACACACATGATCCCGTCATCATATTTATCCAGAAAATATTTTAACTTATGCATAAACCGCTGCCGGACCCGCATCACTTTTGTTCCCCGGGGATTGTGTCCCGAACCGTGCAGGGAAAAAAGCGGCTCCATGCAAGTATCCCAGTTTTTAAAGCGTTGACCTTTTCTACCGTGGGTTTCATCCTGAATATCAAAGCACCAGCAGGTGGGGCAAAGATAGGTACAGGTCCCGCAATTGATGCAGGCAAAGGCCACATCTTCCCAGAAATCGGCATTATACAGTTCCAGAATCGATTTTTGACCGATTTTGTCAAAAGCCACCGTGGATGATATCCGGGTATCGGCTTCGGCCTTCTTTGCTTCGATTTGCTTCCGAGCCGAATCGTTATCGGCTTGCGAATCCCATCCGGCGGCTTTCAAGTAGGCCGCGCCCTTGTCGGTGATGACTTTGGCCAGATAGTGATCCGCCATATCGACCAGCAGAACGTCCAGCCCTTTCTCGCAGAAAGGACCTGAACCGGTGCTGGTGCTAAAGTCTGTTCCCAGCGGTTCGTTAACGGCCAGACCGACGAAGGTGCAGGCTTCGTAGGCATCACACCAGTAAGGGTCACGAAACTCGGGGGTGTCAAAGTTCTTTTTCACCAGCAAAAACGCAGCGGCGTCATAGGGGCGGATACCGATCACCGCCATGGGAGAGTATTCTTTCTCCGGTCTATTCAATAAGTTACAGTCTTCACTCTTTTTATCGGTTGTATACTCGAATATGACCTCCGACTGCGGGTAGACAATCGATTTGGGTGACAGAACGGTATCGGTGGCTGCCAAATCCGGCACCTCATCCTTGGCCAGTTCTCTGAAACCGGCAAAATCGTCGTTTTCACCTTTTGCGGGGCCGATCAATCGATATGAAGCCCTCGATCGCTTAAGGCCGTCAGGCCAGTCTTGCTTGTCAATCTTCATGATTTTCATAATCATTATCCTGAATTTACTTTATGAATTCATCCGGATCTTCGGGTCGGTAAGTATCCAACGGCGGGCGCTGATCCAGTGTCAGGCCGGCTTCCCATCCGAACTGGTCGAAACAGTCCTTTTCCAATTTTTTTGTGAAAACCCGCATGTTGATGCCGACCGGGCAGGCCCGTTCGCAGGCGCCGCAATCCGTGCAGCGACCGGCGCAGTGAAAGGCCCGCAAAAAGTGAAAAGTCCGTATGTCCATCGGATCCTGGCTCTTGCCCACCCATTGCGGTCGGGATTCATCCACAAAGCAGGTGGGACAGTAGCACAGCGGACAGGCGTTACGACAGGCATAGCAGCGGATGCAGGCGGAAAGCAAATTGTCAAAATATTCCCACTTCTGCTGCGCATCCAGCGCTTCGATTTCACGCACATCCGCGTAGCGGTCCACATCCTTTTGTTCCTCACCCAGGTCGGCTGCCAGCTCATCGTAGATCACCGGATTGCGATGAATGCACACGGAACAGTTTTGCTGGAGCACTTCCGATTTTGCCAGGGTCTTTTCAAAATCGAACCCTTTGACGATGACCTCACCGTCGGTCTCTGCAACTTCGCGGATTTCTCCGGCAACCGCAGCGCCAATCTTTTGCTTGTCGATCATACCCTGGCAGGGCACACCGATGATCACCAGCTGATCCCTTTGGATCTTGTTCTCGATGATGTGGGTGACGATATTACGTGAATCGCAGCCTTTGGCGATGACTCCGATTTTCTCTTTGCGATTCGTCAGATAGTTCGCCAGATTGATACCGCAATGGCTGTCCCACACAAGTTGCTCGACATCATCGGGGCGCTTGATGAAGCACGGTTCGTTCATCATCGGCAGGGTGCCCTTGCGGAAACCGATGACCATCTCCACCTGGCACTCTTTTAAGAGCCGCCCGGATATTTCCCTTATTTTATCAATGTATTCCAACATGTTAAGCTACCTTGGCCTCTGTTTTTAAAAAGCGTTCATTCGGGCCCAGCTGGCGGATGGCCGCGGTTACATCATTGACCATCCCCACGAATTTTGTCGATTCAGCCGAAGAAACCCATGAAAACTGAATGCGACCGGACTCGATGCCCATGTGTTCCATCAGGTTCATGAACAGGGCGAACTTGCGACGTGCGTAGTAATTACCTTCCAGGTAATGGCATTCTCCGGGATGTCACCCGGACACCCAGACCCCGTCTGCACCCTCCCGCAGCGCAGCCAGAAAAAATTTAGGGCTCATGCGGCCCGTGCAGGGGATGCGAATCACCCGGATGGTGGGCGGATATTCCAGCCGGCTGACACCGGCCAGGTCGGCCGCCCCATAGCTGCACCAGTTACAGAGAAAAGCAACAATTTTCGGTTCCCAATCGGACATTAAATTTTCTCCTTTATTATCCCACTTCTTCGTTTAGCGTAAATATCTGAGCAAATATCTGATCATTATCGAAACCTTTGAGATGAATCGCACCGGATCGGCAGGAGGCGACGCACAGGCCGCAGCCCTTGCACAGCACCGGGTTGATCTGCGCCTTTCCGGCATTGGGCCCTTCCTCGGTAAAAGTCGGTGCCGTATAGGGGCAAATAGCAACACATACGCCGCAACTGCTGCAGTTAAACGGATTGGTCTGGGCCACATTGCCGCTGGCATATATCGATTTCTGGGCCAGCAGGGTCATGGCCCGGGATGCAGCCGCTCTACCCTGAGCGACGGACTCATCAATCGGTTTCGGATAATGGGCCAGGCCGCAAAGGAAAACCCCATCGGTGGCAAATTCAACCGGACCCAGCTTGGCGTGTTTCTCCACGAAAAATCCGTCGTCATTGATCGGCACCTTAAAAAACTGCGCCAGCTGTTCATCCCCGGCCGGCACCACCGAGGAAGCCAGGATCAGCAGGTCCGACTCAATTATAATCGGTCGCCCCAGGATGTGATCGATCACCTCTACCTTAAGGTTATCGTCGGTCACGTTTACTTTGGGTTTGTTCTCGAGGGTATATCGTATAAATATCACGCCGGCTTCCCGGGCTTCTTTGTACAAATACTCCCGTTCTCCGTAGGATCGGATATCACGGTACAGAACGAATACCGACCTTTCCGGATCGCGGCGTTTGAGCTCCAGTGCATTGTCGATGGAGTGCGTACAGCAAACTCTGGAGCAGTAAGGCCTTTCGGGTTCACGCGAACCGACGCACTGGATGAAAACAGCGGCATCGACTTTATCCAAAGAAGAATCATTATCCAGAAACTTGCGATCCAGCTCAAGGCTGGTCAGGATCCGCGGATCTTGACCGTAACCGTATTCATTCGGTTTCAGAGGCGTTGCACCGGTAGCCAGAATTGTAACACCATGCTCCAAAGTCTCTTCATTCCCGTTTGAAGTCAGGATCGACTTAAAGTTGCCGACAAAACCCTCCACCTGGCTGATGGTCGTTTTCAGGTGCACATGTATGTTTTCTTGTTTTTCAATACGTTCAATCATCTCGGCCAGCTTCTGTTGAACATCTTCGCCCTTGGCGGTTCGATACAGGTTCAATGCCTGCCCGCCGAGCCGGTCGCTCTTTTCGACAATATGGGTCTCATAATCCTGGCGGGCCAGGCTGCTGGCAGCCACCATTCCGGAAATGCCGCCACCGACAACCATGCCCACCGGCTTGATGGCAAGTTCAGCTTCCTCCAGCTGCTCCATAAGGGCCACTTTGGATACCGCCATCCGGACCAGGTCCTTGGCTTTCTGGGTGGCCAGATCCGGATTGTTCTTGTGCACCCATGAATCCTGGTTGCGAATGTTGGCCATCTCAAACAGGTACTTATTCAGCCCCGCATCGACCAGTGTATCCTGAAACAGCGGTTCATGGGTTTTGGGAGTGCAGGCGGCTACCACCACCCGGTTGAGTTTTTCCTTTTTAACAATAGCGGCTATGGCTTCCTGGGTGTCCTGGGAGCAGGAGTAGAGATTGTCGTTCGTATATTCGACAAACGGCAGGGTGGCGGCATAGTCTCTGACTGCCGGCACATCCACGATACCGGCAATATTGATACCGCAGCGGCATACAAAAACGCCTATCCGTGGACGATCACCGCTTACATTGATTTCAGGAACAACCTCTTTGGATCGGGTGGCGGTGTCGCGCGCGGGTACCAGAATCTCACCGGCCGCTGCCGCAGCTGCGCTCGAATCGATAACAGACTGGGGAATATCTTTGGGGCCCTGAAAAGCTCCACATATAAATATGCCTTCCTTGGTGGTGGCCACCGGCTCGAAGGAATCCGTTTTGCAAAAATTCCCTTCCGTCAGGGCCACACCCAGTTTATCTGCCAGGGCAGCCACTTCCGGGGAGATCTGCATTCCGATAGACAGCACCACCATGTCGAATGTCTCATAAACCATCTCACCGCTGTCGCTCACGTAGCGGATTTGGAGGTCATCGCTATCTGGAATGGGTTCCACCGAATGCACCCGGCAGCGGACAAAGCGCACACCCTCTTTTTTGCGGGCGTTGTCGTAAAACCTTTCAAAATCTTTACCGTGCGTGCGCATGTCCATGTAAAAAACGGCACAATCGAGATCATCCCCGCTATGCTCTTTGGCGATCACGGCTTCTTTGATGGCGTACATGCAGCAAACCGAGGAGCAGTAAGCATTGTCGCAGCGGTTCATATCCCGGGAACCGACACACTGGAACCAGGCGATCTTTTTGGGCTCCTTCTGATCGGAAGGTCGAATCAGATGCCCGCTGGTGGGTCCGGAAGCCGACAGAATCCTCTCCATTTCCATCGATGTGATGACGTTGGGAAGCCTGGTATAGTTGTAGGTGTCATGTTTTGAAGGATCAAATGGTTCATAACCGGGGGCAAGGATGATGGAGCCCACATCCAGTTCGACGATTTCGTCCTGCATGGTGTGATCGATGGCATCCACGCCGCAAAACTCGACACATACCTTGCAGCCGCCGGTTTTAAAATGGACGCAGGTGTCCCGGTCAATGGCCGGTGTATTGGGCACGGCCTGGGCATAGGGAACGTATACCGGTTTACGGCCCTGGAGCCCCAGGTCGTATTCGGATGGTATCGCTTCGGTTTCAACACGGGTGTGCTTGGTGTTGACCGTCTCCAGGGTGATATGCCCGGTGGGGCAGACCGAAGCGCAGGCGCCGCAGGCGATACAAGCGTCCGTATTGATACCAAAGGGCGTGTCGACCGCCATGTCTAAGCCGCGTCCGGTCAGGCTGATGGTGTTGGCTCCGATTTTTTCGCAGACCCGGGTGCACAAACCGCATAGAATACAGGTTTCGGCTTCGTCATCGGTTTTAAACCGGGGTTTGTCAATCCCATATTCCTCGGCTAACTGTTGCAAAACCGGGACATGCGGACAGCGCGCCAGCAACAGTTCGACGATGAGTTTACGTCCCTGATGAACAGCTTCGGAGTCGGTGCGGACATCCATGCCTTCCCAGATGGGATAGTTGCACGCCGTAACAAACCGTGTCCGGCGGCCGTCAAAGAGTTCAACGGTGCACAGACGGCACATACCAGCCGGCTCAAGTGCTTTGTGATGGCACATTGTCGGGATATCAACACTGTATTTCTCCGCAACCTCGAGTATATACTGGCCTTCCTCGCCTTTTACCGTTTGTCCGTTCAGTTTAAACGTTATCATTGCCAATCATCCTTTGTATTAACAGATTGCTATTGCATTAAACTTGCATGCGTCATAACAGATGCCGCATTTGATGCATTTTTCCTGATCGATCAGGTGGGGTTCTTTCTTTTTACCGGATACTGCCTCCTGCGGGCATTTGCGGAAGCACACCCGGCAGCCGGTGCAGGCTTCTTCATCGATCTCATAATAAAAGAGGGGTTTGCAAACGCCGGCCGGACATTTATTGTCCTTGATGTGCTTTTCGTATTCGTTGCGAAAATATAGGATGGTTGTCAGGACCGGATTGGGGGCTGATGTGCCCAGGCCGCAGAGTGAGAATTTTTGGATCATACTGCCGAGCTCTTCGAGCAATTCGATATCGCCTTGAGCACCGTTGCCCTCGCAGATTCGGGTAAGAATCTCCAGCATCTGTTTGAGACCTTCCCGGCAGGGATTGCACTGGCCGCAGGACTCATCCTTTAAGAAATCGACAAAGTAGCGCGCCACATCTACCATACAGGTGTCCTGGTCCATGACAATCATACCGCCGGAGCCCATCATCGAGCCGACTTTGGCGAGTTCGTCAAAGTCAATGGCCAGATCCAGAAATCTTTCAGGAATGCAACCGCCGGACGGGCCGCCGGTCTGCACGGCTTTGAATTTTTTCTTCTTGGGGATACCCCCGCCGATATCATAGATGATGGTGCGCAGCGTTGTTCCCATCGGCACCTCAACCAGGCCCGTGTTGACCACCTTGCCGACAAGTGAAAAAATTTTGGTTCCCTTGCTGCGTTCGGTACCGATGGACGCAAACCAGTCCGCCCCCTGGTTGATTATCACCGGTACGTTGGCCCATGTCTCGACATTGTTCAGGTTAGACGGATTCTCCCGGAAACCTTTCTGCACCGTGTGAATGTATTTCGCCCGGGGACGTCCCGGACTGCCTTCCAGGGAAGTCATCAACGCGGTGGACTCGCCACATACGAATGCACCGCCCCCGCGGCTGATATGAATATCGAAATCGAAACCGGAGCTCAGGATATCCTTACCCAGCAGTCCCAGATCCCTGGCTTTTTGCAAGGCCAGGGTCAGGTTTTTCACCGCCAGCGGGTACTCATGCCGTACATAGACGTATCCTGCGTGTGATCCGATCGCATAGGCCCCGATGATCATTCCCTCGATGACACTGTGGGGATTGCCCTCCAGCAGGCTACGATCCATGTATGCTCCCGGATCCCCCTCATCCGCATTGCAGATGACATATCGATCACCGTTTTGTTTGCGGCAGGAATCCCATTTTATGCCCGTGGGAAATCCACCACCGCCGCGTCCTCGCAAGCGGGATTTTTTGATCTCATTGATAATATTATCCGGCGACATCTCGTAAAGGGCCCTTTCCAGTGCCGAATAGCCGCCGACCGCTATATAGTCCTTGATACTGGTTGGCTCGATCAGACCGTTGTTACCGAAGATAATCCGCTGTTGGAGTTTATAAAACGGAATATCTTTTTCCAGCGTTATCTTCTTTTTCTTGGCAGCCGGGTCTTTATAAATCAGAGAATTGACCAGCTCGCCGTTCTTGATGGTTTTTTCAATGATTTCCGCCACGTGTTTTTCTTTTACCTGAGGGTAAAAAACCCCATCCGGGTGAATGACCATGATCGGGCCTTTTTCACAGAAGCCGTGACAGCCGGTGAGTTTGACCGCTACTTCGCCCTGAAGATTGTTTTTGGTCAGCTCCTCGATAAGTGCCTGATGCACTTTGGCCGTTCCATAGGCACCACAACCGGATCCGGCACACAGGGATATGAGTTTATTTTTTCGCCCCTTTGTTTCGGCTTGAAGTGACTCCCTCAGTTCCTGAAGTGCCGCTTTACTCTCTAATCTTAACATGGATCGATTTTCCTCCATTATCCTCGTGCCGTTAGGAAGTCTGTTCTCTGTAATCGCCAATCACTTTTAATGCACTGGAGCGATCGAGGCCGCCGTGGGTTTCCTGATTCACCGTGATGACCGGACCTGATGCGCAACACCCGATGCAGCGCACGGCTTCAAGCGTGAAGAGCCCGTCATCGGTCGTCTCCCCTTTGGTGATACTCAGGTCTTGCTCCAGGGCTTCGGTAATTTTCTCCGCGCCTCTCACGTGGCAAGCGGTACCGGTGCAGACGCTGACAATATATTTACCGCGCGGCTCCAGACTGATCGTCTTGTAAAAGGTCGCCACACTGTAAATCAGACTTTCTTTTATGCCCAGCCGCTCTTTCAGGATCGGTAAAATTTCCGGCGGTACATAATTGTAAATGTCGCTGATATCCTGCATGATCATCAGCAATGATTCGCTATCTGCGTTGTAACTGTCGATGATATTGTTAATCGTATCCGGTTCGATCTTCAATGCGCTATCCATAAGCCGTAGATCCTTTTTAATATATGCTGATTTTCGCGTTCCAACCTCCGCAATACCGGGATAAGCCCCTGGCGCCGGAGACTCTCGATCCCGGCACAAAGCAGGCTATTTATCCCTGCGGCAGTTGGACTACGGGACAGTTTTCGACGCAGGCACCGCAGCCGGTGCACAGATCTTCCCGGATGCTGCGGGCGCGTTTGCGAACTTTGACCTTAAAATTGCCCGGTTCGCCTTCGACAGATTTCAAATCGGAATAAGTGATCAGTTCGATGTTCATGTGCCGGCCGACCTCGACCAGTTTGGGTGAGATAATTCACATGGCGCAGTCGTTGGTGGGAAAAGTCTTGTCCAGCTGGGACATTATACCACCGATGGAAGGGGACTTCTCGAGCAGGTAAACGTAATAGCCGGAGTTTGCGAGATCCAGGGCTGATTGCATTCCGGCGATTCCGCCGCCGACAACTAAAACCGTACCGATAACGTTTTTTGCCATTTTCGGACACTCCATTAAAAATATTAGTATATTTAATAAGTTGATTATCGACGCATCAAGTAAATATTCAATAAATCAAACAAGTTTGATTATTTATATGTTGTCGAAAATCTTGTCAACGAAATTCGGATCAGGGACAGTCGATAATTGCGGGTGATTATGAGATCATGCCCATAATTCAGTGGCTTAATTGACATTCGTTTTTAAAAAAAATAACTGTTGGATGTTATGCAGTGCGGAAGATTTTCAGACCGGGGGGACCTTTAGAAAATTGTCCAGCCGAACAAATCTTGGGAAAAAAAATACCCGGCGCCGGGCCGGGCATTTTTTGTGTCTTCGGTAAGGATGAAAATTTGTTAAGCTGCCAGACGGATCGCACTTTCCGTGGCGTGGCGGACTTCATCGGGTGTAAACGGCTTGGGCAGATAATCGATCGCCCCCATCCGGGCGGCCTCAACCGCTGTCTCGATGCTGGCATAACCGGTGATGATGATCACCAGGGTTTGCGGATGCCGATCCCGGATCGCTTTCAGCAGCTCCAGACCCTGGACACCGGGAATTTTCAAATCCAGCAAAACGAGTTTATACGCATGCTGTTCGATTTGCTCTAGAGCCTCTTCTTTGGTGACCGCCTGGTCGACGTGATAATCGTTCTTCACAAGAATCTTGCGGATGTTGTTGTTCACCGCCACCTCGTCATCAATCACCAGAATATTTCGATAGTCCGGCTGGGCGGGAAATTCTTTGGCGGCAGCCGCCTGTTGGGCGAGCTGTTCATCCAGGCGCGCGATATTGGCTTTCAGCTCTTCATACGGCGTTATCACCAGCTGCTCATGCTGCAGGTTGCGCACGTAATCCGGACCGGTGACGGCAACCACCTCCTCGTAATCGAAGGGTAGATCTACGCTGATAAGTCGATCGGCGTCAAAGGCCCGGCGCTTGGCTGCAGCCTTTTTCTTTTTGGCCTTTTTCTGGGGACAGGCACTGGTTTTGGTGCCGGCCTTACAGGTGGCGCCCAGCTTCTTGAAGATATCGCAGACCATGCTGCCGACTTCACAGTAATTTTCCAGGGATTCAGAAACCGTTACTTCCACCGCCGGCATATCGCTGCGCGACAGGCTGTCGGCATAGGCTTCACCGGTATATTTTGCCACCTCTTCCCGGTCAAAGGGCATATCCGCATCGATCACCTTCCGCCCGTTATCCAGCATGCCCGCGACATTTTGCTTCAGTTCCTCGTAGGGTACATAAGCGAAACCATCGCTTTCCATATACTTGATGTATTCCGGCCCGGTGACAGCAGCCACCTCATCGTAATCGAACGGCATGTCTATGCCGATCAGCTTGCGGGAATCACGCTGCTTGTCGGCGGCGGCCTTTTTCTTTTTAGCTTTTTTCTGGGGACATTCACCGGTTTTGGTGCCGGCTTTACACGTGACCCCCAGCTTCTGCATAATATCGCAGACCATGTTGCCGATTTCACAATAATTCTCCAGCGGCTCGGGCATTTTAACCTCGACCACCGGAATGTCCGAGCGCCCCAGCATTTGGGCGTAATCTTCACCGGCTATTTCGGCAACTTCATCCTGGTCGAAGGGCATGTCTATATCAATGATATCGATGGCTTCACGTTCTTTTTCCGAAATCGGGGCCTCCATCAACTCACCGCTTAATGCTTTATCGACCGTTGAACGTAGTTCATCCGGAGTAAAAGGTTTGGGGATATAGTCCAAGGCCCCCAAACGGATCGCTTTCAGGGCCGTATCCGTGGAGGCATAAGCGGTCATCATAATCGCTTTGGTCAATGGCCACTGTTTCTTTGCGAGCTTGAGAAGTTCAAGACCGCTCTGACCCGGCATAACGATATCTGAAATTAAAAGCGCAAAAGAGTCCTGGGCCATTTTATCGAGTGCTTCCCGGGCACTGACGGCATAGGTAACCTCATAGTCATGCTTTTTGAGAATTTTTTCCACATTCTGACAAATCTGTTTTTCATCATCGACAACGATAATTTTGGCAGGTGCTTCCATTTGTCCCTCCTCATTGGGTAAAACATTGGAAATATGCGCTGACTTCAATTTTATATTCTGACAATGCATTTTACGTGCCAGACATGGATATAATTTTAACATATTGAAATCACAACATTAATTATTTTTACCGCCTGGGGTTAACGCCAAAGTGTATGTAAAAAATATACAGCCAGACGGCCCGCTGGGCCGAAACGGAGCCTTGGTGCAACGACCGTCTGGTTTATGATCGATAAAAAGACACGTGAGAATTGGGTTTCAGAGGAAATAGGACGATACGGGATATTGATCGGTGCTCAAAGTGTATAAAAAAAATATACAGCGTATATTTTCTACAAAATCAATATGGTTCAGGTGGATTTATTGCGCTCAGACAGGGTAATACCATGTTTTTTCATCATCTTTTGAAAATTGGTTCTTTGCAATCCGGCCAGCTCGGCGGCGCGGGTGATATTCCAGCCGGCTCTGGCGAGCGCATTGCGGATGAAATTTTTTTCAACGAGGGCAACTGCCTTTTGCCTGACTTCTTTTTTGATTTTTTTCAGCTCTTCATTGGTGGTCGGGATAACCTCCGTAACGGGGTCGGTTTCATCAGCATCTCCCAGCAGGGGAAGATCACCGAGGGTCACCAGATCGGATTCACACAGGATGACGGCGCGCTCAACCACATTGCGAAGCTGCCGAACATTTCCCGGCCAATCATAGCTGGTCAAGCGCTGAACCGCCGCATCGTCAAAACCGGATAGGGCTTTGCCCATACTCTGGCCGAACTGTCGCAGAAAATGATAGGCGATCGGCAGGATGTCCGTTTTCCGCTCCTGCAGGCGCGGCAGGAGGATGGGATATACATGGATTCGGTAATAGAAGTCCTCCCGGAAAGAGCGTTGATCCACCAGGTCTTTCAGGTCTTGATTGGTGGCAAAAATCAACCGGATATCCACCTTTTCGATGGATGTGCCGCCGACCGGAATAAATTCACGGGTTTCCAGGAACCGCAGCAATTTGCCCTGGACATCCAGGCTGATATTGCTGATTTCGTCCAGAAAAACCGTTCCGCCATGCGCACGCTTGAAAATACCTTCTTTATCCCGGTGTGCCCCCGTAAATGCGCCCTTGACGTGACCGAACAGTTCATTCTCCAGAAGATTGCCCGACAGGGTTCCGCAGTCGATCGCAAAAAATACGCTGTCTTTTCTCTGGCTGTTGGCATGAACAGCCCGGGCAATCAGCTCTTTGCCGGTACCGCTCTCACCGTAAACCAGAACCGTTGAATCGGTGGGAGCAACCTTTTCGACCATGCTGATCACCTTTTTTATTTTGGAGCTGCTGCCAACCAGTCGATGCGAAATGGCTTTCCTTTTTGTTATTATCCTGTTTTTCAGATCGCGGTTCTGGCGCCGGATTTCTTTTTCGCGCAGTGCCTGTATGACCACCGCCCGCAGCTCATGCGGGGTAAACGGTTTGGGCAAATAATCAAAGGCGCCCATTTTCATCACCTCAACCGCCGATGATACGGTGGAATAACCGGTGATGACGATGACCATGGTATCCGAGTGGGTTTCTTTTACCCGGCGCAGCACCTCCATACCGCCGAGCGTGCTCATTTTAAGATCGGTGATGACGATATCGTACGGTTCGATCTCAATCCGCTTGAGCGCATCGTAGCCGTCCAGTGCATATTCAACGGTGTAATCCAGGCGAGATAAGATTTTAACACAATTCAGGCAGATGTTCTTTTCATCGTCGACAATCAGAATTCGCGGACGAGAGGATCGATCGTGGTGTGCATTCTGCATCTTAGTCTCCGCTGTTAACGGGTAGCCTGATCACAAAACAGGACCCCTGACCGGATTCACTTATGATATCCAGGGAACCGTTGTGCTGTTCGATGATTCCATGCACGATGGCAAGACCCAGTCCGGTGCCTTCTTCCTTGGTGGTAAAAAAAGGGTCGATGATATTGTCGATTATGTCCGCTGCAATACCCGACCCGTTATCGCAGACGGAAACCTCGATCAGTTTCTTTTTCGATTTGTACTGGCTCGCGAAGCTGACTTTGCCACCCGGCTCGGTGGCCTCGATGCCATTCAGTGCCAGATTAATCAACGCCTGCTGAATCTGCCCCTTGTCGACCTGGATCAGGGGAAGATCAGCGGCCAGATCCTGCTCCAGGATAATATCTCTGAAAGCTGCCTGTTTATTAATCAGCACAATGCTTTCTGAAATGATATTGTTGATATCGCTCTCATCTTTTTTCGGTTTCTGCTGGCGGGCAAAATCCAGCAAGCTGGCGACAATCTTGCGACAGCGCAAGGTTTCATTGGCGATAGTCTCCAGTTCCTCAAACATCGGGTTTTCCGGTTCGATATCCTCCTTCAGCAACATGGCCGTCGTTAAAATGGTGGTCAGCGGATTGTTGATTTCGTGGGCCACTCCGGCGGAAAGCCGGCCGATGGATGCCAGTTTTTCCTGTTGCATCATGACCTTCTGCAGATTGATATCTTTGGTAATGTCCCTGGAGATTTCAATGGCGCCGATAACTTTCCCCTGTTCAATCAGCGGGTAAGTCGATATCGAATAACAAATTTCCCGATTATTTTTAGTCTGGTGGATATGGGTCATCTGCGAAGGTTTTTCGGTGTTGATGGTCTCAATCAGAGGGCAGGGATGTTGCTCTCCGGAGCAGGGACTGCCGCGGCGATGAGTGATTTCATAGCAGGGTCGACCGATGATTTCCTCCCGCGAGTGGCCCATTTTGTTTATAATGCTGTCATTGGCATCGATAATTAGATAGTCGAGCCCGATCACCAGAACGTCATCCTGAATCAATTCATTGATAAAGGTGGAATACATCACCTGGGTTTCATGCAGTTCCTGATTGCATTTTTGTTGCTTTGTGGAAATTCGGGAAATTTCCAAAAACAACTGGGCGGTGCGGGAGGAAATGGCGCGAACGGTTGGGCTTTTTTTGCGCAGGATGTCGTTATAAATATCCATGTTGTTGGTCAACTCGATAATCAGATCAATATTGGCCTGCTTGAATAATTCATTGTAGTCCTCAGTGACATACAGCCCCTGTTGCCGGGCTTTCACTAATCCGGGCGCGTCGGCTTTCACGTCGGCCACAGCGACAACATGCGGGTCAATTTCTTGAAACCGGTGTCGTTCGATCACTTCCATTAACCTCTTGCAGCGTGTGCCGCCGCCAACGACTGCAATGTTCATTGGATGTCTCCTTTTTATGGCGAATATAGATTATCTGAAATCAGAATCGGTTGTGACTGCTCTTCAGCGGCTCTGATAATAGTGAAGAAAACTCTCAAAATCAACCGTGATTCGACCGCCGGAATCAATTGAGTCGCACAAGTTGTCTTCAGCCAAGACGCCATAGCCAAACATACCGCTTGACTTCGTTCATCTGCCCTGCTAATTTAGCAAATAAATTTTGTGCAAAAACGTCAAATTGAACAATTTTCATAAGCAAAATAGTCAATTCGCCATCATTAAATTGTTCTTTCAATTAGGTGTTATTTATTGAAATCACATCATGATTGCGAAGGATTTATGCCATAGCCAGATTGAATATTTTCGGAATGCTGTCGATTTAGATAGAAAAGACAGAGCGAAGCGATACCATAAATCTTCAATCGTCAATCTTCAATCTTCAATTGCAGTTTATCCGGGTTAGCTCTATGACCCCACCTCAACAGACGTTATCGGTTTCTCAGGCGGCTGCGATGTGCGGAGTCAACCGCAATACCATCGGCACCTGGATTCGTTCAGGAAAGATCCGTGCCGCCCGCATCGGAAGAAACTACGCCATCCCGGTTGAAGAGTTGATATTTTTTCTAAAGTCCACCGATCAAAAAATCCCCGAAGCGCTTGGCGGAGACCGGCTTACCGGTCCCAGTTTCAGAGCCATCCAAAATTGCTGGCAGTATTTTCGAGGCAAAGTGAGCCAGAAAGATTGTGAAAATTGCACGGTTTATAAAAACCGACTGGCGGTTTGTTTTACCGGCAAAGACAGCAATACACTGGTGTGCAATGGACTGTGCTTTGAGTGCCAATACTATAAAGACACCTATTTTTCGCGGATACAATTTGTTGAACAGATTGATTTCCCGGCTGCCGTATACAAGGATTTGTATTTCTGGGGCGGCAACGAACATTGGGCCGCACTTTGCGCAGTTACGCAAAAGGATCTGGTCGGTATGGGTATCGAAAACGTATACCATCCCGATTCCCTGGGCAAGGTGATTTCCAGTGACAAAAAAAGAGTCCTGGGCAATCCCCAGGCACCCAGGTTCGATGACATCTATCTGCGACACGGCCGGCACGACAAATTAAAGGCGCGCATCGCCGTCTACCCGCTGTTTGAGCCGCCCGGTACCTGGCTGTTGCTGGGAGAAACCCAAAAATCATAACTGCAAAATATTCATTTTGAAATCAAGAACTCAACACTAAAACCGGTATTTCGCATCTGAAGGAGGGGGGTATGGTTGACGCAACTAGCTGGGACTGGGAACCCGGCGAAAAAAGCATCGCTTTCGGTGACTGGAAAGGAAAGTTCAGGTGGGTCGAAGAACCCTATGCCAGTCCCGACGGCGAGAAGATCGCCGCCATTGTCAACCTGGATGAAGGTGAGTTCAACGTTTGTGTCAACGGAGAAAACTGGGAAACGGTTTTCGACAAGATCTGGCATCTGCGGTTTTCCCCGGATGGACGTCTGACTGCGCTCGTTTCAGAGATGGGCGAATGGACGGTGGCCGTTGACGGCCTGGCCTGGGAAAACACGTTCGGCTATGTCTGGAATCCGATCTTCAGCCGCGACGGCAAGAACATTGCCGTGGCTGTTCAGCAGGACATGCAGTACGGCATGGCGCTCAATGGCGTGGTCTGGGATCAGATGTACGCCAATGCGACCTACTTCGCACTGAGCCCGGACGGAACCAAAACAGCGGCTGCGGTTCAGGTCGGCGAAAGCGACTCCGGAGAAATACACAAATTTCAGGAAGGCACCTTCAGCGCCGCCTTGGACAGCAAAGCCTGGGACACAAAATTTGTCAATGTCTGGAATATGGCCATCAGTCCCGACGGGACAAGCCTGGCGGCGGAGGTCCGACTGAGCCTGTACGATTACACCATTGCGGTAAACGGCAAGGCCTGGGAGAAATCCTTCGGCAGCGTCTGGGAACCGGTATTTCACCCGAGCAAAGGCACGGTCATTGCGCCGGTCAGAGTGGCCGGCAAATGGGCCCTGGCCGAGGACGGCAATTTGATGTGGGATCGCCGCTTTGTTCAGCTCTGGCATCAGATGTTCAACGCCGCGGGCAGCAAGCTGGCCGCTATCGTCGCGCCCAAATACGGCAAGTGGACCATCGCGGTGGACGGCACCCCGTGGCCCGTCACCTTCGATGATCTGGTGACCGATGCGGTGTTCAGCCCGGAAGGCAATCGCATCGCCGCCCTTGCCAAAAACGGCGAAAAATGGAAGGTTGCCGTCGACGGCCGGGTATGGAACAACACGTTCGATATGGCCTGGCAGCCGGTTTTCAGTCCGGACGGTCAAAACCTGGCGGCAAAAGTGGAAAAAAAGGGTAAATACACGATCGTCGTAAACGACCGGCTCTGGCCGCGGGAATGCGATGCCGTTTGGGAGCCTGTATTCAGCCCGGACAGTAAATATATCCTCTTAAAGTCTCTTGAAAACGGCATGTACTACCGGCGCGTAATGCCCGTAACCGACTTAGCGAGTTAGAGGGGGAAAAATGCATGACGTATACAACTTTGTAAGCGGTCCTCTGGTCTGGCTGGCTTTTATCCTTTTTTTCGGCGGCTGCCTGTACCGGCTGATCAATCTGATCCTTCTGGTCAACAAAAAGGAAAAGTTCATATTCACCTACATGAGCTGGAAGTACAGCCTGCGTTCCATACTGCACTGGATCATACCGTTTGCCACCGAAAACTGGCGCAGACATCCGGTGTTGACGATCGTCACCTTCGCGTTTCACATCTGCCTGATCGCTGCACCGATTTTTCTTTTATCGCACAATATCCTGTTCGATGAAGCCTGGAACATCAGTTGGTGGACACTGCCGGACGGATTGGCCGACGTGATGGCTTTCATCGTTATCGGCAGTTGCATCTTTTTCCTTGTGCGCCGCCTGAAGCTTCCGGAAGTGCAATTTGTGACATCCGCCTCGGATTACGTCATTCTGGCGATCGTGGCGGCACCGTTTATTACCGGGTTTATCGCCTACCACCAGTGGTTTGCCTATCAATATTTCGTGATTGCGCACATCATCTCCGGTGAAATCATGCTGGTTGCCATTCCTTTTACCCGCCTGAGTCATATGATCTTTGCGCCCTTGACACGGGCGTACATGGGCTCGGAATTCGGCAAGGTCAGACAAGCCAAGGATTGGTAATAAACATCCGGATATTAGGGCCAGGGGATATGAGCCTGAGATTCAAAATAATCATGAGAACGAATTCAATCACCGATTACCCGTCACCTAAAAAATATTAGGAGGTTCCAATCATGGGTGAACCTGCACCGAAAAGTGAAAAGAAAGCCCTCGATCAAGGATTGGAAGTCGGAATTTCACGGCTGAATACCGACAAAATAGAAAAAGTCATCAACAGCGTTATAAAAGGCGAAACCGGCGCCCGCCTGAAAGCCTACGTTGAAACCTGCATCCACTGCGGACTGTGCTCGGAAGCATGCCATTATTACCTGTCGCACGACAATGACCCGCACTTTGCCCCGGTGGGTAAAGTCAAGCAAACCATGTGGGAAATGCTTAAGAAAAAAGGCCGCGTCAGCCCGGAATTTATCAAAACCGCCGCCTTAATCGCCCACACGGAATGCAACATGTGCAAACGCTGCGCCCAATACTGCCCGTTCGGCATCGACATCGCCTACATTATCAGCGTGGTGAGGCGCATCATCCACAGGCTGGGCGCCACGCCTTTGTATATTCAGGACACGGCCCACAGCCATTCGGTTCACATGAACCAGATGTGGGTCAAAGGTGATGAATGGCCCGATACGCTGCAGTGGCAGGAAGAGGAAGCCCAGGCGGAGATTCCGACCCTGCGCATTCCGCTGGAAAAAGAAGGGGCCGAAATCATGTATTCGGTGATTGCACCGGAACCCAAATTTCAGGCCCAGCTCATTTACCAGGCGGCCGCCATCATGGACGTTGCCGGTGTGGACTGGACCATGCCGGCGTCAATCGGATGGGACAACAGTGACATGGCGATGTTTACCGGCGACAATGAACTGATGGGCCGCATCAAGCGAACCCATTTCGAAACCGCAGCGCGTTTGAAAATCAAGAAAATCGTCATGGGTGAATGCGGTCACGCGTTTCGCTCGGTCTATGACATGGGCAATCGCTGGCTGGGCTGGAAGATGCCGCCCTTTCGCATCATGCATGCGATTGAATTTTTCTACGAACTCATCCATGCGGGCAAAATTAAGATCGCCAAAAAATTCGACCAGCCGGTGACGCTGCATGACCCCTGCAATGTGGTCCGGGGCGGTGGCCTGGGTGAAAAGGCGCGCTATGTGGCCGGCGCCCTGTGTGAAGAAGTCATCGAAATGGTACCGAACATGGAGCACAATTACTGCTGCTGTGCCGGCGGCGGCGCCATCAACTGCGGTCCGCCCTATAAGATGAAACGCATTGAAGGCAATCGCATCAAAGCCGAACAGCTGTTCGCCGTAAAGGCCAGGGGGGCAAAAATTATGATTGCGCCCTGCCATAACTGTCACAGTGGCCTGCATGATATTGTTCACCATTACGGCATCGGTCTGGACATCAAGTTTTTCGGTGATTTAATCTATGACCTCATGCAAAAACCGGAAGCTGAGGCAGCTTAAGCCAAGGAGCAATAAAATGAAGAAAAGCGCCATGTTCATCATCGCATCATCGCTATTTTCCTTGTTTATACTTGTGGCGGCCTATTCCCAGGAGGAGATGACGGTCGTTGACAACAGCATATTTGACAATCCCCAACGGGAGCCGTCAGTATTCGTGCACGATGATCACAACGATACCGCAGGCCTTGAAGATTGCAGCGAGTGCCATCACCTGTACGATGATGACGGGCAGAAAATAGAAGATGAGTCTTCGGAAGATCAGCTATGTTCGGAATGCCACGAGGAAATTGCCGCGGACAACCAACCGGCTCTCACCAAAGCTTTTCATACCAACTGCAAAGGGTGCCATTTGCAGGAGAAAAAAGGACCGATAATGTGCGGCGAGTGCCATGTAAAACGATAACAAGGTTTTACCGAAACGGTCAAACTCGAAAGAGAGGTCTACCATGGCGAGAAAAATTTTGATCATTGACGATGATCCCGTTGTTGTTAAATACCTCGAAACCCTGTTTCAGGACAACGGCTATGAAACATGCTCGGCCACCAGCAGCATGGAAGGTCTCGAAGTGGTTCGCAGAGAAAAACCGGACCTGATATCCCTTGATCTGCAGATGCCCGGCGAATGGGGACCGCGATTTTACCGCAAACTGCGAAAAGACAAAAGCCTCAAAGACACGCCCATTATCGTGGTCAGCGGTATCGACGGCGACCATGCGGTCAAAGATGCCGTTGCTTTCGTTGCCAAACCCTTTGATCCGGACAAGCTTTTGGGAATCGTTAAAAAAACGATCGGATAGCTCGGTTTCATGACCTCCCAAGCAGTAAGCAATAAAAGCCGGTGTATGCCTGCCCTAGGCACCGGCTTTTCGTTTTTAAGGTTGCACCGTTTGCCGTTATGCGTTTAGTAATTATGTTTGAGGCCTCCAGGCGGATCTACGATATTTTGTGGCAATCCTCGCGGAAAGGGATATTGCCTATATTATTAAGGACGGAGCGGAGCGACATCCACTCCGCCTCCGGCGGATCAATCTTCAGTCTTCAATCTTCAATTATCCGCGAATCCAGGATATGGGAAGAACTGCCAAATCTTCAAAAAACGCGAGAATGAACTCAAGCAACGCAGCAAACCCCAAACCCGCGGTCATCGTCATCTGCGGGCCGACCGGTATCGGCAAAACCTCGGCTGCGGTTGCAACCGCCGAAAGGTACAACGGTGAAATCATCGGTGCGGATTCGATGCAAATTTACCGGCAGCTGGATATCGGCACCGCCAAGCCGGCACCGGCGGAGCAGTCCCGCATCCCGCATCACATGGTCAATGTGGCCGAACCGGACGAACCGTTCGATGCTTCGCAATATTTACACCTGGCAAGGGAGATTGTCTCCACTCTTCACGATCGGGGGGTTGTGCCGCTGGTGGTCGGCGGCACCGGATTGTATATCAAGGCCTTGCTGTACGGATTATTTGAAGCTGAAAAACCGGATGAGCGTATCCGGCAACGGCTGAAAGTAGAAGCTGAATCCGTCGGCTGCGAGGAAATGCATCGGCGTCTTGGCCGAGTCGACCCGGAGGCCGCCGGGCGCATTCATCCCCACGATACCGTGCGGATCATTCGGTCCCTGGAAACATATGAGCAGACCGGTCAAACCCTCACCGAATACCACCGCCAGCATGGCTTTCCCGATTCACCCTACCAAGTGTTGAAAATCGGTTTGAACATGCAAAGAGAAGTGCTTTATGAGCGAATCAATCAGAGAGTAAACCTGATGATCGCAGAGAATCTGGTAGAAGAGGTAAAAGGTCTGATGGATAGGGGTTATTCCGAAAACCTTAAGGCGATGCAGTCTCTCGGCTATCGGCACATGGTCGATTATTTGCAGGGCCGATTGGATTGGGAGGAGGCCGTGCGCACCATGAAGCGCGACACCCGCCGCTACGCCAAGCGCCAGCTCACCTGGTTTCGAGCCGATCCGCAAATCTTCTGGACCACGCCGGAGAGGATCGAAGAACTTTATCCGAAGATCGATTCGTTTTTAGCCGACACTAGCTCAGCCACAAAGACGCTAAGACACTAGGTAAACCTGTTAAAAAGTTTCTTTTTCAGCCAAGCTGTATCGGTTAAAAAAAGATAAGAAGTTGCTTTTCCAAAGCGGACAAATGGAAAATGGTGGATAGTGTATCGACTTCAGCTGCAGCTCAACATATTGAGGCGTCAATTAAACGGAACCCATAGCAATCCAGATAGC
>Ga0126332_10000206_pt1 | contig 23779 bp, 17 predicted proteins | sample InaspJWI42metaG_FD_94482 | JGI IMG/M metagenome (GOLD analysis project Ga0126332, IMG submission 94482) | Marine gutless worms symbiont microbial communities from Oahu, Hawaii - Inanidrilus sp. 2 OAHU.JWI-42 metaG | ecosystem: Host-associated > Annelida > Digestive system > Unclassified...
CGGTCGATTTGGGCCGCCCCCATGATACCGACCACCCGTTTGCCCGTATGCCGGTTCTGCATGGTTGCGAAAGAATCTGCCAGGCTTCCGTTGACCGACGTCCAGTACATCACCCGTGAATCGCCTACGGCCAGCGGTACTTCCTCGAGCCGGGAATCAATTGCACCGGTTTCGAAAAAAATCACACTGTTGGGTGCGCTGATGTGTTTGGCGGCCATGGCGGCCAGCATCGAGATCCCGGTACCGCAAAATACGATGTCCCCGTCTTCGATCTGACGGGCGGCAGCGATGGCCATCATTTCCCGTAATGTGTAATCCGGCATGGTGTCCTCATTTACGTCTTTTGTGGTTGGAGAAGACATTTCCTCATTTCTATCGCTAAATTAGACTGCCCAACGATCTAATTTCAAACCTGATTTAGGCCCTATTTATTGAAATCACATCATGTTTGTACATGATTTATGCCTAACCCTACAACGAAAGTTGTATTCGAAACCACAACATATAGTATGATAGACATCATAAAAAAGGGGCTATCATTAATATATTGTGGTTAATGCGTTGCTATACTTTATAAGTGTCATTGTAGGGCTAAGCCAGATTGAATATTTTAGAAATGCTATCGATTTAGATAGAAAAGATAGAGCGAAGCGATACCATGAATCTTCAATCTTCAATTTTCGATCTTCAATTCCGGCTTATTTCCGGTCCAACCCCACCGCATAGCCTGTGCGTGGATCGGCTTTGATCTTATCGATTTGCTCTTTCCCGATCCGATCGATCAATTCCTGATGCTGGCCGACACCGTAGACCCACTTATCCAGATAAGCACGATAGCGGCTGTCATTGCGGGCGTCAGCCCGGTATTGGTTGAGATAAAGCGGGTCGTAATCATAATGCCGATAGCAGGCGGTTGGAAAAGCCCCGTAGGCTACCGGGACAACCGCATCCACGCAAAAAAAAGGCAGTTGGTTCTGATCTGGATTCTCCCGGAGCTGTTCGGCTTCCACCAGTTCTTCACAGGTGATGATCACATGTTCGGCTGACTTGGCCTGTTCGATATCGGCAAAGGCAAGCCCTTCGATTCGCACCGTTCCCTGGCGGTCGGCTTTCTGGACGTGTAAAATAGTTACATCCGGCTGGATGGCCGGTACCAGGACAACCTTGGAGGCGTTGCCCCAATCACCAAACGGATTGTCGAGCACAACCATCTTTTTGACCGGAAGTTTCTTATCGGATTCCCTTATCGATTCGACAAAACCCCACTTTTCGATGATGCTGGTACCGAGAGAAGATCGCGTGGGTAAAAACGGGACCCCCATGGCCCCTGCCAGAAAACGCAACGTCATTTGATAGTTGGAATAATCTTCGACGGCCAGCGTCCCGTTTTCAACAGCTTTTCTAAATCTGACGCAGGTCGGTGCAAACCGTCCGCTGCCGGCGTATGCGATTTCCAGTTTCACCACGCAACCGCCCCCGATGAGTTCATCCACACCCTGGCCATTGGAATGCGCATAAAGGTGAAGCTCTTTTTTGCCCTGGCGAATAATTTCGTAGACCGCCGCCATAGGATTTCGATTGATGGTAAATCCACCGATGGAAATATGGCAACCGTCTGCAACATAGCGTCGAATTGCCTTTGAAAGCGTCATTACTTTGTTGTCGCTGGTATTCATTTAAAGCATCCTTATTTTTTGTGACCGGACGAGCCGGAATTAAAAATTGAAGACTGAAGATTTAAGATTGAAGAGTGGTGGATGTCGCTCCGCTCCGTCCTTTCTAAAATCGATCGTTCGACCCAGAGGCTCTCGACGGGTAGAATTCCTTTCCGCCTGCGGCGGATCAATCTTCAATCGAAAATCTTCAATAGTTACAAGGCATCGGAAATAGTTTAGTAAAAATTTATCGACACAAAATACAGAATCCCTCATCCCCGATATCCCATCGTCTCGGAAAGCTCGTGCGCCACCGCCCGCAGTTTCCGAATACAGTATTCGCGATGTTTTTTGTCTTTGACGCGCAATTCCGGAATGGCCAGGCTCACGGCGGCCAGGATGTGGCCGTTGTGATCCAGAACGGGAGCACTGAGGGAACCGAGACCTGGTGTGCGTTCACCCAGGCTCACGGCATAACCCTTTTTCCGAGTCGCAGCAAGCTCCATGCCGAGCTGGTCTGCATCGATAATGGTTTTATCGGTCAAAGGCGTCAGTTTTACCTGCTGCAGATAATTTTCAATGAAATCACGGTTACTGAAGGACAGAAGACATTTCGACGAAGCGCCGGCATACAGCGGCGAGCGATTTCCGATCGGCATGCTGGCTTTCAGGTGCTGAGGGGACTCGACGTGGTCGATACAGATGCGTTCAATTCCCTCAATCACGTTCAGGTGAACGGTTTCCTGGGTCAGGGATAACAGTTTTTTCATAAACGGCAGAGCAGCACGGGCGACCGGATATGTGCTCTGCAATACGTCCAGGAACTGGAAATAGATGCTTCCCAGCCGGTATTGCCGCGTGTTCGAGTCCTGATCCACAAACTGGTAGGATTTAAGTGTCTGCAAAGTGCGCTGGACGGTGGCCGGGCTCAAGCCAAGATTGGCACTTAGCTCACGGACACCCCAGAACGGTTGATCAGCCTGAAACGCCAGCAGAATTTTTAATGCTTTTTCGATCGAATTGGGTCTTGACGGATCTTGTTTCATAGTATACAACATTGTTTCATTTTTCTGGAATATGCCAGAACACACACCGGCTTGTCAAGCGGTTTGTTGTTAATCAAGCGCTCCTTCAACCCGGAGTGGCGCTGAAAATTTCTTGACAATAAATTGACGTGGTAGCTATATGTTAGCTACAAGGGTGACATTGTTTCAAAATTCGAAACAATGCTGTCTTTATTGAAATCAACGGATATAATGTTTGGTTCGGCCCAAACAATACATATAATGCGACCTTTTAAAAGTGGTTGAGAAATCCTGAGCGTAAACGAAAGAGACAATATGAAACCCGGTCTTTTCGATCGCTTTTTGGCACCCTTAGTGATCGCGCTTGTTGTGCAGATACCGACCGGCTGTGCCACACCCGGAAAACCACACCATCTAAATTGCCCGGCGGAAATTGAATGGCAGGTGGCACCCGAAGGGCGTATCACCCGGTTTGAATGTAAAGCGGGTACCCATAGCGATAAATCGGCATTGATTTTTTGGGCTGAAATCGAAAATATCAGCAGCGAATCGCAGCGCTTCCGGTTAAATATATTTTTACTAGACGAAAACCGTGCCGGAGGAAAATCAATACCAGCCGACAGGGGATCGATGCTTGACCCCGGTCAAATTGCGACCATAACTGTTCCGGTCCTCCATGCGACCGATCCTGATCAACAGATCTTTGTCACACTCAAAACGTTTTAACGACAGGACAAGCTACCCGCTTTCAGATCGGGTGACCGGCCATTTGGCTGCTAAAAAAATTTCGCAAGCGTATTCATTACTTTTTTATGAGGAGGTTACAAATGGACTTTGCCCTATCAGAAGAATTTGAAATACTAAGAAAAACGGTTCAGGATTTTGCGGCCGAGCAGATTGCACCGCATGCGGATGAGTGGGATGCCAAACATTATTTGCCGCATGAGGAAGCAATAAAGCCGATGGGAGAACTCGGTCTGTTCGGAACGGTGATTCCCGAGGAATACGGCGGCTCAGATATGGGCTGGTTGGCGGCAACGATCATCACCGAGGAAATTGCAAAAGCATCGAGCTCTTTACGCGTTCAGATCAATATGCAGGCCCTCGGCTGCGCCTACACGATTTACAAATACGGAAGTGAGGAATTAAAAAAGAAGTACATCCCCAAACTGGTCAGTGGTGAGTATCTGGGGGGATTTGCCATGACGGAGCCGGATGCCGGTTCGGATGTGATGGCCATGCGGTCAACGGCCGAAGACAAAGGCGATCATTGGCTGATGAACGGTAAAAAAACTTGGATTTCCAATGCCCATGTAGCCGAGGTGATCATTTATTACGCCTATACCGATCGTTCCAAAGGATCGAAAGGTCTATCGGCATTTGTCCTGGAACTTAAAAATTTCAACGGGGTGAGAACTTCGGAGCTGGAAAAGATGGGCTCATTTTCTTCTCCCACCGGGGAAATATATCTCACCGACACCCAGGTGCCCAAGGAAAACATCCTAGGCCAGCCCGGAGACGGCGCTAGAATCCTTTTCAGCTCTTTGAATCAGACCCGCCTGTCGGCAGCGGCCGGAGCCGTGGGTCTGGGCCAGGCGTGTTTGGATGAGGCCATCAATTACTGCAAAGAACGCCAACAGTTTGGCAAACCGATCGGTCAATATCAGATGAACCAGGACATGATTGCCCAAATGTCGGCCGAAATCGAAGCCGCAAGGCTGCTGGTTTACAAGGCTGCCTGGGCCAAAGATCAGGGGCGCCTGGATAACGGACTGGATGTGGCTCAGGCCAAGTACTTTACCGGAGAAGTGGTTACAAAATGCGCCAATTTTGCCATGCGGATTCTGGGCGCCTACGGTTACTCCACCGAATACCCGGTGGCGCGCTATTTCAGAGATATGCCGACCTATACCATGGTGGAAGGGTCGGCCAACATCTGCAAGTGGATTATCGCTCTGGATCAGCTCGGTATCCGCAAGGCCAATCGCTAGCAACCAAAAGTGTATGGACAAGTATCTATCGATATAATCGTGTAATTAACAGAAACAAATAGGAGGAACCAATGAGAGAAGTCGTAATACTGGGAGCCGGCCGCACAGCAGGCGGCAAGTTTGGCGGCTCTTTGAAAACAATGACCGCGCCTGAATTCGGGGCGGTGGTGGTGGCCGAAACGATTAAGCGTGCGGGTATTTCACCGGACACCATCGACCAGACGGTATTCGGCAATGCCTGGCAGGCCGGCGTGGGACCGAACCCGGCCCGGCTCACCGCGGTAAAAGGCGGCGTGCCGCAGGAAGCACCGGCTGTTTCGGTCAATGTACGCTGTGGATCCAGCATCCAGGCCCTGATAATGGGAACCCAGGCCATTAAAGCTGAAGATGTGGACACCGTATTGGTCGGCGGTACCGAGAGCAGCAACAATGTCCCTTACGCCCTGCCCAAGGCCCGCTGGGGATATCGTATGGGCAAAGGCGCTATGGTGGATCTGATGCATCATGACGGCTTCTTGTGCCCTCTGGGCGGCGGATTGATGGGTGAGCTGACCGATGCTTATGCCAAAGATCTGGGTATCAGCCGTGAAGAGCAGGACGAATTTGCCGCCGATTGCCACAATAAGGCCGAAGCGGCGGTGCAGGCCGGTAAATTCGAAGCAGAGATCGTGCCGGTCGAAGTACCGGGACGCAAGGGCCAGGTAAATGTCTTCAAAGATGAAGAAATCTATCGCTCGGGGGTGACCCCGGCGTCTTTGGCCAAACTGTCGCCGGTATTCAACAAAGACGGAACGGTTACTGCCGGAAATGCCTGTGCCTTGTGCGATGCAGCAGCCGCCCAGGTTCTCATGGATCGTGAAAAAGCCAAAGCCATGGGGCTTAAGCCACTGGCCTTGGTGCGCGGCTATGCCTTTGTCGGTTACGAGCCCGAGCGATTCGGTCTTTCACCGATACGGGCGATACCGGCTGCCTTGAAAAAGGCTGGCCTGGAACTTTCCGATATCGATTTGATCGAACTGAATGAAGCTTTTGCCGCGCAGTACATCGCCTGCGAACGGGGATTGGAGATAAACCGCAGCAAGGTGAATGTAAACGGCGGGGCCATTGCCCTGGGTCATCCGGTGGCCGCCACCGGTTCCAAGATCCTGACCACCCTGTTGTATGCCATGCAAGACCGCGACGTACAGTTCGGCCTGGCCAGCGCCTGTATCGGCGGCGGCAACGGCGTAGCGCTGGTCGTTGAAAGACTATAAAGGAGGTGTTTTATGACTATCAAGAAAGTTGTTGTTGTCGGCGCCGGCACCATGGGGGGCGGCATTGCCCAGCTATGCGCCCAGCAGGGTCTGGATGCGGTGATCACCGACATCAGCCTGGAATTGTCCGATAACGCCAAAGCACGTATTGCGGCAGGGCTTGCCAAGAGAGTGGAAAAAGGAAAAGTTAGCGCCGAAGAAAGGGAGGCTGTGCTTGCGCGCATTGCAACCGCCGGGGATCTGGCTCCGGCCGCAGAGGCCGACATCGTTATTGAAAGCATCGTGGAAAATCTGGAGATAAAAAAGAAAGTTTTCTCTGAGCTGGATAAAGTGGCCCGACCCGAGACCGTTTTGGCCACCAACACGACTTCGCTTTCCATCTCGGCTATGGCCGAGGCCACGAACCGGTCGGACAAGGTGGTGCAGATGCACTTTTTCAATCCGCCGGTGATCATGAAGCTGGTGGAAATCATGCCCGGCCGCAAAACCTCCAAAGAAACCCTGGAGATTGCCGCAAGTTTTGCAAAACTGCTGGGCAAGGACCCGGTGGTATGCAAAAACGAAGCACCGGCCGGCATCGTCAGCCGGATCCTGGGGTAGCTCCTGAACGAAGCCACCTGGCTGGTCGATTCAGGGGTGGCGGATGCGGCCGATGTTGATAAAGCCATGAAGCTGGGCGCCAATCATCCCATGGGGCCACTGCAGCTGATCGACATGATCGGCCTGGATATCCACCGTGCCAAGATGCAGACCCTGTGCAGCGAGTTGGATGATCCGCGCTACAAACATCCCGGAATTGTGGATGAGATGATCGACGCCGGTCATCTGGGCCGCAAAACCGGCAAAGGATTTTACGATTACGGAGACCGGTAATGTATGCGAATATATTGTATGAAACTGAAGGCCCTATTGCCACCCTGACCATCAACCGGCCGCAAAAACGCAATGCGGTGAACAATGCGACCGCCGAGGAAATCGATCAGGCCCTGACCCAGATCGAAAACAACTCTGATTTGCTGGTGCTGATTCTGACAGGCGCCGGAGACAAAGCATTCGTCGCCGGTGCCGACATTCGCGAGCTGGACAAACGCGATACGATCCGCGGTCGCACAGAATCCCGGCGGCGCCAGGAGATCTACACGCGTATCGAGCTGCTGGAGATTCCCTCCATTGCCGCCATCAATGGCTGGGCATTGGGCACCGGCCTGGAGCTGGCGATGGCGTGCACCTTGCGGGTCGCTTCTGCCAAGGCGGCTCTGGGACAGCCCGAAGTCAAGCTAGGTATCATTCCCGGCGCCGGTGGTACGCAGCGCTTGCCAAAGCTTGTCGGCGTGGGTCGTGCAATGGAAATCGTTTTGACCGGTGACCCGGTCAGCGCCGAGCAGGCGCTGGCCATGGGTCTGGTTAATCGGGTAGTCGAACCCGGGCAACTGATGGATGAAGTGACGAAACTGGCCCAGACCCTGACCTCCCGTCCGAAACTGGCCCTCCAGTATGCCAAAGAAGCGGTCTTACGCTCATCCGAAGGTTCGCTGGCCGAAGGCCTGGCGCACGAGTCCTACCTGCATACACTGTCCTGCGGTACGCAGGATAAAAAAGAAGGTGTCACCGCTTTCCTGGAAAAACGCGAACCCAAGTTCACGGGCCGCTGATTTCCGGACGGAGAGCCAAATTAGGGGCTTCGCCCCAATTGGAATTATGTAATGATGGAACAATGGGTCCTGACCTCCAACTCGGAGAGGATAATCAGAACGTCCGACGAGCATCATCAAATGATTCAGACTGAACAAATATGGAAAATGGCGTATTCCGCTTTTCATACCCAGTATTCCAACATTCCAAAATTCGATCATTCCATTTCAGTTACAGAGGAAATCGGCTAGTAGAAAATATTCAATTTCTCGCTGCGGCGGGATAAAAGTTACGACACATTCAATTATGAGACCCTATTTTGAAAAAATGCAGGAATTCGGCCGTCAGCTGAGCCCGGGCCAAATCAAAAGCAGTGAAGAAAGCGCTAAAAAGATCAAAGACGTTGAAGCCCAAATCAAAACAGCGGTTGAAAAAGTAAGACAGGTTGGATTTTCGGAAGAAAAAATAAACGCCAGGGGGCAGTTGACCGTCTGGCAGCGGTTGCGGCACCTGGTTGACCCCGGCACCTGGTGCCCACTGCACACCCTTTACAACCCCAACGACAATACCGAAGGTACGAACAACATCATCAACGGCCTGGGTCGGATTTCGGGCAGATGGGCGGTGATCGTCGGCTTTGACAACAAGGTGTTCGCCGGTGCCTGGCTCCCCGGACAGGCCGATAACGTCCTGCGGGTGACCGATCTTTCCCGCCGGTTGAACTTGCCGCTGGTCTGGCTGGTGAACTGCAGTGGCGTCAAATTGACCGAACAGGAAAAGTTTTATGCCGATCGACGCGGCGGCGGTGCCGCATTCTTCCGCCACGCGGAGCTGGAATGCCTGGGAATTCCGATATTGGCCGCCATTTTCGGCACCAACCCGGCCGGGGGCGGCTACCACGGCATCAGTCCTACCGTCCTGTTTGCCCATAAAGACTGCAATATTGCCGTGGGCGGCGGTGGCATTCTCAGCGGCATGTCTCCCAAAGGATTCTTTGACCAGGAGGGGGCCGAAGCGCTGATAAGCGCCGCCAAACAATTCAAAGCCAAACCGCCCGGGTCGGCCGAAATCCATTACGATGAAACCGGCTTCTTCCGGTATGTTTACGAGGAAGAGACCGAGGTTCTGGACGGCGTGAAAGATTTTATGCAGGACATGCCGGCCTACCATCCCAAATTTTTCCGGATGGCCGAACCCAAAGCCCCCCGGTTTTCATCCGAAGATCTCTACCGCCTGGTGCCGTTTAATCAGAAAATGATGTACGACTTTGACGAGGTGCTGGCACGCCTGGTGGACGGCAGTGAGCACCTGGAATTTCGGCCCGATTACGGTCCCGAAGTCTACACCGGTCTGTGCAAGCTCGACGGTTTTCTGGTGGGCATCATCGGCAACCGCCAGGGGTACCTGGGAGAGGACTACCCCGAGTATGCTCCTTATCCGGGAATCGGCGGCAAGCTCTACCGTCAGGGTCTGATCAAAATGAATGAGTTCGTAACGCTCTGCGGCCGGGACAGAATTCCGATTGTCTGGTTCCAGGATACCACCGGTATCGATGTGGGCGATCTGGCCGAAAAGGCCGAACTGCTGGGATTGGGGCAGGCACTGATCTATTCGATTCAACAGACGGACGTTCCGATGATGCTGGTCGTGCTGCGCAAGGGAACCGCGGCCGCGCACTACATCATGGGCGGTCCCACGGCCAACCGCCATAATGCTTTCACACTGGGTGTTCCGACCACCGAAATTTACGTAATGCACGGTGAAACGGCGGCGGCGGCCAGCTTTTCCCGCAGATTGGTGAAAGAAAAGGATGCCGACCGGGATCTGCAGCCGGTGATCGACCAAATGAATAGAATGGCCCGGGAATACCATGACAATTCCCGCCCGGTTTACTGTGCCCGGCAGGGATTTGTCGATGAAGTGGTCAACCTGAGTGATATGCGCAAGTACATGCTGGCCTTTGCCGGTGCGGCCTATCAGAATCCGAAATCGATCTGCCCGCTGCACCAGATGCTCCTGCCGCGCAGCATCAAGGGCTAACCTGCGAACTCGTCAATCTTAATAAAAAATCTGCTGCCCCTTTAAGGCCCTGTAAAGTGAAACCGTTTTGCGGGGTCTGACATTTTGTGTGCCGGACAATTTTTGTTTGACATGCATCCGGCATTTTTCTATGGTGTCCTTACTTCAAATTCCAGCTGTATAATACTTAATTTCTTCTGAGCTGAAGCTGAGTAGCGTGTCTTAATTCCTGGGTTGCGCTGAGCTGGTCTGCCGTTCATACCTGCATTCTAATATTTTGCTCGGATAAGTTTGTATTCGCCGTTGATGGTAATCGATTCTTTAACCCCACCGAAAGGAGGCCATTATGAAAAAAACCCTAATACTTACAGTCATTCTGCTACTATTTTTCGGTTTCGTCTCAGCTGCACCGGCCGCTGATATCAGAGTCGGAACGCTGATGGCGCAAACCGGCCCCTTGAAGGAATATGGACCGCCCATCAAGGATGGGGCAGTTCTGGCGGGCAAGCAGATGGCGGCAGCCGGTTTTGTAATTGAGTTTTTCCATGAAGATAGCGAAACCAACCCGACCCCGGCCACCAGTGCAGCCAAGAAACTGGTTGACGTAAACAAGGTCGTGGCCATCGTCGGTGCGCTGTCCAGTGGCGTTACCCTGGCAGTAGCCGAATCCGTGACCATTCCCAACAATGTAATCCTGATTTCACCGGCATCCACCAACCCGTTGATGACCGTCCTGCCGGCGGACGAAGGCAAGGACTTCCTTTTTAGAACCTGCCCTTCTGACGCGCTGCAGGGGGTTGTGGCCGGCAAACTGGCAGCCAGTTATAATAAAACGGTATCTATTCTTTACGTGAACAATGCCTACGGACAGGGGCTGGCGGAAGTATTCGAAGAATCCTTTGCAAGATTTGGTGGCAAAGTGCTCGCTGCAGTACCTCACGACGAGAAAGCATCCGAATCTTACACAGCCGAGCTGAAAAAGGCACTGGCCGGAAATCCGGATCGACTGTTGGCTTACAGTTACCCGGAACATGCCAAGGTTTATCTGAAAGAGGCGCTTGAGTTCTACAAGTACGGAAGGTTTCTGTTCTGCGATGGAACCAAATCAGAGGATATCGTTAAGGCCCTTGGCGCCAGAGCTGTAGAAGGCCAGAAAGGCACCGCTCCCGGTACGGTCGGTGGAAAAGCATTCAAGATGTTCAATCAGTTTTATAAGGCTGAATTTGGGAGGCTTCCTCCCAAGCCGTTTATCACCAATGCCTATGATGGCGCCGCTGTCATCGGCCTTGCGGCTTACACTGCCAAGGTCAAGGGACTGCCCCTGACCGCCGCAAATATCAGGGATCACATGCGGGCCGTTGCCAATCCGCCCGGAGAGGTCGTCATTCCCGGTGAGTTCGCAAAGGCCTTTGCGTTGATAAAACAGGGCAGGGCTATTAACTATGAAGGCGCTGCCGGATCGGTTGATTTCGATAAACATGGCGATGTCGTCACTCCGATTGAGATCTGGGAGTACAGAGGCGGCCAGCTCAAGACCATCAGGACTGAATCACCGTAAAAATTCGTAATTCGGTATAGTATGAATGAAAAAGAGGGGACTTGTTTAAGTCCCCTCTCTGTTTTCGGCGAAAGATATTGGTTCCGAAGCCTATCACTTACGCTCCCTGACACCTTATGATGCAGTCGGTTTTGCCCCCTTGACAAGAAACTGTCATATTATCGCCTTAAAACCTAAATCGATTTCTCACTCCAGCATCTTGGACACCCTTTTCTCCTCCCCTAAAAGTCCCTGGGGCCTGTAAATCAGGATAAGTTCGAGCAGGACACCGATGACCAGGAATCGAATGTAAGGCGCTCTGGCCTTCAGGACCAAGGGCAGGTAGTCGGTCATAAGCTGGGTTAAGATCCAAATCCCCCAGATGACATAGGCTCCCAGAATAGCGCCTTTATTATTGCCGCTGCCGCCCGCGATCAGCATCACCCAGATGATGAATGTGCCATAAAGCGGTGTAAAAATCTCAGGCGATACGGCTTTCATATAATGGGCAAACAATGCCCCTCCCACACCCATGACCATGGCGCCGAAAATAAGGGATTGCATCTTGAAGTTGAAAATATCCTTACCGCTCATGCCGGCGGATATCTCATCTTCGCGCACCGCCCGCAACACCCTTCCCCATGGAGAGCGGATGGCCCGTTCGATTAACAAATAAATCACAACCAGAATGATAATGATGATGACCAGATAGATATAGTTATAATATTTGGGGTCCACTAAATTTTGTAACGGTTGCGGAAGGCCTGTCAGCCCGCGCGCACCATTTGCCAGCCATTTTTCATTGTTAAAGACCAGTCGCAACGTCTCGGCGATACCCAGGGTGGAAATGGCCAGGTAGTCTTCTCCCAATCTCAGCGTCGGGATTCCGATCAGGAAAGCAATAATTCCGCAAGCGATTGCAGCGCCGATCAATCCGAAGATAAATGGCAGGTTGAAACCGAAGAGTTGATGGACGTACTTGGCATAAATGCCGGTAGGCGCCGGCAGGGTGATCAGGGCAGACACATATGCACCGACGCAGAAAAAACCGGCAATGCCGATGTTAAATAGTCCCGTGTATCCCCACTGGATATTCAATCCCAGGCAAAATACGGCATAAATGCCGGCTGAAATGGCCAGTGATACCAGATATGCAATGAGTCCACTGAATTCCATTACTCTCGTTTCCCTCCGAAAATTCCCTTGGGCCGGATGAGCAGGATTAAAATCATGACCATAAATGCCACCGCCGGTTTATAGGTGGGCAGCAGAAAGTAAGTGGAGACCTGTTGAACCACACCGATCGTCAACCCCCCGACCAGAGCACCCCACATGTTACCGATGGTGCCCAGAATGGTGGCGGCGAAAAGTGGAATTAAAAAATTCCAGCCCATATAGGCATGCACTTGGACATCGATGCCATAGAGGATACCGCCGGCGGCCGCCAGGGCACCGCCGATTCCCCAAGTTAAAATGATCACCCGTTCCGTATCGATGCCGGAGACCAGGGCCAGTTCCATGTTGTCGGCCGTGGCCCGCATGGCTTTGCCCATTTTCGATTTTTGCATGAAGAGATGAAGCCCGATCACAAGCCCAAACACCAGAATGAGAATCAGGATCTGGTCCGGCCGGATCTTAACACCCAAAGGAAGTTCAACCGCCGGACGCAGTAACCCCGGCTTGTAAAACAGCGAATCCGCGCCCCAGATTATAAGAATCAGCATTCGAATGATGAACGCGGCTCCCAGAGACGACATGGCTATCATGACGGGACCACTTCCTTTCTGGCGCAGTTTTCGATACAGGATTCGGTCTGCGGCAATGGCCAAACCGCCAACAATCGCCATGGACACCGGAATTGCGATCAGCATACGCCAGCCAAATGAAAGCGGTCCGAAGGTGGTGTCCGGAACCCCGACCCACGCCAGCACGCCGGTCACCATAAACAACGCAACGTAGGCCCCGGTGGTCATCAAATCGCCATGGGCAAAATTGGCGAACCGGATAATTCCGAATACCAGCGTGAGACCAATGGCACCCAATGAAATGATACTCCCGAAAACAATCCCGTAAACAATGAGTTCCAGCATCCGACGGTTCCCTTAGATGAGGCCTTCCCTTTAAACGCCACTTTAGACACAGGGAGTATTGTAAATTATAAAAAGAGATATATAATCCGAATTCAGAAATCGCTGGCTCAGACCTGGATTTCAAGGATTTTCTTAATTTTGCTCCTTATTCTACTAAAAAAGAGGATTGGTTACCCTCCTAAATATAACCTCCCGACCTCTTCACTGGCCAGCAGTGCATCACCGGTGTCGTCCAGAACATTTTTGCCCATCGCCAGCACATACCCGTGATCGGCCATTTTCAGGGCTTCTCTGGCATTTTGTTCCACAATGGCGATCGACACGCCGGTGGCGTTGATCTCTTTGATTTTTTCAAATATCATGTCTACAAGATTCGGTGCCAGACCGGCGGATGGCTCATCCAGCAGCAGCAGCTGGGGGTCCAGCATCAGGGCGCGGCCCATGGCGACCATCTGCCTTTGACCGCCGGAAAGCTGTCCGGCCTTTTGTTTGTGGCGTTCCCCCAAAACCGGAAATAATTCATAGATTTCCTCAATTCTGCGGCTGAAGTCGTCCGTGCGGATAAAGGCCCCCATTTCCAGATTTTCCTGAATGGTCATCGAGGGAAAAACATTGTTTACCTGGGGAACATAGCTGATGCCTTTGCGCGCGACCTTATCGGGCTTCAAACCCGTAATATCGTCTTCTTTCAAGGTGATGGTGCCGTTATTAGGCTTCAGGATTCCAAAAATAGCCTTTAACAGGGTCGACTTCCCGGCCCCGTTGGGCCCGATAATGGAAACGATGTCCCCGGATTTTACTTCGATGCTCACCTCATGCAGGATATCAATCGCAGCAGAATACCCGGCGGTTACCTCTTTGACTTCTAGTATTGTCATCGGTACTGTCCACCTAAATATGCCTCCATAACTTCCTCGTTATTTTTTATTTCATCTGCAGTTCCTTCGGCCAGTTTATTGCCTTCGCTCATAACGATAACCGGATCGCACAGGTTCATTACCAGATCCATATCATGTTCGATTAAGAAAAAGGTAATGCCTCTTTCATCACGCAAGGCTTCAATGTTGGCAATTAGTTTTTTCATTAAGGTCGGATTTACGCCGGCTCCGGGCTCGTCCAATAAAACCATTTGAGGATCAGCCATCATACTGCGAGCGATTTCCAACAATTTTTTCTGTCCTCCGGACAGGGAGCCGGCATATTCATTTTTCAGATCGATTAACTCTACAAATTCGAGAACTTCCAGCGCTTTTTCTTTAATTTCCATTTCCTGTTCCCGTACGGTAGAAGGCCGAAACCAGGTGTTCCAGATGCGTTCGCCGGCTTGATACTCGGGCATGATCATCAGATTTTCCAGGACGGTCATCTGGGCAAACTCCCGCGTGATCTGAAAGGTTCGGTAAATTTTTTTATGGAAAATCTGGTGGGGGGGCAGACCGCCGATCTCATGACCCTGAAAGGCGATACTGCCCGTGTCTGGTTTGAAGTGGCCGGTAATCAGGTTAAACAGTGTCGTTTTACCCGCTCCGTTGGGACCGATCAGCCCCGTGATGGATCCCTCCTGCACTTGAAGCGAACAACCAGAGACTGCTTTAAGCCCGCCGAAACTCTTGGATATATTTTTTACTTCCAGCATATTTTGACCGGCGCCTTTTTTATAAAACTTATTAAAACCGGACAACGCGCGAATCTGCCAGTAATTTTCCCAGACCGCTGGGGCGTACGAATGGATTCACCGGCATGCCTTCGCATCGTCCCAGGCGACTGTGTTTGACGGAAATTATCAGTCCGTTTTACAGGGTTCGCAGCGATGAAATAGTGCCGTATCAGGAGTGAGCGCAGATGTGTGTTTGCAGCCGGAACGCTGTCGGATTCCCGGGATCACGCCCTGCGAAACAAATGATCTTACCGCTGGTATATAGGATAATATCCGATGCATGTCAAAGGAAAAGAAGTTACTGAATTTTTAGGCGGTTTGGATACCTCTTTTCAATCTACGATTGATGCTTATCCTTTATTTAATTCTCTCTTGAAAGAATTAAATGTTAGAACGCAACATATCCCCCGGAACGTGCAAATTACCGACAGAAATAACAATTGCGGATGCTTGGGGGAGAGGAGGATATATGGCGGAGATGGGTAAATTTGAACCGGCCGAAGCGGAATTGAAAACCCTGCGAGAGCTGGGCTCGGATGAAGCCGCCGAGCTCGAAGAATTCATTCAGAAAATGAAGAATAAGTAGCAGCTATGGCAAACTTTCCGGCGATTCGTGTAAAAGGTGCCAGGCAGAACAACCTGAAAAACCTGGACCTGGATGTTCCACTGAACCGGATCACGGTTGTCACCGGTGTCAGCGGTTCCGGAAAATCTTCCCTGGCCTTCGACACGCTGTATGCCGAGGGCCAGCGGCGGTATGTGGAAACTTTTTCCCCCTATGCCCGTCAATTTATGGACCGCATGGACCGCCCCCGGGTGGATAAAATCGAGGGCATCCCGCCGGCCATTGCCATCGACCGCAAAGATCCGGTGCGGACCTCACGTTCAACCGTCGGCACCATGACTGAAATCACCGACTACGTGAAGCTGCTCTTCGCTCGCCTGGTGCAGCTGTACTGCCGGCAATGCGGCCGGCCGGTGCAGCCGGAGACACCCGGGCATGTCTGGCAATACCTGCGCGATATGCCCGCCGGCTCAGAAATTATCATTACCTTTCCCTGTTCGACCGGCAATCTGCCGGCCGACCGTCTGCGCCGGGAATTGATACGGCAGGGATATGATCGCTACTATGAAGCCGGGGCTATCAAGCCCCTGGACGAGTGGCAGCCCGATGGGAAGAACGCCCGGGTTGACGTCCTTGCGGATCGATTAAAATTGCGTGCTGCCGACCGCCAGCGCATTATCGATTCGGCCGAGCTGGCCTTTCGTTTCGGTGGCGGTCAGCTGAATGTTTGGATCGATAAAGCGCGGCCAGTCGCTTTCAGCCGCAATCTGACCTGCGCCCATTGCGATATCCGCTACAGCTTGCCGCTGCCGAACCTGTTCTCTTTTAACAGCCCCATTGGTGCCTGCCCGACCTGCCGGGGTTTCGGGCGAACCATCGGTATCGATCTGGATCTGGTCATACCGGATCCCAAACGCAGTATCAACCAGGGGGCTATCAAACCCTGGGGATCACGGGCCGATCACCGCCCGGAATTTGAGGATCTACTGGCGTTTTGCCGACGTCAAAAAATTCCCATCGACGTTCCCTTTCGAACGCTTTCCAAAGCCCAACGAACGGCCATTGTCGAAGGAACGCCGCAATATTACGGTATCCGCGGCTTTTTCGAGTGGCTCGAAACCAAGACTTACAAAATGCCGGTGAGAGTCTACCTCTCCCGTTATCGCAGTTACAATGTCTGCCCCAAGTGCAGCGGCACACGGTTCAAGGAAGAAACCCGGTTGTATCGTCTGGCCGATCATACCATTGCCCAGATCTATGCCATGGACGTGGCCGGGGCTGCACGATTTTTTAACACGCTTGCAGTGCCGGAAACGGATGAAGCCGGCCGCATGATTCTGGAAGAAGTCCGCAAGCGGATGAAATTCTTGCTGGATGTCGGACTGGGCTATCTGACCCTCGATCGCCAGTCCCGAACCCTTTCCGGCGGAGAGGTCCAGCGGGTGTCGCTGGCCTCGGCCCTGGGCTCTTCACTGGTCAACACCCTGTATATCCTTGACGAGCCCAGCATCGGTTTGCATCCGCGCGATAATCACCGCCTGATTAAAATTTTAAAGCGTCTACGCGATTTATCCAACACAGTGGTCGTGGTCGAACACGACCCGGAGATCATTCGCGCCAGTGACTTTCTGCTGGATCTGGGCCCACGGGCCGGGGAGCAGGGCGGCCAAATCATGTATTTCGGACCGACCGCCGGTGTGAACGGTTCCCTGACCGGCCAGTATCTTAAAGGCCAGCGGCAGATTTCGCTGCCCGAGAAACGGCGCCTGCCCCAGAAAAACCGCTGGATCACCATTAAAAAAGCTGCTGCCCATAACTTGCAAAGCATCGATGTGCGCATTCCTCTGGGGCTGTTCGTGTGTTTAACAGGTGTTTCCGGTTCGGGCAAATCGACCCTGGCCGAAGAGATACTCTACAAGGCCGCCAAACGGTTTTTGGGCGAGCCGGCCGGAATACCCGGCAAGCATCGCGCCGTAACCGGGCTGGGGAAAATTTCCGATGTGGTCCTGGTGGACCAGCGCCCGATCGGACGCACACCCCGGGCCAATCCCCTGACCTATACCAAAGCCATGGATCCGATCCGCCAATTACTGGCCCAGACCCCGCAGGCCAGAGAAAAGCGATTTGAGCCGCGACATTTTTCGTTCAATGTGGCCGCTGGTCGCTGCGAAACCTGCAAAGGCGAAGGATTTGAAAAAATTGAAATGCAGTTTCTGTCCGATGTGTTTATTTCATGTCCCCAGTGCAACGGCCAACGATTCAAGCCGGAAGTTCTGGACATTCAATACAACGGAAAAAATATTCACGACATTTTATCCATGACGGTCGACACAGCTCTGGGCTTTTTTGATGGCTCCTCCGCCCTGCATGCCAATATACAGCAAGCTCTCAAACCGTTGATCGATGTTGGCTTAGGATACATGCGCCTTGGCCAGCCGATCAACACCCTTTCTGGCGGAGAGGCCCAGCGCCTCAAACTCTCGCGCTATCTCAAACACGGCCAGCAGCATGCGCGCCTTTTTATATTCGACGAGCCCACTACCGGACTTCACTTCGATGATATCACCAAGCTGCTCAAAGCCCTTCAACGGTTGGTGGCCGAGGGGAACACGGTTCTGGTCATCGAACACAACATGGATGTGATCAAAACCACGGACTGGATCATCGATCTGGGACCGGAAGGGGGCAACGCGGGCGGCTTGGTGGTTGCGGCTGGCACACCGGAGCAGATGGTCGGCTGTGCGCAATCCCACACCGGTCGATTTCTGAAGCAATACATGTCCGCAAGAGGACGCTTGCAAACCGGACAGTTTCAGCCCAAAGTTCGCGAATCGGTCGCAGCTTTCACCAATCCGGTAGCACCGGCAGTTATATCTCTGAAAGGCGCCCGCGAGCACAACCTGCAGAACCTTAACCTTAACATTGCGCACAATCAATTCGTGGTGCTCACCGGCGTTTCCGGATCGGGAAAATCAACCCTGGCCTTTGACATTCTGTTTGCCGAGGGTCAGCGTCGGTACCTGGAAAGCCTGGCACCCTATGTTCGACAGTACGTCCGGATTCTCGAGCGCCCGGAAGTGGACCTGGCCTCCGGCCTTTCCCCGACGGTTGCCATTGAGCAGCGCATCAGCCACGCCAGCCGTCGTTCAACCGTGGCTACCCTGACCGAAATCTACCATTTCCTGCGGTTGCTATACAGCAAACTCGGCACCCAGTATTGCCCGGGTTGCAACCGTAAAATGACCGCGCAGACCCCTGAAACCATTGCCGACGAAATCCGGCGCCGCTATCGACGAAAATCAATCCGTCTGCTGTCCACCAAAGTTGCCGGACGCAAAGGTTTTCACAAGACGGTCTTCAGCCAGGCCCTGAAAAAAGGTTATAAGAAGGCCAGAATCGACGGCAAACTGACCCGCCTGAAAACTGGCATGGCTTTGAGCCGCTACAACGATCACACGATTGAGATCGTCATCGCAGAACTGGATGGCGCCCGATCTTCGCCAACCGGCCTGGATGCGCAGATTGATCTGGCCCTTGAAGAAGGTGACGGCAGTCTGATTGTACTGGATGCCGACGGAAATGAAGAAATATTCAGCCGCCATGGTACCTGTCCATCGTGTGGGATTGGTGTTCAGAAACTGGACCCGCGCCTGTTCTCATTCAACAGCAAACAGGGCGCCTGCCCGCAATGCGGCGGCCTGGGTCATATCGAATTGGATGAATTTAATACAACACAAGAAGACCGCCGGCAAAAAGTATGCTCGGCCTGCGGCGGCAGCCGTCTGAAACCGGAAGCACTGGCGGTAAAAGTCGGGAAATATACCATCTGGGATCTGGTGCGGCAGCCGGCGAATCAGCTGATCGGCAGCATCAAAAAACTTTCTTTCAGCCCTAAAATGAAGCCGATTGCAGAGCCGATTATCGGTGAGATTCTGACCCGTCTATCTTTACTGAATCAGCTCGGACTGGCTTACCTGGCCTTGGGGCGCAGCGGTGACACACTCTCCGGCGGCGAAGCCCAGCGGGTGCGACTGGCGGCCCAGCTCGGATCGAATCTGACCGGCGTCAGCTACATATTGGACGAGCCCACGATCGGACTGCATCCCCGGGACAACGGGCTGTTGATTAAGGCGCTGAAAACGCTTAAAAATCGCGGCAATACGATCCTGGTAGTCGAACACGACGAAGAAACCATACGGGCCGCAGATACAATTATCGATCTTGGACCGGGTGCCGGGCAGCAGGGCGGCCGACTGGTCGTAGCCGGTACCCTGAATGACTTGAAACAAACAGCCACTTCGGTGACCGGCGCCTGTCTGGACGGTCACCCGCGAAAAATTACATCCTGTTTGCGCCCCTACCGCAAACTGCCCGCCGTAAGGATTACCGGCGCCCGGGCGCGCAACTTGAAAAATATCAATGTTCAGTTGCCGCTACAGCGCCTGATCTGCCTGACGGGCGTCTCCGGCTCGGGTAAATCCTCCCTGTTGAAGGAGACGATTTACAAAGGAGTGCGCAACCGCCTGTTGAAAAAGGAGCTGCCGGCCGAAACCTGCCGAAACATTTCCGGCTGGAAGCTGCTCAGTCGCGTACTGGAAGTCGACCACAGCCCGATCGGCCGCACGCCCCGTTCGGTACCAGCCTCCTATGTCGGTTTTCTGGATGATATCCGCAAACTGTTTGCCATGACACCGGCGTCACGGGCCGCCGGATACAAACCCGGACGGTTCTCATTTAATGTTGCCGGTGGTCGTTGTGAAGCTTGCAAGGGCCAGGGGCACCCGAAGATCGCTATGAGTTTTCTGCCGGACGTTTATATTCCGTGCGAGGTTTGCGCAGGCAGCCGGTTCAATCGTGAGACCCTGGCGGTGCTTTATAAAGGCAAATCGATTGCCGATGTTCTGGATCTCACTTTCGCCGAAGCCTTGCAATTTTTTTCAGCCGTTCCATTCATTCGACGGGCCGTGCAGTTTGTCTGTGATATCGGCCTGGGGTACCTGCGACTCGGCCAGCCCAGTCCCACCCTTTCCGGTGGTGAAGCCCAGCGGATGAAGCTGGCGCGCCAGCTGGTCAAACCGTCTCGGGGTCAGACCCTGTACATTCTGGACGAGCCCACCACCGGCCTGCATTTATCCGACATCCAGCGGCTAATCGACGTATTGCAGGCTCTGGTTGATGCGGGCCACACCGTGGCTGTCATCGAGCACAACCTGGAAGTCATCAAGGCTGCCGATTACATCATCGATCTGGGACCGGAAGGGGGCGATGCCGGCGGACGGTTGGTCGCATCCGGATCTCCGGCCGAGTTGCTCAAGTACCATAAAAAATCCCACACCGCACGCTACCTTTATCAATATCTGCATTGATTTTCTAGGATGGCAGATTGATTCAATCTCCGGGCGCTCGGCAACAAGTCGTAAGCCAGCATCGGCCCGGCTGCTTGCTTTCTAATGTTTTGCAAACTCAGCCGAAGACAGGCAAGCTTAATGGTTGACAGGGGAGAAATATTCAACTATAAACGCCTTCTTTTGACACGGTCGATCCGGTCAGCAGAATTTTTTAACAGAAAACCGACGAATAATTTCGTTGTTATATATCCGGCTCTCTTTTCAGACGGCACCCGGATCCATCTGAGCAGGCCTGATTCTGAATCGCACAATCAATGAATCGAAATCAACTCGCGTATTCGGCCACCGATATACACCGATTGTCCGCAATCGACACAGCTCTGGGCACCAAAGACCGGTACACCCAGGGGCACGCACGCCGGGTTGCCCTGTATGCCATGCGACTGGGGCGCAGGAAAGGACTGTCGCCTGAAGATGTCGGCCATATTGGCATCGGCGGTATGCTCCATGACGTGGGCAAGATTGGGCTGAACCAGCAAATCTTTAAGAACAGCACGGCCTATCTCTGCCGGGAACTGCGGGATGAAGTTCGCCGGCACCCGTATATCGGTGTTTCTCTCCTGCAGGGGATTGAATTTTTGATACCGGTTTTGGATTATGTATATTACCACCATGAACGCATGGACGGATCCGGTTACCCCTGCGGTTTAACCGCCGATCAAATCCCCCTGGGTGCAAAAATCATCGGCGTGGTCGACTGTTTCGATGCCATTACCACGGATCGACCGTATCAAAAACGCAAAAGCTGCCGCGAAGCGCTGTACATCCTCAGGCAAATGAGCGGGAGAAGTCTTTGCTCCGAACTGGTTGAAACATTTGTTGAAGAAATTGAAGAAAACGGCATGATCCACGAATGAGCAGCCCAAAATCAGCTCGCCAATACACCGTCTGAATCTTAACGACCGCCATCTTTCTGATCTTGCCGAATCCATCTTTTTAGACCTCTGAAGCGCAGTCCCTATCAAAATCATACGAATTTTCAGTCGCCTAAAACTGATATTGGCCCTTAACTCCATCCTTAAAGGACATAATAATTGTAATTTTGTCGCAAAAACGATAAAATACATACTATGAAAAATACTCGCTCAGAAAAAAACAGGGCAAGACCGCTCCAGAAAATGGAATCCGATATCAAAGACCTGGAGTGCCGGGTGAATGAGCTGTCGGAGTTGTTAGGCACCAGCCGGGAATTGAGCAACATTCTCGACCCCAAAAAGCTGTTCGCGGTTGTATCTGAAATAATATCCGGCAGGTTCGGCATTAAGGAGCTGTCTATATTCGTATATCGCAATAAAACCAGGACGTTCAAACAAGTTTACCGCGAAAGTACCGGCCCGCTAAAGTGTGAATTCCTATTTACCGACCACGGTGCTATCTGGGACGAATTTCTTAAAGGTGACCCGATTATACTCCGCGATGCCGACGGCCAGTTATTGTTTCCTGAATTTTTACGGCGATATCACCTGAACCAGCTCAAGACCGAATGGGTGGTACCGCTGGTGATGCGATCCAGTGTCATCGGTTTCCTGGCTCTCGGTGAGAGGCAGGAAGGGAAACCGCTTTCCGATAATGATCTTTATTTCCTTAAACAAATAGCTGCCCAGGCAGCGGTGTGCATCAAAACCAGCCGTCTTTATCTCGACCGGCAAAAAGAAAAGGAGGAGCTGGACCGAACCCTGTATAATTTGTCCTTGCTGTACAGTATCGGCCGGGCGATGACCTATATCAGCGATTTGAAAAGCCTGCTGGAATATATCCTGAATCAGGCCATCCAGATCACCGGTGCTGAAAAAGGTTCCATCATGCTCTATGATATTGAAAAGAATATCCTGAGCATTCGCGTACTGGCTGGTCTGAAAGACGGGGCCTTTCAAAAACAGGTCAACAACAATGAAATAAAATGCAGAAGCTTCAAACCCGGTGAAGGCATCGCCGGAAGGGTATTTCAGACCGGCCGGCCGATGGTTTTGGACAAGGCCCGTGAAGACGAGATGTTCATCGAACCGGATTCCTCCTTTGTTCGATCCATCGCCTGCATCCCGATGAAGGTTTACAGTGATATTATCGGGGTCATCAATGTCACCAACAAGTTGGACGAATCGAGATTCACCAATGAGGACGTGAAGCTGCTCAAGGCCGTGGCCGACCAGGCAGCTGTGGCCATTAATAAAGCTCAGCTGTGGGAAATGGCCGTTACGGACTCCTTGACGGGCCTGTATGTACGTCGTTATATTATGGTCAAGCTCCAGGAAGAGTTTCACCGCGCCGACCGCTACAACAAGGGATTGTCGGTGGTTATGGCCGATCTTGACCGATTTAAACGCATAAATGACACATACGGCCATTCGATCGGGGACCGAGTCCTGAAAGTTGTCTCTAAGTTTTTTCTGAAAAACATCAGAGATATTGACATCATGTCCCGCTACGGCGGTGAGGAATTTTTAATTCTACTGCCCGAAGCCACTAAAGATGAAGCCTATACCGTATCGGAGCGCCTGCGCAAAAAGCTGGTGAAATTCAAGGTGGACGATCTGCCCCAGCTAACGGTCAGCCTTGGCATTGCATCTTATCCGGAAGACGGCAAGGACATCGAGGGACTGATCAAAAAAGCAGATGCTGCTTTATACGCTGCCAAGCAGGCCGGACGAAACAAAGTCGTAATATACGATGACGATATGGAACTGCTCAAGTCCGATGAGGTAGGGCCGGTCGCTACAAATAGATACGCCAAACCGTAGATACACCGAACAGGCCACCGCCAAGAGTTATCGTTTTTCATCAACCGTCACGACAATAGCTCGCAGAGGCCATCTTAGTTTTTTTCCTTAATTTCAGGACACCTTACCTCTGGGAAGAATAACTGACACCTTTGGCTTAATTGGGGGATGTATATCCCCCGAGTTCGTAGACCAGTCGCAAATCTGTTCCGGGATATTTTTCTTCGGCA
>Ga0126332_10000207_pt1 | contig 23742 bp, 25 predicted proteins | sample InaspJWI42metaG_FD_94482 | JGI IMG/M metagenome (GOLD analysis project Ga0126332, IMG submission 94482) | Marine gutless worms symbiont microbial communities from Oahu, Hawaii - Inanidrilus sp. 2 OAHU.JWI-42 metaG | ecosystem: Host-associated > Annelida > Digestive system > Unclassified...
CTCTTTGGTTAGTTGATCAATGAACGCACTCGTTCAGACCAAGCGTATTCTTCCAGAAGAGAGGGCTAAAATCTAGAATCAGGTAACGAGAAAACGCTGGCAATCGGAATCATTACCGATGAACCTATCTACTCTATCACTTCAAAAATCATCACTACCAGGCGTCGATCTCACTGAACATACGGCAGACTACATAGCCTTTACCCTGCATGGATTCGTGACACACAAGCGCCCCGGCAGCCGCGGTGATTCTATCCGAGGAGTCATTGTCGTAGACATAGATGTCCGCCTCCGGGATCGCCGTCGAGAGGTTGCGGACCACGGTCCCGACCGATGTCTCTTCGTTATGGCAGGGAATCAGCACCGCAATTCGCGCGGCAGAATTCCGGATAATATCGTCGGACGTAGTCCAAGGCTTGGAGGTTGGAGTACCAGCCAGCTTCGTCAAGGGGGGCTCCCACGGCTGTAGATTGAGACTACCGATACCGCACCAATATAATACCGTCTAAAGCACCGCCTCCGGATACGAACCCAGGATCTTGAAGTAGAGCGCGGTGCGCTCCAGTTGCTCCAGCGCCTTCCTGACGGTCACGTCTTCCCGATGGCCGAAGATATCTATATAGAAGACATAGTCCCAAATACCCCGCCGCGAGGGGCGGGACTCGATGCGGGTCATGCTGATCCGGTGCTCCACCAGGGGGGTGAGCAGCCGATAAAGGCCGCCCGCCTCGTTGCGACAGGTGAGCAGCAGGCTGGTCTTGTCGCGCCCGCTGGGGGGTGAGTCCTCCTTGGCGATCACCAAGAAGCGCGTGGTGTTCCCCGGCTCGTCCTCGATGCAGCGTGCCAGGATCTCGAGATCGTAAATCCCCGCCGCCTCCTCCCCCGCCACCGCGGCGGAACTGGCCTGGCCGGCGGCCATGTCCGCCGCCTGCGCATTGCTGCCGACTGCGACCTGCTCGGCGCCGGGCAGGTGGCGGTTCAGCCAACCCCGACATTGGGCCAGGGACTGCTGATGGGAGAACAGGGTGCGGATACCCGCCAGGTCCGGCTTCCGACTCATCAAGTGGTGATGAATGCGCAAGGTCACCTCGCCGGCGATCTTCAGGGGGGAGCCCATGAAGGAATCGAGGGTATGGCTGATCACACCTTCGGTGGAATTCTCCACCGGCACCACGCCGTAGGAGCAGGAACCGGCCTCGACCTCCCGAAAGATGTCGGCGATGTCGCCCATGGGAACCGCCTGCACCGAATGGCCGAAGTGCTTGAGGGCGGCGGCCTGGGAGAAGGTCCCCTCCGGCCCCAGAAAGGCCACGGCCAGGGGCTGCTCCAGGGCCAGGCAGGCAGACATGATTTCCCGGAACAGTCGGGCGACCTCTTCCCCCTCCAGGGGACCCGGATTGCGTTCCTTGATGCGGCGTAGGATCGCCGCCTCCCGCTCGGGGCGGTAGAACCTATGGTCACCGTTGGTGACCTTGACGGTCGCCACTTCCTCGGCGAGGGTCGCGCGCTCGTTGATCAGACGCAGCAACTCCCGGTCGAGGGTGTCGATGCGCTCGCGGAGAGGGGAGAGTGTGTCCTCGGTGTTCATGGCCGGGAGCGATCAGCTTTTCACACAGCCCAGGCAGCGCACCGAGAGTACCCCATCGATGGTCCGGATCTCGGCCAGGGTCTCTTCCTGGGGGTCACGATCGACGTCGATCAGGGTCACCGCCACCTCGTCCCGAGATTTGTTGAGCATGTTCAGGATGTTGAGCTCGGCCCGGGCCAGGTCGGTGGAGATCTGGCCGACCATATTGGGGACATTGCTGTTGACCACGGCCAAACGGTAGCCTTTGTTGCGCGGGAGGTCGATCTCCGGGAAGTTCACCGCGTTGCGGATGTTGCCGTCCTCCAGCCACTCGCGGACCTGATCGGCCACCATGCGGGCACAGTTCTCCTCCGCCTCGCGGGTGGAGGCGCCGATGTGCGGCAGCGCGATCACCCGCGGATGGTCCTTGAGGAGATTGCTCGGAAAGTCACACACGTAGGCGTAGAGGGTCCCCGCATCCACGGCCGCCACGGCCGCCGCGTCGTCGATGATACCGTCGCGTGAGAAGTTCAACAGAACCCCGCCGGCCCGCAAGTGCCCGAGGCGCTCGGCGTTAATCAGGCCGCGCGTCTCGTCCGTCAGCGGCACATGGAAGCTGATGAAGTCCGAGCGTCGGATCAAGTCGTCCACGCTCAGGGCCTGCTCCACCTCGGACTCGAGCTGCCAGGCCCGTTGCACCGTGATGGTCGGATCATAACCGATCACCTGCATACCGAGGGCACTTGCGGCATTGGCTACCTCGACCCCGATGGCCCCGAGACCAATGACGCCCAGGGTACGGCCCGGCAGTTCGAAGCCTACGAATTGCTTCTTGCCGCCCTCCACAGCCTTGCGGATAGCGGCGGCGTCCCCGGTCAGACCGCGCGCGAAGCTCCAGGCTTGGGCGATGTTGCGGGCCGCCAGCAACATGCCGGCGATGACCAGTTCCTTCACCGCATTGGCGTTGGCGCCGGGGGCATTGAACACAGGCACACCGTGCCCAGTCATGCGCGCTACGGGGATATTGTTGACCCCGGCACCAGCACGACCGATGGCCCGGACCGTTTCCGGGATGTCCATGCCGTGCATGTCGGCGGAACGCACCAGGATGGCATCCGGATGCGTGATCTCGGAGGCTACCTCATAGCGATCTCGGGGCAGACGGTCGAGACCGGCGACGGAGATGTTGTTGAGTGTGAGTATTTTGTACTTGTCCATGCTCGATAAAGGTATGGCTTGTTGGGGAAGCTCTGAATCAAGTCAGAGGTCGCCTAAGGTCGATTTTCCTTCCTTTCCGCCGCAATCCGGTAGCAGCCTTCCTCTTCCTTCCACTGGAGTCGATCCGCGTGTTTTCTCAACCAGGCTTGGAGGTTGTGCTCCATGTCCGAACCCCTCACCCAACCAAGCGTATCGCGCCACTCGTCAGGAATCGGCAACGCAACGCTCATCGCATACAAGGCGGACATTCGACAAAATCCTGCACAATGGTCGCGTACTACGGGCGCCGACGGCAAGTGTGCCAAAATCGTCTCGGCCGCCGCAATCTCACCGCTCAGCAAACGCTCCGCAGCCAGCAACGAGATCAAATAGGGGTCCGTTTCTTCGGACCACTCGTTTGAAAGCCGGAGCACATGGTCGCGAAAGGCCATGAAAATCATGGCATCGTCCGCTGGATCGAAGTAACCGGTGAGGCGCGGGGAGGAGTTTCCTCCCAGACATTCGAGGATCCGCAAGCGTTGCAGTCCCAATGGAGCAAGTCGCGTGGACCGATCCATCGAAAAATCAGCGGCCCGGCACCATTCGCCCCATGTCGTCGATACGAATGGGGGTGACTCTATGGGCTGGGATCACCTTCACAATTGTATTCGGCGGCACTTGATTCAGGATGACGAACTCGTTTTCCATCCGTAGATTCTGCCAGCCTAGGGGTCGGATTGCCGCCGTCCTCGGAAACCGTATGACATAGATAGCTCCCTCATCACCAAAGTTAGCGGCGATTCCGGAGAATCGAGACGTCGGAATACCGATCGACCCGAGTGGTTGACCGGCCATACCGAGAGGTGCCAGGGCTCCCGGTATCCCTTGGGTATGCCAACGGGCAGTGTAACCAGCGATTTCAGTATCCAAAAGCCTCCCCACTGTTCGCAACTAGGTTACCATCTGTTCCGACGCGGCATGGGTAAATCCTGGTCGGATCGGAACCGATCTGAACAGGTGAGGCCGACAGTGAGTGGGCCAATAGATCGGCTTCACACTCTATCCTCGCCGAGAACCCAACGCTACCGCTCTGTCGGGCGAGTTGCGCTTGAGCGAGGTGGACCAACTCATGTCGGAGCACGATATCAAGATACTCGTCTGCCCCCTCCTCAATGAAGATGTGATCGCCGAGTGCAAAGCCCTCTACACCCAACAGGTAAACCGCACGATCAGCAGCAACATCTTGGTGGATTTGGAGACGCCGCGGCAGTTTCCGGGCAATTCCTCCCAGCCATCGTTGGACATTCGTCGTCAGGTAGCTATGCCCGTCAATACCTTGGGACTGAGCAAAGCAATCCGACAACTCCTCGGATTCCAGATACGGGGCCTTGATCTCTGCAAGCCCGAAGTCTCCGGGAGAATCTATAGCAGAAAACGAACAATTGGTACGTTCATTTGTATTGCACATCGTAAAGGTGTCTTTATTAAAGAAGCTCTGACTTAACTCAGAGGTCCTTTTGTAACTCAACGACTACCCGTATTTTCGCTCGAATTCCTGCATGAAGGAGATCAAGGCCCGCACGCCCTCCTCGGGCATGGCATTGTAGATGCTCGCGCGCATGCCGCCCACGGAACGATGGCCCTTGAGCGTAACCAGCCCCACTGCCGCAGCCTCGGTCAGGAACCTCTGATCCAGCTCCGGGTCAGCTAGGGCGAAGGGCACATTCATCCGGGAGCGAGAGGCGGGCTCTACCGGATTGGTGTAGAAGCCGGAGGCATCGATGGCCGCATAAAGGGCCTCGGCCTTGCGCGCGTTGATCGTCGCTATCGCCGCCAGCCCGCCGCGACGCTTGAGCCGCTGGAACACCAGCCCGGCCAGGTACCAGGCGTAGGTAGGGGTGGTGTTGTACATGGACCCGGTATCGGCGTGGGTCTGGTAATCGAACATGGCCGGTGTTCCGGCAAGCGGTCGGCCGATGAGGTCTTCGCGCACGATTACCACGGTCAGACCCGCCGGACCTATGTTTTTCTGGGCCCCGGCGTAGATGACGCCGTAGCGTGCGACTTCGAGGGGTCGGGACAGCAGGGTGGAGGACATGTCCGCCGCCAACGGCGTGTCCCCGGTCTCGGGTATAAAGGGAAACTCCACTCCTTCGATAGTTTCGTTCGGGGTGTAGTGGACATAGGCCGCTTCCGCGCTTAAGGACAGCTCGCCCTGGGTAAGGGCGCGGGTGAATCGGGTGTCTTCGGTGGAAGCGGCGATCTCGACCGTGCAGAACCGTTTGGCCTCGGCGATGGCCTTCCTGGACCAGGAGCCGGTGTTCAGATAGGCGGCCTTGTCGCCGCCGCGCAGCAAATTCATCGGCACCATGGCGAACTGACTAGATGCCCCGCCCTGCAGGAAGAGCACCCGGTAACCATCGGGAATGGCGAGAAGCTCGCGCAGATCGGCCTCCGCCTGTTCGGCGATGGATACGAATTCCCGGCCGCGGTGGCTCATCTCCGCGACACACATGCCGCTCCCGTGCCAGTCCAGCAGCTCTTCCTGGACCTGTCGCAAGACCTCTTCCGGCAGCATCGCGGGGCCGGCACTAAAGTTAAAAACTCGGGCCATTATCCTAATCTCCGTTCCGGATCCTGTTGACATTCAACCTGATCGACTGCGTCCAACTCACGGTAGTGCTTAATATGTAGTGGTCGTGCGATGATCGCATCGAAGAAGAAAAAGGTTCACCAGAGAGTTCATCACTACACGTTAGGCACCACCAAAAATTCAAGGTCCCCTGACAACGGCACCGTTGGATAGGCCCGAATACCCATAACAGAAGTTGGACCAGGCCAAGGAGCATGCCCATTTCAATCTGCCGGGCAATTATCCGGTGGCTATCAGCTCCCGGGGCAACGCAAAGACGACCTGCTCGCGGATTCCGGGCTGCTCCTCCACCTCGCCCGCCCCGTACTCGCGCAACCGGTCGATGACCTGCTCCACCAGGACTTCGGGGGCGGATGCCCCCGCGGTAAGGCCAACCCGCAGGCTCCGCGTCAGCCATTCCCGCCGAATATCCTCGGGGCCGTCGATCAGGTGGGCTTCCATCCCGCGTTTTTCGGCGATCTCCCGCAGGCGGTTGGAGTTGGAGCTGTTGGGAGAGCCGACCACCAGCATCAGATCACAACGGCGTGCCAGATCCTTGACCGCATCCTGGCGGTTTTGGGTCGCGTAGCAGATATCGCTCTTCTTCGGGCCTTGAACCTCAGGGAAACGCTCCTCGAGGGCAGCGACGATGGCGGCGGTATCCTCCACGGACAAGGTGGTCTGGGTGACATAGGCGAGCCGGGACGGATCATGCACCTGCAGCCCGGCCACATCGGCAACCCCTTCTATCAGGTGGCAACGACCGTCGCCGGCGGCCTTGCACTGTCCCATGGTACCTTCCACCTCCGGGTGGCCCCGATGGCCGATGAGGATGACCTCGAAGTCATTCCTGCAGTGACGCACTACCTCTAGGTGGACCTTGGTGACTAGGGGGCAGGTGGCGTCGAAGACCCGCAGCCCCCGTTGCTCTGCCTCCCCGCACACGTCTTGGGAAACGCCGTGAGCACTGAAGATGACAGTGGTACCGACCGGAACCTGGTCGAGTTCGTCGACAAAAATGGCGCCGCGTTGCTTGAGGGAATCGACAACGAAGCGATTATGCACCACCTCGTGACGCACATAGATGGGAGGGTCGTAGAGATCCAGGACCTGCTCGACGATCGTGATGGCCCGATCGACACCGGCGCAGAAGCCGCGTGGGTTTGCAAGCAGGATGTCCATGGTGGACCGCTCCAAGATTACCGGTACCGGACGGGTGACGTTGCGGTGACCGCGCACCTCAGACCAGGGCTGCATGCATCTCCTGCAGGGCAGAGAGATCGAGTCCTCGGCGTTTTCCCTCGGCCAAGGCACGCGCGAGCCGTGCCGGAGCACTGCGGCCCATTACACTCATGCGACGGGTCACCCTCGAATGCCTCGATCATCGCGGCGAACAGGGCCTCCTGCTCGAAGCGGCGTCCGGTAAGGACCTCCTGCAGCCGGATCACATCATCGCCGATACGGCGAGCAAACTCCCGGTGCCGGGCCCAGAGCTCGCCGACGGTGCCGCCCACACGCAGACCGGCGATGTTGGTAGTGAGGATATAGAGGTTCTTCACTACCAGCTCGAATAGCAGCTCGTCCGGTTCGGCCAGTATCCGCGTAGGAATTCCGAGCCTTGCGAAGGCCGCCGCGAGCAGGTCGCTCCGGGGGCCGAAGACTGGAGAGGGAATGATAACCCTGGGGTCCGTGCCGGGCTTTTTCTCGAACAAGACGGAAATCACCGTTGGTGCGGGAATGCCTTTCCAGTGGTCGGGCAAGAGCTCGTTCTGGATCAGTCCGACACAACCGCGCCAGGTATCGGGGAGGGCATCGAATAGCGGTGCCAGATCACCCTCCGCGACGGCGACCAGGACCAACTCGGGTTCCGTAAGCTCTTCAGCGACAGCGGCCATCGGGGTGGCGCGCGTCACCGGGTAGAGGGGGCGCCCCAGGCGCAGAAAGCCACGGGCAAAGATGCCGCCCAGCTCGCCGATCCCAATGATTACGATAGGTGATTGCATGTTGCTGGGATCGGTTGTCGGAGGATCTCGCTGCCGTCGTCCCGCTTGGTCGATACCCGGGCAGGGACGAAGAGCCGGTTTCGGATGTGCGCCGGCTGCGGCGGTGGCGCCGGTCGATTATAGCTTCGCCCTTCCTGCCTATCTCATCAGCATATCGTAACCTCCTGTCTCGGATCCCGGCCCACAGCTGCTCCCTGACGGCCAATTCGGGAATGCTGGCGGCGGACAAATCGTTTATGCTCTTAATATTCCAAAATCGATTTTTCCGCATTATGCCTACTCAGACCGCCGCTGCCGACAGCTTTACCCTGGCCGGTGAGGATTACAGCTCGCGCCTGTTGGTCGGAACCGGCAAATACAAGGACATGGACGAGACACGCCGCGCCGTCGAGGCCAGCGGTGCCGAGATCGTCACCGTTGCCATCCGTCGCACCAACATCGGACAAACCCCCGGCGAGCCGAACATCCTCGAGGTTCTGCCGCCGAAACGCTATACCATTCTGCCAAACACCGCTGGTTGCTTCGACGCCGAGACGGCGATCCGTACCTGCCGTCTGGCACGGGAGCTGCTGGACGGCCACAACCTGTGCAAGCTCGAGGTACTGGGGGACGAGCAGACCCTGTTCCCGGATATGGTCGCTACCCTTCAGGCTACGGAGGTGTTGGTCAAGGACGGCTTCGATGTCATGGTCTACACCAATGACGACCCCGTTATGGCCAAACGCCTGGAGGCGCTGGGCTGTGTAGCCGTGATGCCGCTCGCCGCCCCCATTGGTTCCGGGCTCGGAATCCGCAACCGGCTCAACATCCTGACCATCGTGGAGAATGCCCAAGTGCCCATCCTGGTGGATGCGGGCGTGGGGACGGCTTCAGACGCCACAGTGGCCATGGAGCTGGGCTGCGACGGGGTACTCATGAACACGGCCATCGCCGCTGCCGAGGACCCGGTGCTGATGGCCGACGCGATGCACAAGGCCATCGAGGCCGGGCGCGAGGCCTTCCTGGCCGGGCGGATGGCGCCGAAACGCTTCGCCTCCGCCTCCTCGCCGTTGGAGGGGCTGTTTTTCTGACTCGACGGACTTCGGGAACGCCGCAAGGGAACCTCGAACAATCCCTTCCAGATTCTCCAACCCGCGAAATCGACCACGAATCCCTGCCCAGGCGTCGTTCCATCCGTAGTTTCGTGCTGCGCGAGGGCCACCTCACGCCGGCCCAGGCGCGGGCCTGCAATCTGCTCTGGCCCCGCTTCGGGATCGTCTGGAATCCGGGCGAGACCCTCGACCTTCCGGCGCTGTTCGGCAACCCGAACCCCGTCTATTTGGAGATCGGCTTCGGCAACGGCGAGCCCCTGGCCGAGCTGGCATCCCGTCACCCGCACCGGAACTACCTCGGCATCGAGGTCCATCGCCCGGGAGTGGGGCACCTATTGCTCGAAATCGAAAAGCGCAGGCTCACCAATCTGCGCATCTGCCGTCACGACGCCGTCGAGGTCCTAGAGCAAGGCCTGGCGCAGGCCAGCCTGGCCGGTGTCTATCTCTTTTTCCCGGACCCCTGGCCCAAGCAGCGGCACCACAAGCGGCGTATCCTCCAGCCCCGGCTCATGACCTCTCTGGCCCGAGTCATCCGGCCCGGCGGCGTATTCCACGCCGCCACCGATTGGGAGCCCTACGCGCGGCAAATGCTGGAGCTGCTCACCAATGCGGGCGACCTGTTCTTGAACGCCGCCGGTTCCGGTGCCTTCCCTCCGCGCCCGCAAGCACGCCCCCTGACCAGATTCGAGCAACGCGGAGTGCGCCTTGGACACCAAGTCCGGGACCTGATCTTCCGGCGCCGCTAGGGTCTGTTGACATTCAACATACCTGCGGGCACGGGGAAGACGAACCACGAAGGCAGACACGAATTCACACGAATGAGGGTTCGTGTCCATTTGTGGTTCCATTGCGTTTGAAATCAGTCGTTCAGCTTTATATGTCAACACGCCCTAGTACGGATACTCTCAATTACCGATAACCTTGAACCGGCAGGATCTTCCCGGAAGAGTTAGCTGCAAATCAACGCAGGGGAGGCAGATCGACGGCACCCGGGGACCGGCTGCGGCCCCCGACTAGGTAGGAGTTTGGGCCACCGCCGACGCCAAGCCGCATGATGAGTGATGAATGATGAATTCAGTTGTTAGGGTACAGAATCTGGTAACTGACAACTAATCTGAATTCATCACTCCGCATTCAGCAGGCGGGGACACCTGCGCTACACCCCCCGGATGAGCTTTTACGACACCTTCATCCAGGAGGGAGCTTGTCCCGAGCGCAGCGAGGGGCCAGAGAGAGGGGATCGAAAACAGGTTCCCATTCGAAACTTACCCGCCACCCCCCGATCCTTTACCGTCGTTCCTCTCCGTCCGACGGTTTGCTCGGGGACGTCAGGCTCGGCCAGGCCGCGTGTAGATAGAGCATCATGGACCAGAGGGTCATGGCCGCAGCGACGTAGAGTAACCCGACCCCGAAACCATAGAGCAACGAATCCGTATCCACGTGGGCGAAAATCAGCAGGATGATGGCGATCATCTGCATCGTGGTCTTGAATTTTGCGACCTTCGAGACCGCCATCTGCGCCCGGCCACCCAGCTCGGACATCCATTCGCGGAGGGCGGAGACGGTGATCTCGCGACCGATGATAACGATTGCCGGGAGCGTCAAGATTGCCCGCGGATCCGATTCCACCAGCAGCACCAGGGCTACGGCGACCATGAGCTTGTCGGCGACCGGATCGAAAAAGGCACCGAAGAACGACGTCTGCTGCCAGCGCCGGGCCAGGTAGCCGTCCAGCCAGTCCGTGACCGCGCCGACCGTGAATACCAGGGCACAGGCGATGGGACCCCATACCACTGGGATATAGAAGATCCCGACGAACACCGGAATCAACAGGATACGCAACAGGGTCAACAGGTTAGGAGTATTCCACATACACAAGGCCCCGCATCTTGAAGCGATCGGCGGAAAAGGGTATCGCAGGTTACGCCGGATGCCGGTCCATCTTCAAGGCGCGACTACCGATACACCTCCATAGAACCGCCTTGATCCTTCTCTCAACCCGGATAACGGTCGTCCAGATTGGCCGGGCACAGCACCTCGCGCATGATCCCGATCAGATTCAGCAGCTGGGGGTTGCGGATGCGGTAGTAGATACGGTTCGCTTCCTTGCGCGCGACCACGATGTTTTTATTGCGCAGCTGCTCGAGGTGCTGGGAGATGTTGCTCTGGGAGGTTCCGGTACGCTCCACGATCTCTCCCACCGAGAGTTCCCAGCTTCCGAGTGAGCACAAAATCTTCCAACGCAGGGGGTGAGCCATCGCCTTGAGGGCGTTGGCAGTCAATGCGGCATCCTCATTCTCCGGTCTTGGGGCCTGGGGGAAATCAGTCATCGGCTGCTCCTAACGTAGGCGACCAAGGACGCCATCTCAGCTGTCTTTTCTTACTTCGATACGCACATAGCCGGTCATATCCTTAGCGATGCAGATGATGTCGGTAATCTGCCCGCCGCGGTCTTTTACAGCGGTACGGGAAAAGAGGATCGGCACCCGGCGCTCATCCTTGGCAATGAAACGGGCCTCGATCTTACTCAACGCGCCGGTCCGGATCAGGGCCTCGAGCCAGACCCCCATGAAGGCTCCAGCCTGTTCGTCGCCTTCCTCTTCGAACACGTCGCCGATGGACATGCCGACCAAGTCCTGCTCGCTGTAGTCGAGCATCCGGCAGGCGGTCGGATTGACCATCTTGATCTCGCCTCCTGGGGTCAGAACCAGCAGGGCTTCACCCATGTAAGTAATGATATTCTCGAGATACTGCTTCGCCTGTGCGAGCTCCGCGGTGCGTTCGGCGACCTTCTGCTCCAGCACTCGGTTGAGGTTGCGTTCTTTTTCGATCAGTCGGAAGTAGGTGCTGATCTTGTTGATGAGCTGGTTGTCCTCGATCGGCTTGAGCAGGTAGTCCACCGCGCCTACGGCGTACCCCCGCTGCTGGAACTCTTCGGACTTGAAGGCGGCCGTGAGGAAGAGGATGGGGATGTCCCGGGTACGCTTGCGCAGCTTAAGTAGCGAGGCGGTCCGGAAACCGTCCATTTCCGGCATCTGTACGTCGAGAATGATCAGGTCGATATCCGGCTGCCGGAGCGTAACGTCGATAGCCTGGCGACCGGAGGTAGCCTCCAGAATCGCTACCTCCATGTGCTGTTCGATCAGCGTCCGGAGGGTGAACAGATTGTGGGCGTGATCGTCGACAATAAGGAGCTTAAATCCGGAATAACGATTCATGCCATCTGCCGCTGTTGCTGCTCGGAGGACGGCCCCGGACCCAGGTTCAAATAGGCTGCAATCTGGTCCCGGTGCACGGGTTTGACGACAAAGCCGTCGGCACCGGCGGCGCAGAAAAGCGCGCTCTTCGGTGTCTCCTCCCAGGATCCCATGACCAGGATCGGGAGCTGCCGACCGTGCTCGTTCCCACGAATAGTCTTGATCATATCACAGGTATTCTCCGTGGATATCAGGGTGGCCAGAAGTACCAGGGCACATTCGCGTTCCTCCTGCAGGGTCTCCAGGGCCTCGTCCGCGTCGGCCGCTGTCTGTACCCGAAGCCCTAAGAATTCGAGCAGGGCCGTCTCAGCTACCAGGCTATGCACCTCCCGCTCCACCAACAGGGCCCACTGGCCGGCACCGGACCAGGCGATGGACGGCTCGTCGGGGGGAACGGCCTCCGACGCCGGAAGCGGCGGCTCGACCGGGTGGATGACCTGTTCGGAATCCGAGTGGTCGGGGTCGAACTCCACCGGCAACCCCAGGTCGAAGCACGCGCCTTGTCCCTCCTCGCTCCGGACACTGATCCGCCCCCCCAGAAGCCTGGCCAGCTCCCGGCTGATGGAGAGTCCCAAACCGGTTCCGCCGTAGCGGCGCCGGGTGGAGCCGTCGGCTTGTTGAAAGGCCTCGAAGATCACCTGCTGTTTGTCCGCCGGGATTCCGATGCCGGTGTCGGAGACGCCGAGCACGAGTGGACAAGTCGCGCCTCCGACCCATTGCGCCCGGAGGGTAACGCTGCCCCAGTCGGTAAACTTGACGGCGTTGGAAAGGAAGTTTTTGAGAATCTGACGCAACTTGTCCTGATCGCTGTAGACACGATCCGGAACCTGGTCGTCGATCTCGATCCGGAGCGCGAGCCCTTTGTCTTTGAACTGGGGTTGTACAAGCTGGATCAGCTCGTGCAACAGGGGACGTAACTCGATCTGCTCCAAGTTTACCGTAACCTGTCCGGCATCCATGCGGGAAATGTCCAGAATATTGTCGATCATGGTCCGCAGGTCGCGACCAGCCGCGTGGATTACCCCCGCCTGATGCCGCTGACCCGTGGTAAGACCGGCCTTCTGATCCGCCAGCATCTTGGACAACAGGAGGATCGAATTCAGGGGCGTGCGCAGCTCGTGGCTGACATTGGTGAGAAACTCGGATTTGTAGCGGTTGGATTGCTCCAACTCCCGGGTATGCTCCTGCGCCGCATGCAGATGCGCCACGTGGGTCTCGGCCAGGGCGGTGAGCTGCTCGCCCAGTTCCTTTACCTCCCGGGGCCCCTTCCAGTCGAAGCGGACAGGCTCGCCGTCGCGCAGGACCCGGCTGAGCCCTTCGGCCAGCGCGCGGCCGAACCGCTCCGCCCCGGCTGCGATCCAACGGGCCATCAGCATGACCAGGAAAATCATGGGCAGGACGAGGGTGAACACACGCCCGATCAGGGCGTTGCGGAAGCTCTCGATGGGAGATGGGTCGACCGCGCGGCCGACCCACAGGGGGAGCGCTTCTTCTGTGAGGAACATGGGAACCCAGATCAACTGTCGGCCCTGATTATCCTTCCAGAGTGCCAGTTTTCCGGCCGCGAAGATCTCGGTCAGGCCGGGAAAGTCGGCAAAGGCCTCCGGTTCTTCGCTGATAGGCTGCCCGGGGCGTAGATAGCTGCCGTTGTTGTTGACCCACAGTGTGTCGCGGTAAAACTGGGCCAAGCCGCCGACGTCGATGCCCATAACCACCAGTCCCATCGCTGCTTCCTTCGGTCCCCCACCGATGGCGCTGACCAGATCTAGGGTCATGAGCTGGCGGGGATCCCGGGTCCCGGCAATCGGGTCGATACGGATGCGGCTGATCATCACGCCGCCCGGTTTCATCCGCAGGCCCGCCTCGAGTAGATGCTCGTGCGGTCGCTCCGGGAGCTGGGTCGTCGGATGCCAGGTCAGCGTCCTCTCGTCCCGCTCCAGCCAAATCCGCTCCTGAGTGTCCGCACCGAGAAACAGGATCTTGATGATGTCCCGTTGGTCGCTGAGGATCTGATTCAGCCAGCCCGTGTAGCGGGCACGGGCGAGACCGATCTGATCCTCGTTTCCCCGGTCGCCGAGGATCAGGCCCGGCTCCGGGAGCTTTGCGAGCAATCGCACCATCTCGTGGCGACTTGCCAGGTGTTGGTCGAGATCGCGGAAATCCGCGCGCAGGTTCTGCAGGTGGGCCTTTTGGTAGATGAACTCGGTGCGGTCCAGTGCCAGTGGTAAATTGAGAGAAACCGAGATCAGTAATGGCGCCAGGCCGAATACCAAGAGCAGGACGAGGATTTGATTACGAAGCTTCACGCCGGCCGCGGTTGCGTATGCGAAAACTTACAATTCTCGTACCAGTTCCAAGATCCGAGCAACGTGCCCCTTGGGCTTGATGTCATAGAGGACATGTCGGATCTTGCCGTCTTCATCGACGATAATCGATTGTCGGGCGAGGGCGCGTTCGGACTAGGATTCTTTGACTGCCTTGGACTTTTACAAATGAGTCAAGTTTTGCGTGCACTATCGACAAACCACGAATTGACACGAATAAACACAAATCACAATTCGTGGGCATTCGTGGTTTTCCGGTTTCCGTACGAAAATTCACGCATCCACGCATCAATGGTCTGAGGCGAAGCCTCGCTAGTTTGTACCTCTCGACGCCGGGGCACGCTTCTGAACCTACCACGACAAGTGGCTAGGGGGCGTTCTCAATTAACAAATTATCTAAGGATAACAACCAATTATGAGAGAACCGCTGACAGTTGTATGAGCCTGATGTGCTTGAGTTTCACGAGGGTTCGTCTCAATTGAGAACGCTCCCTAGTAGCTCACTTAGTGGTATTGACTTTGTTCCGGCTGGCATGTCGAATCTGTGGCCAAACGCCGCGACAGTCTCGAGCAAACGCCTCACTCCTTGCGTACCGGGGATGGTTGCGTTTGCGTCGAGGGGTTTGCCGTCAGGGCCTCGTCCAGGAGCAAAAGGGTCGCTTCCAAACCCCGGCGCACCTCTTCCAGGGTCCGTGACAGAACAGGATCGGCTTCCGCCAACAGGCTGAGGGGCCATTCGTTCTCGCCGTCTGCGGTCTCACCCATTTTGTCGCTCGGCACCCCGATCGCGTGCAGATCGGCGGACTTGAGCTGCTTGAGATGGATGCCGCGGGCCATGGCGCTGCGAGATACCAGAGCTGTTCAGATACTCCGAGTTTGGAGTGGTTTAAGGAAGACCGGCGGTCGAGGTCTCACCCGCCGGTAAGGCCCACGAATATGGTTTAAGCGCCGGTGCGCTCGCGGATAGCCGCGACGACCGCCTCGCTGGAAGTGGCGGTTACGTCCATCAGCAGGCCCTCACCCCGGTAGAAATCCACCAGAGGTGCGGTCTTTTCGTTGTAGATGTCCAACCGGTTGGAGATCGCCTCCTCGGTCTCGTCATCGCGCTGCACTACTTTTCCCCCGCACTTGTCGCACACTCCCTCTACCTTGGTAGGTGCCGACTTGACGTTATAGATCGCACTGCAATCGACGCAGGTCCGGCGGGTCGTCAGGCGGTCCAGGATCACGTCCCGCGGTACATCCAGGTTCACAGCCGCGTCCAGCTCGATACCGAGGTCCGCCAGCAGAACCTTGAGCTGCTCCGCCTGGGGGATGGTGCGCGGGAAACCGTCGAGCAGGAATCCGGCTTGGCAGTCGTCTTCCTTCAGGCGCTCCTTCATGATGCCCATGATGAGTTCGTCCGGAACCAGATCACCGGCATCCATGAATATCTTTGCCTGTTTGCCAAGCTCGGTGTCCTCCTTAACCGCGGCGCGCAGGATGTCGCCGGTGGAGATCTGCACCGAACCGTCGACGGCGGTGAGCATCTTGGCCACGGTACCCTTGCCCGCACCAGGGGCGCCTAAAAGAATCAGTCTCATTAGTTGTCTCCTCATAACCAGTTTGTGAGATGTTAACTACCTGTTACGGCACGGACGGGCCCTTGTCGGCAACCGTGCAGCAATTAAGCATTTTCGCCTTTTCCGATGATCGGGATCAAGACTGGTATGGGTGGCCGTCGTCAGCGATAGTTGAAACAGAACATCCGCGACGAGGTGCCCTGAGTGCTCACGTAGCTTACCAGGCACGTCTTGTTGTTCGCGCCGTCGGTGATCTTCCGGACAACCAGGTCCCCCTCCTTGAGCTCGTGTTGCTGGCGCAGCGGGCCGACACCGTCGGGAATACTCGGATAACAGAAAGTCGAGGGAGCGGTTCCCTCGGTTTTCACGAAGGCTACCAGACAGGTCGTACCGGCACTCGCGTCGGAGATCCGGTGCACATCTAGGTCCCCTTCGCGCAAATGGCTGTCTACCTGCAACCCTTCCTTGAAACGGTGGGTGCTCGTGTAACAGTGCACCGCCGGCGACGTGCCGGGGGTACTGACGTAGGCGACTAGACAGGCGCGGTTGTTTTTGGTGTCCTCGATCTTGCGGATGACCAACTCGTTCTCCTTCAGGTGCGCCGACTGCCGGACGTTGGCACCGAACTCGCCGACCACCTCGTAGCAATCGGTGATCGGGCTGGTCCCGGCGGTGCGAATGTAAAAGGTCATGCAGGTCTTTTTGGCCACCAGGTCCGCGATGTTGCGAACGATCAGATCGCCTTCCCGTAAGAAGCCGGTCTGAACTACCAGGGTGGAGCTGAATTCCCCTGCGGCGGCAAAAAGTGGCGCCAGACACGCGAACAGAGCTATGAGCCGTTTCATTCGGAAACCTCCCTCTCGTTTAGTGGACCTAAAGAAAAAACTGCCTTTCCGGCAATCTCTAAAGAGCTGCCAGCCGCCAGTCGCTGCTAGCCGGAAAAAGGGACCATTTTGGGAGATTTGAAACCGATACCACTTTTAACCGGACGACTTCTCAAGGTGTCCTTCAACCGACCGCCCGTAGCGCGGTCCGCAACTGACCAACCGGGGACGATTATACCCGTCGCCCGTGGATTTTCCGCCGGGATGCGCATCTCTTGCGAGGCGGGTGCGTTCTCGTTCTTGTCGCCCTGTTATCGGTTAGTGTATTATTTATAGTTCTATCACGATCCGAGTTATGTGAGCTAAGGTTCTGGAGCAGCGGACATGAGAACAGAGAGTACCAAGCTCGTGGAGGTCCGCCGCGAGTGGTATCTGGTCGATGTGCAAGGCAAGACCTTGGGCAGGTTGGCCTCGGAGCTGGCACGGCGCCTGCGCGGCAAGCACAAGGTTCGGTATACCCCCCATGTGGACACTGGCGACTGCATCGTCGTCGTCAACGCCGCAAAGGTGCGGGTGACCGGCAGAAAGCTTCGGAACAAGATGTACCATCACCACACGGGTTACATCGGCAACCTCAAGTCCATCAACCTGGAGAAGCTGCTCGATAAGGCGCCGGAGCGGGTGATCACCCACGCCGTCAAAGGTATGCTCCCACGCAATTCACTCGGTCGTGCCATGCTGAAAAAGCTGCACGTATACGCCGGACTGGAGCACCGCCACCAGGCCCAAAAGCTCCGGCTCCTCGAGATCTGAGCACAGGAAGCCACTCCATGTCGGATTCCAACTATGCAACCGGGCGGCGCAAGAGTGCCACAGCTCGTGTCTTTCTGGCCACGGGTTCAGGCAATATCATGGTGAACGGTCGGCCCTTGGACAACTTCTTCGGTCGGGAGACCGCGCGCATGATCGTCCGCCAACCCCTGGAAACCGTCTCGATGCTGGATCGCATCGATCTCAGGGTTACCGTTACCGGCGGCGACACCTCCGGGCAGGCCGGCGCGATACGTCACGGCATTGCCCGCGCCCTGGTCGATTACGACGAGGGACTACGTCACCCGTTGCGCCAGGCCGGTTTTCTGACCCGTGATGCCCGTGAGGTCGAGCGCAAAAAAGTGGGACTGCACAAGGCGCGGAAGCGACCGCAGTACTCGAAGCGGTGACAATGCGAGAAGGAATTGATCAAAGATGATGGGGTTCGATTGGGGGATCGTCCAGCGGCAGGACTACGGACTCTGACTCCGTCAACCTAGGTTCGAATCCTAGTCCCCCAGCCAAGAGAGAAGAAAGCCGGCAAAATGCCGGCTTTTTTCTGCGGCGGTATTTTTCGCATCCTTTGTCATCAGAAAACAACAGGACACAGCCGAGTGTGTCTTTTAAAATAATTGTTGACAGTGTTTCCTAATCGTCTATCATGTAAAACGCATTGCGTTGTGGCTTTTTGGCAAATTGACAACAGTGGAGAATCCGATGAATAAAAAACTCCTTTCCGTGGCGGTCGCGGCTGCCATCGCTGCTCCGGCAGCGGCCCTGGCCGATGCCGTTCTTTATGGTAAAGCCCATGTAAGCATGGACTACTTCAAGATCGGCGACGGCTTCAAAGGCTGGACCATGAGCAAGGGTAAGAGAGGAAGAGGCAACGCTCGCGCCAGCCATATCGGCGTCAAGGGCTCCGAGGAACTCACGGGTGGTCTCAAGGGCATCTATCAGATCGAGCTCGGTGTGCCGCTGGCCAACGAAAGCAACTATCACCTCGCCGACGGCGACAAGGACGACCTCTTCAGCAGCGGTCGCGGGGACGGCATCAAGATGCGTAACAGCTACATCGGTCTGGAGAGCAAATGGGGTACTCTCTTATTCGGCCGTCATGACACTCCGTTCAAGCTCTCCACCGTCAAGCTGGAGATGTTCAACGATACCATGGCCGACTACGAAGGCACTCTCCACTTCCACGATGTCCGCGCCGACAACACCGTTGCCTATGTGAGCCCCAACTGGAAGGGCCTTAGCTTTGCCGCCGCCGCCGTGCCCGGCGCCGCAAGCACTGTCGATGGAACCCGAAACGACAAGTCCGATGGTGGTATGGAGGGTTATTCCGTGGCCGCCATTTACGGCAATGGTCCCTGGCATGTCAGTGCCGCCTATGAAGTATTGGGTAGCGAGCTCGGCGCCTCTGGAGAGAGCGAGATCAGCACTACCCCCGACATCGACCTCATGGTTCCCACCACGGGAACTGCCGCTACTACTGCTGAGGATTTCAAGAAGATCCGTGTCGGTTTAGGCATGGTGGACTTCCATGGCTTCACCCTGACCGGACTCTACGAAAACTGGAAGAACGGCGACACGGATGCCAAATTCGTGAAGGACAAGGAAATGGATTTGTGGCAGGTCCAAACCGGTTATAGGTTCGGTAACAGCATGATCAAGGGTATGTACGGTGAGGCCGAGATAGATACTCCCAGTAATACCTCCGGGCCAAAGTCAAAAAGCTGGGCCGTCGGTCTCGATCACGAGTTCAGCAAGCGTACCAAAGTCTATGCCCTGTACACCAAATACGATTATCAGGACAAGGCGAGCGTGATCGTTGGTAAGGAGAATGAGTGGGAGGGCTTCTCGCTCGGCGTCATACACAACTTCTAAACCTGGCCCGGATTTTCCGTGGCGTAACGGGGCCTGCAGGCCCCGTTTTTTGGCTCTTTATGGATTCCAGACTTGGGGCCCGTCCCCTTCGATCAGTCTGGAATCCATAAAGAGCCTTTTTTGCGTTCCGCGGAAAGATCTCCAAGCAGACAACATATCAGGCGCGCGACCCGGTGGGCAACCGGCGGCTGGAAACCGGCTCGTCCGGGGGACTCCTTGACCCATCAGCGTCACATCAGTGAGAATGAATGGCCAGTTTATTCATAATATTCTGAGTTTTTATCTTCCTGATCGCCTGGGAGCCCGTCCGGCTTGCGCGTTCATATGAACAGTCGTAAGTCGAACAGGCTCCTAGGGCTTCCGTCCTGGAAGCGCAACCTGATAAAGCTACCGGGGGTCGTCAGAGAAATGAGCGCACAAGGCGTGGATAATAAGAGGCGGCGCGTCCTGGTCGCCGCAACTGGCGTGGTCGGGGCCATCGGTGCCGGTTACGTGGCCGTTCCCTTCATTGCCTCCATGAACCCGAGCGCCAAGGCCCGGGCGGCCGGGGCGCCGGTGGAGGCGGACATCGGCAAGCTGGAGCCGGGCGCCATGCTGCGGGTCAAGTGGCGCGGCAAGCCGGTCTGGGTAGTGCATCGTACCGAGGAAGTGTTGTCCGCCCTCCCCGAGTTGGACCAGCTGCTGGCAGACCCGGACTCGGCGGCATCCGCGCAGCCGGAAAGTTGTCGGAACCGGGCGCGGTCGATCAAGCCCAGGTATCTGGTGGCCGTGGGTATCTGTACCCATCTGGGCTGCTCCCCGACCTACCGTCCTGAGGTTGCCCCCGCCGATCTGGGAGCGGAATGGAAGGGCGGTTTCTTCTGCCCCTGCCATGGCTCCCGATTCGACCTGGCCGGGCGCGTCTACGCCGGGGTTCCGGCACCGATCAATCTGGAGATACCCAAGCATACCTATATTTCCGACACCGTCATCCTGATCGGTGAAGACGGAGGAGCAGTCTGATGAGTACAGAGAGTACCGGATTCCTCGGTTGGATTGACGAGCGCTTCCCGCTCACCAAGGTGTGGAAGGAGCATCTGTCCGAATACTACGCGCCCAAGAACTTCAATTTCTGGTACTACATGGGCTCCCTGGCGATTCTGGTGCTGGTGCTGCAGATTGTCACCGGGTTGTGGCTGACTATGAACTACAAGCCCTCGGCGGACGATGCCTTCGCCTCGGTCGCATATATCATGCGCGATGTGAATTGGGGCTGGCTCCTGCGATATCTGCACTCCACCGGCGCTTCGGCTTTCTTCATTCTCGTCTATCTGCACATGTTCCGCGCCCTGCTTTACGGCTCCTACCGCAAGCCGCGCGAGCTCTTGTGGATCATCGGCGTAATTCTTTATTTGGCCATGATGGCTACCGCCTTTTTTGGCTATCTCCTGCCCTGGGGACAGATGTCCTATTGGGGCGCCCAAGTCATCGTCAACCTGTTCGCAGCGGTCCCCGGCATCGGTGAAGACCTGTCGGTATGGGTGCGGGGCGATTACGTCATCTCCGATGTCACCCTGAACCGGTTCTTCGCCTTCCATTTCCTGGTGCCCTTCCTGATCGTGGGGCTCGTGTTCATTCATATCGTCGCCCTGCACAAGGTAGGCTCCAACAACCCGGACGGGATCGAGATCAAAAAGGGCCCCAAGGGCAATCGCTGGGGTGACCAGGCACCGGCAGACGGGATTCCGTTTCATCCCTATTACACAGTCAAGGACATCGTCGGTGTCGTGGGCTTCCTGATCCTGTTCTCGGCGGTGGTCTTCTTCTGGCCGGACTTCGGCGGGTTGTTCCTGGAGGCACCGAACTTCCAGCCCGCCGATCCCTTGAAGACGCCGGAGCATATCGCCCCCGTGTGGTACTTCACCCCCTTTTACGCCATCTTACGCGCGGTCCCACCCATGTTCGGCTCCCAGTTCCCGGGCGTGGTGGTGATGTTCGCGGCTATCCTGATCCTGTTCTTCCTGCCCTGGCTGGACCGTAGCGAGGTAAAGTCCATCCGATACAAAGGAACTCTCTCCAAGATCGCCATCGGCGTGTTTGCAGTTACCTTCATCGCCTTGGCTTGGCTGGGTCTGGAGGCGGCCACGCCGGCCAAGACCCTGCTCGCGCAGATCTTCACGGTGCTCTATTTTCTGTTCTTCCTGCTGATGCCTATCTACAGCAAGCTGGATAAGACCAAGCCGGTTCCGGAAAGGGTAACGAAAACAAGCTGGATGAGCAGGATTAAAACCAAGCCAGCTGCAGAGAGGGTGACCAAATGAAAAGATTGATGATCGCATCCGTTCTCTTGCTGGCACCCGCGTTTACCCTGGCCTCCGACGGCGGCAGTCTTCCCCTGAAGGAGGCCGATATCGATCTCGCGGACAAGGAGTCCCTGCAGCGGGGTGCCAAGTACTTTTTCGATCACTGCATGGGTTGCCACTCCCTCAAATACATGCGCTACAACCGTATGGGTGAGGATCTGGGGCTCGATGAAGTTCAGATACGTCAGAACTTCATCTTTGACCAAGAGACCAACCCCGGCGATCTGATGGTCAATACCATGCGCCCGGAGGACGGCGAGAAGTGGTTCGGCACCGAGGTGCCCGATCTGACGCTGGTCACCCGCTGGCGCAGTCCGGATTGGGTCTACACCTACCTCAAGAGCTTTTATGCGGACGAGAGCCGGCCGTACGGCGTTAACAACACAGTGTTTCCCGATGTGGGCATGCCGCATGTCCTGGAAGGTTTCCAGGGATTGCAGAAAGCCATCCATGCACAGGCCGAGGGTGAGCACCATGGTCCGTTTCAGGGCTTCGAGCTAATGCAGTCTGGCAGTCTGTCAGCGGAGGAGTACGACTATATGGTCCGGGATCTGACGAATTTTCTGACCTACGCGGGTGAGCCCGTAAAGCTCGAGCGTCGGCGGTTGGGCTTCTATGTACTGGGTTTCCTGGTCATACTCTTCGGCCTTGCCTACGCGCTCAAAAAAGAATATTGGAAGGACGTCCATTAGATGGTAGTGGCCGCAACTAGACGATCCATCATGACCCTGTTTTCCGATCCCAGGGACCCATACTGCCACCGGGTACGGATTGTACTGGCGGAAAAGAGTATCTCCGTCGACATCGTCGATGTACAGGTCCGAGGCCTGCCCGACGAGGTCATGGATTTCAATCCCTACGGGACCGTGCCCACGTTAGTGGACCGGGACCTGCGGCTCTACGAGTCGCGCATCATCATGGAGTACCTGGACGAGCGGTTTCCGCATCCGCCGCTACTTCCCGTCGACCCGGTTTCACGCGCTACTTCCCGACTTTACATGTACCGCATGGAGCGCGACTGGTATACTCTGATGGAGCGGATACTTGAAGGTCCCGAGGACCAGGCAGCCACGGCTCGCAAGGAGCTGCGAGAAAGCCTGATCGCCACCGCCCCGGTGTTTGCAGCCAATCCCTTCTTTATGAACAGTGAATTCTCCCTGGTGGATTGCTGTGTGGCACCCCTGTTATGGCGCCTCCCGCTGTTGGGCATCGACCTGCCGTCGCAGGCCCATGCCGTATCTGACTACGCCCGGCGCCTCTTCGCTTGGTCCGCCTTCGGCAAAAGCCTGACGGAGGCAGAGCGGGAGATGGCCACGGAAAATGTCTGATCGTCCGCTGCCGCTATGACTTCGAACCGACCCTACCTGGTGCGAGCACTGTACGAGTGGATCACGGACAACCACATGACTCCCCATCTGCTGGTGGATGCGGCCCATCCCCAAGCGGTAGTCCCGGCAAGGTTCGTTCAGGACGGGAAGATCGTCCTCAATATAAACCCTACCGCTGTCCAGGCCCTTGTGCTTGGAAACGAGCGTATCGAATTCAATGCACGTTTCGGCGGGCTCGCCATGAAGGTCGAGGTACCGGTGGATGCAGTGCTCGGCATCTATGCGCGCGAGAACGGGTATGGTATGTTGTTCTCGGCCAACGGGCCACAGCTGGACGACGACGAGGTGCAGGAACCGGATACGAAGGAACCGGACGACGGTTCACCTTTCCCCAAGCCGCCGCGGGAACGACCGAAGCTCAAGATCGTCAAATAGGCGGGGATGCCGGGAGCGATTCGGGGTAAGCGCGTATAAATCTTCCCGAAAACATGGTCCTAGCGGATCGGTTTTTCCAGTCGTCAGTCGTCAGTCGTCAGTCGTCAGTCGTCAGTCGTCAGTCGTCAGTCGTCAGTCGCCAACAGTATAAGGATAGACTGCCTACTTGGCGGCAGGGTAGTGCTTAACGTGTAGTGATGAACTCTCTAGTGAACCCTTTTCTTCTTCGATGGGATCATCACACGACCACTACATAAGCCAAATTCAGAGTGATTATAGGCTCTTTTACGCTTGATTTCCCGGCCTCGAAAATCGCTGAATTGAGTGATGTAAGCCGCCCGACGATTAATCAGCTACTCCTGAAGTTACGAATTAGAGTCGCCCAGGTTTGTGACGCTTCATCGCCCTTCTCTGGCGAGGTTAAAGTCGATGAATCCTATTTTGGTACGCGCCGTGTCCGTGGGAAGAAGGGTCGTGGAGCAG
>Ga0126332_10000211_pt1 | contig 23650 bp, 21 predicted proteins | sample InaspJWI42metaG_FD_94482 | JGI IMG/M metagenome (GOLD analysis project Ga0126332, IMG submission 94482) | Marine gutless worms symbiont microbial communities from Oahu, Hawaii - Inanidrilus sp. 2 OAHU.JWI-42 metaG | ecosystem: Host-associated > Annelida > Digestive system > Unclassified...
AATCGTTACCTCAGTTAAGTTTCATTATCTCTTAACTGGGTGGTATCAATCTATTGGACCATGTCATATGGCGATGAACAACAGCGCGCTCGAACAGGGCCGGGAACGCTACATCGACTCGACCACGACGCGTACGTTGATCGGAGGCGCCTACCCGATGCCGGGGCTGTTCGACAAGTTTTTCGACCAGGATATGAAACCGCTGCTGGCACTGGTTCAGGATACGGTCGGCCGCCACGATACCTTTGCCCTGGCCTGTACCGCGCGCGGCTACGAAGACCGCGGTTTTCCCGGACATGTCAACTGCTCGGACAATATCAGCGCGGCCGGCGATCAACTTTTTCTTCAATTCCTGGATTCTGCCGGACGATAACCGGATTAACACCGACGAAGCCTGGTCGCGTCCCGGTGACTACGTATTGATGCAGGCACTGACCGATCTGACCTGCGTGTCGACCGCCTGCCCGGATGATGTCGATCCGATCAACGGCTGGAACCCGACCGAGATTCATGTGCGTATTTATCAACCCGAAACCCGGGCGCGCAAGTTCGTCGCCTACCGCGCGACACCCGAAGCAGAGGCAAAAATGACTAGAGAAACGCCGTTTCATCCCCGCACCAGCGTGCTGACGCGCCATTTCGGCGTCGCGCGCGATTACTGGATGCCGCAGGTATTCGATGCCAGCGGCACCATCGAAGAGTACTGGGCTTGTCACAATGCGGCCACGATCCAGGATATGTCGAGCCTGCGCAAATTCGATATTCTGGGCCCGGATGCCGAGCGCCTGTTACAACTGGCGCTGTCGCGCGATGTAACCAAACTCGCGGTCAATCGAGGAGTCTACGCCCTGCTGCTCGACGAGCGCGCCGCGGTCATCGATGACGGTACGCTGTTTCGGTTGGAGCCGGATGCTTTTCGCTGGTGTTGCGGCGCCGATGACAGCGCTCAGCAACTGGCGCGGCTGGCACGGCAGGAAAATTACAGGGTTTGGATCAAGGATATGTCGACCAGCCTGTGCAATATTGCAGTCCAGGGGCCGCGCAGCCGGGATATTCTCAGGAAACTCGTATTTACGCGCAAGGCGCAGCCCCGGTTCGATAATATCCAGTGGTTCGGATTCGCCATCGCTCGTCTGCATGATCGCGAGGGTCGACCATTCATGTTGTCGCGCAGCGGCTACAGCGGCCAGCTCGGATACGAAATTTTCTGCGATCAGGCGGATGCGCTGGAAATCTGGGATGCCGTCTGCGCGGCGGGCCAGGATGAAGGCTTGTTGGCAATGGGGAGTCAGGCGCTGGAGATCCTGCGTATCGAGGCCGGCTTGATGGCTGCCGGTGCGGAGTTCGGTGTCGATGTCGATGCCGACGAAGCCGGTCTTGGATTTGCTTTGGACCTAAAAAAAGAGAACTTCATCGGTAAGGACGCCATCGCGCGTAATCGCCAGGCGCCGCGCCGCCGGCTGGTTGGGTTGCTGCTGCAGGGCGACGAAGTCCCGGCTCACGGCGACGGCGTGTTTCTGGAGCGCCGCCAGGTCGGGGCGGTCACCAGCGCGGCGCGTTCCCCCAGTTTGCAGCGCGTGATCGCACTGGCGCGCCTGGCGGTGGAAAATTCGACAGCGGGCAGCCAACTCGAGGTCGGACGACTCGATGGCCATATGAAACGGCTGCCCTGCAGCGTCTGCGATATTCCATTTATCGATCCGCAGCGAGAAAAGCCCCGCGCTTGAGCCGTCGGCGGCGGGACTCTTGCAGCGAGCTGCTGTCGAACGAGGCCCGCTTAACGGCGACCGGCACGGCATCGAACCGGAAGTCCCGCTAACGCCTGGTTGCAATCGGATGCGCGCTGCTGTTTGATATGGCGTCACTACCACAGCGCAGAATCCGTTTATGCCCGATCAGGTCAACAACCAAGACGACCCAGCCGACATCCCCGAACAGCACAGTGTCGAAGCCCTCGAAATAGCAATCGGCAAGCAGGTACGCGCTTCGCGTAAACGCCTTCATTTGACCGTGGCGGCGCTGGCCAAGCAGGCGCAATTGTCGACCGGCATGCTGTCCAAGATCGAAAACGGACAAACCTCACCGTCGCTCGCCACGCTGACCTCCTTGGCCAACGCGCTGCAGGTGCCGGTGACTTCGTTTTTCCGGGGTTACGAGGAACAGCGCGACGTGACCTTCATCAAGGCCGGTGAGGGCTTGCCGATCGAACGCCGCGGTTCCGGCGCCGGGCATCAATATAATCTGCTGGGCCATACCATCGGCAAACCCTATAGCATCGAGCCATACCTGATCACGATCGACGATCAATCCGAATTGTTTCCTGTGTTTCAACATGCCGGTACCGAACTGATTTATATGCTCGAAGGCAGGGTTACCTACCGTCATGCCAACCAAACCTATACCTTGGAGCCGGGAGACACGCTTTTTTTCGATGCGGAAGCTTCGCACGGCCCCGATGAAATCCAAAAATTGCCCTGCCGCTATCTGTCGATCATCGTTTCGGAGTCGACTGCAACTTAATTTGTTTCCTGTAAGGAAACTATATTTCATTTCAGTTGACATGCCAGGGTGGCTTCAGTAAGCTCGAACGGTTAATCAATCGGTTGCAAAGGTGGCTGTCATGTGCGGTATTGCAGGTGTTTTATACAAACAGGCGGGCGATCACGAAATCGGTAAAACGCTGATCGAAATGCTCGACGGTTGCCAGCATCGCGGTCCGGACAGTACCGGTTTTGCGCTCTATGGCGAAGATCAGGATCAACTGCAGCTGCGCTTCATCGTGCCGACCACCGAGCCGGCGCGCCAGGAGGCGATCGACGGCATCGCAACGCTGCTGGCGCGTCACGGCGCGAGCATCGAATCCGAAGAATCGGTCGGCTGCTCCTACCGGATCGCGGTCAACTTCGAAGGCGATTTGCTGGCCTTCACCAAGGATATCGAGGAACACGCCAAATTGGTTTCGGTCGGGCATACGCTCGATATCATCAAGGACGACGGCACCGCGCACCAACTCGATCGGGCCTACCGCGTCGGTGACGTCAGAGGCACCCACGGTATCGGCCATGTGCGCCTCGCGACCGAATCGGCGGTACGCCCCGAGGCGGCACATCCGTTCTGGGCCACCGGCTTCGAGGATATCGCGATTGTGCACAATGGTCAGATTACCAACTACTGGCTGATGCGCCGCCGGCTGGAGCGCCGCGGTTTCACCTTCCACACCGATAACGACAGCGAACTGGTGGCGGTTTATCTGGCCGACAAGCTGGAACAGGGTGAAACCCTGGACAGCGTGCTGGAAACCGCGATCGAGGATCTGGACGGCACCTTTTCCTTCCTGGTGTCGACCGCCAATGAAATCGGCTACGCCAAGGATAACCTCGCGGCCAAGCCGATGGTGCTCTACGAAACCGACGACATGATCGCCATCGCCTCCGAGGAAGTCAGCCTGAATCGGTTGTTTCCGGGGGAGTCCATCGATTCAACCGAACCGGCACCGGGAACCTTTCAGACATGGTCACGATCGATTTAAGCCAAACCGAAATCACCGATGCGAATCAGCAAATTCGTGATTGGGCGCGCGACGGCCAGGACGTCGAAATCGTCAATCCCGACGCCCGCCACAATATCGGCGTCGGTCTGGTGGATCCGATCAAGCTGCGAATCAGGGGTTCCGCGGGTTATTTTTGCGGCGGTCTATCCGACGGCGCGCATTTCGAAATAGAACATAATGCCGGCTGGGCGGTGGGCGACAATATCTATCGCGGCTCGGTTGTGGTCGGCGGTAATGCCGGCGCCATCGCCGGGGTCGCGATTCGTGGCGCCGAAATCGTCGTACGCGGCAACATGGGCAGTCGTGCCGGCCAAGTGATGAAAGCCGGTACCCTGTGCTGCGGTGGAAACGCGGCTTTCATGGCGGGCTATATGATGTATGGCGGCCGCATCATCATCCTCGGCGACGCCGCTGAAAAGGCCGGCCAGGATATGAGTGCCGGTGAAATTTTTGTCGGCGGCAAAATCGAGAGCTTCGGCAACGACACCATGATCGTCGATATGGATGCCCGTGAGCGGGATGAAATCATGGAATTTCTGGATCGCTACCGGCTCGATTTCAAGGGCGAGTTCACCAAAATCGTCAACGCCGGCAAGAAGCTGCGTTATGCCAATGCCGAGCCGCGCACGCGCCCGCAGCCGTTTTTTGTATCATCGAAATCGAGCAATTACTGGAATCCGAAGGTGCAGGAAGATATCTGGATCAAGGGTGAAGTTGGGCGCTATCGCATTCGCGGCTACGGCGCGTCCAAACCGGTACCGCATCTTAACGATATCGCCTTCACCAAAGATGTATCGGCGGCCGCGGACAGGCCCGAGGATCTCGCCGGAATCAATCTAAAAACCACCGTGGGCGGACGCTTCGGCGCCAAGCCGCTGAGCCTGTCGATGCCGGTAATGATCGCGCCGATGAGTTTCGGTGCACTCAGCCGTTCGGTCAAGATCGCGCTGGCGCGGGCCTCGCGCCTATCGGGTATTTCCGAAAACACCGGCGAGGGCGGCATGCTGGATGAGCAGCGCGCCGAAGCCGAGCAGCTGATCTTTCAGTGCCTGTCGGGCCGTCTGGGCTGGAACGTCAAGGATATGCAGCGTGCCGATGCGATCGAAATCTATATTTCCCAGGGCGCCAAACCTGGCCTCGGCGGTCAGCTAATGGCCAAGAAGGTCACCCCGGAGCTGGCCGCGATCCGCGGCATTCCGCAGGGCATCGATCTGCGCTCGCCGTCGCGCCATCCCGATGTGCTGGGCGCGGACGACCTCGTCATCAAATTACAGGAATTTCGTGAGGCGACTTTTCACAAGGTTCCGATCGGGATCAAGATGGGCGCCGGCCGCGTCAACGACGATATTAAAATCGCCTACAAGGACGGTTTCGACTTCGTCGAGCTCGACGGCTTGCAGGGTTCCACCGGCGCCGCCAGCACCGAGGTGCTGGAAAACGTCGGAATTCCGACGCTGTCCGGGGTGCAGGAAGCGGTTGACGGGCTGCGCGAAATCGAAGCCGGCGACGATATGGATCTGGTCATGATGGGCGGCATCAAGGATGGCGTCGACGTGGTCAAGATGCTGGCGCTGGGCGCCGATTGCACCTCGGTCGGCACCGCCGCGATTATTGCCGGCGGTTGCATCGCCTGCATGCAGTGCCATGTCGGAACCTGTCCGGTAGGCATCGCCACCCAGGACAAGGAGCACGAGGCGCGTTACGACATCGATCGCCAGGCGATGAATATACACCGTTACTTTGAATCGCTGCGCTGGCAGATTGCCGCGATCACCAAGGCGCTGGGTTACGACGACGTGCATAAGGTCGGCCGCGGCGACCTGGTTGCGCTGACGCCCGAGGCCGCCGATATCACCGGCCTGCCGTTTGCTCCCGATCGTCGCGAAACCCGGCGCCCGCTGACCGGGCTCGAATTGCTGGACCGCAAGGCGGGTTGAACATGAAACAAAGCGACGCCGATTACCAGTTTTCAATAACCGCGACGCCGGATCTCGCGGACGACACCGCCGACATCCATTACGTGCCGGCGCCATGCCAGGTCGCCTGTCCGATCGGGACCGATGCCCCGTCTTATATCGCCTATGTCTGGGAAGGTAACAACGAGGCGGCGCTGGAGGCCATTAGCGCAACCAACCCCTTTAGCGCCATTTGCGGCCGCGTTTGCGACGCGCCTTGCGAGCCCGCCTGCCGGCGCGCCGACAGCGACGGCGCAATTGCCATCCGTAATCTGAAGCGCTACGTGCTGGAAACTCTCGGTCCCGGTTATGCCTTACCCGCGGTGGCGGTCACCGAAGAAAAAACCATCGGCATCGTCGGCGCCGGTCCGGCCGGGCTGACCGCGGCGCAGGATCTCGCCGAGGCCGGTTACGAGGTGCATGTCTACGAAGCCACCGATAAGCTCGGCGGTATGATGTTCTGGGGGATTCCGCGATTTCGCCTGCCCGAGGCCGCGGTACAGCAAGACATCGATCGCATGCTGGCGCATTGCCCCGGTATTAAGATTCATCTGAATACCGCGTTGGGCGAGCAGGTATCGCTCGATGAATTGAAGCGGAAACACGACTCGGTGCTGCTGACGATCGGCGCCTTCGTCGGCAAGCCGATGGGCATTCCGGGCGAATCGGAACCCTTTGTCAAAGACGGCGTGGGTTTCCTCTATCACGTCAATGCGGGCGCCAGGCCGACCCTGCCGGAAACCGTGCTGGTAGTCGGGGGAGGCGACGTCGCCATGGATGCCTGCCGGGTTGCCAAGCGACTGCCGGGGGTAAAAAACGTCAAGGTGATCTACCGCCGTGATTTCGAAGCCATGCCGGCGCGGCGCGAGGAATTACAGGGCGCCATCGATGAAGGTATCGAGATCGTTTACAACACGCAACCGGTTGCAGTTATCGACAGGGCCTTACGCTGTGTCCGCACCGAGCTGGGCGAGGCCGATACGGACGGCCGTCGCCGGCCGATTAATGTCGAAGGTTCGGAGCATGACATCGATTGCGGACTGGTGATCGCAGCGGTCGGACAAAAGGCCGAATGCGACGAGCTCGAGGCACGGGGATTGATGGACTGGGACCGCGTCAAGACCCGGCTCGACGGCATGGTTACCGAAGATGCCCGGGTTTTTGCCGCCGGCGACGGTGCCTTTGGCGGTTCAACCATTGTCGAAGCCATGTATCAGGGTCACCGCGCGGCCTATTACGTCAAGGCTTTTCTCGAGGGCAACGACCAACCTTTGCCCTACCGCACGCCTTATCGCACCCGGCGCGTCGCGATCTGTAACGATCCGGCCTGGGAAATCAACCCGCGGGTACATCAAGCGTTTCACGGACTCGGTGAAGTTCCGATCGAGTTTCCCGAAATCGAGTCGACTTACAGCGCCGAGGAAGCGAAATTCGAGGCCGCGCGTTGCTTTCGCTGCGACGCCGAAACCGGTTCCGCCGACTACACGGTCACCAATCGCGAAGCAATATTTGCGATGTCGCGCGTCAATCCGCAAGATGTCGAACTCGAGTCGGGTATATTGCAGGGGCGCGTGAAAAATCGCGAAAACCCGTTCGGCGTACAACACGTGGCGACCCTCGACGACCTCGTATTTCTGCCGGCCAACCTGTCACGCCTCGTTATCGATCCCTACCGCGAGGGCTGTAAAACCGCGACCCGACTGGGTGCGATTAACAGCCTCAATCTCGATATTCCCTACGTCGTCGCCGGAATGGATCGGGCACCGGATGAAATTCGCAGCGCCTATGCCGACGCGATCTCGGCACATGGCGCGGCCTATATCGGTGAGCTGCCGATCGGCGACCGCGCGAAGTGGATACAGATCGCCGAAACCACGGCCGATGTCAGCGCCGATGCGGTGGTATTTCGCGCCGGGCCGGTCCTGTCCGGGGGCAAGCTCGAACGGGCGCAGGATCAACAGGCGCTCGGGCTATTGGTCGATAATCAAAATCTGGCGCAGGTCATTCCGTTCGCGCTTGAGCGGGAATTGGATTTCCTGGTGCTCGATGCCGCGTCCGGCTTGCCGGATATCGCGGCCGAACTCGCGGGCGCCCCCGAGCTGTCAATTTTGAATCAGGCGGTGAGCCAGTTACGCGCCTTGAATCGCGAGGAAGACATCGATCTGGTTTACTTCGGCGGCTTACGTACCGGTACCGACAGCGCAAAAATCCTGGCGCTGGGCGCCAAGGCCGTCATCCTGGGGGCCGCCGCCGCGATTTCGCTGGGCGCGGATATCTCCAGCGGCGAGCCGGTTTTCTGCGCCGACTTAACTGCCGAAGAACGCGCCGAGCGCAGCTATAACCTGCTGCAGGCCTTTACCGCCGAGTCGTCGATGATGGCGCGCTGCACCGGTAAAACCAATGTCCACAACCTCGAACCCGAGGACTTGCGCGCAATCACTTTAACCGTTTCGCATGCCGCGGGAGTGCCGATGGCGGGGAGTTTGAACCGACACTGATCTGTCTTTAGAATCATCAATATAACCATAAATCAATTGGGGGCAAAAATGGCTAAGGATCTCGAAGCGATTGCTAAGCAGAAAAAAATAAAATACTTCCTGGTGAGCTGGGTCGACCTGTTCGGCGTGCTGCGCGCCAAGTTGGTGCCCGCGCGCGCTATCAAGGGCATGCAGAAAGACGGCGCCGGTTTTGCCGGCTTCGCCGCCTGGCTCGATATGACGCCGGCGCATCCCGACATGTTTGCGATTCCGGATCCGGATAGCCTGATCCAGTTACCCTGGAAACCGGAAATCGGTTGGGTCGCGGGTGACCTGTGGATGGACGGCAAGGAAGTCGAAGCCTCGCCACGGGTAGCGTTGAAGCGCCAGCTCGCCAAGGCGCAGCGCAAAGGCTACCGCATGAAAACCGGGGTCGAATGCGAATATCACCTGATTACGCCCGACGGCGAGAATATCGCCGACGCCGCCGATACCCAGGCCAAGCCCTGTTATGACCAGCTGGCGCTGATGCGTCAGTATCCGGTGGTCGGTGAAATCTGCGACTGCATGATCAAGCTCGGCTGGAATCCCTACCAGAACGATCACGAAGATGCCAATGGCCAGTTCGAAATGAACTGGGATTACGACGACGCATTGCAAACCGCCGACAAGCACGTGTTTTTTAAATTCATGGTCAAGTCGATCGCCGAGCAGCACGGCTTGCGCGCGACCTTCATGCCCAAGCCGTTCAAACATTTAACCGGCAACGGTTGCCACGCGCATGTCTCGCTGTGGGATCGCGCCGGTAAGAAAAACCTGTTCGCGACCGGGCGCAAGGATCCGCGCGGTCTCGGACTGTCGCCGCTGGCTTACAAGGCGCTCGGCGGCATCATGCACTCCGCCTCCGACCTGGCGGCGATCTTCAATCCGACGGTCAACAGCTATAAACGCATTAATGCACCACGCACGATGTCGGGCGCGACCTGGTCGCCGAATGCGGTGACCTATGCGGGTAATAACCGCACCCATATGATTCGCGTGCCGGAAGACGGGCGTTTCGAACTGCGGCTGATGGATGGTGCGGCGAATCCCTATCTACTGCAGGCCGGTGTATTGGCTGCGATCCTCGACGGCGTTGCCAATAAGCGCGATCCGGGCGAGCCGACCCACCTGAATATGTACGAGGAAGGACATCGCGCCAAGAGTGCGCGCAAGTTACCGCTGAACCTGCTGGATGCGATCCGCGCCTTTGACAAGAACAAGGTGATTCGCGAAGGCTTGGGCGATGAACTGGTCGACGCCTACGTCAAGCTCAAGCTGCAGGCCTGGGACAGCTATGCGACCCATCTGAGTAGTTGGGAACGCGAAAACACCCTGGACTGCTAAGCGATCGGACCGCAGGCACCGTAGCGCGAAAACGGCAGGGTTACGGGTTTTGATCCTTAATAATGTGTCGCTTTCGAGATACTTTCCGGGCGCTGCAAACCCTATGATACGCCGACTTGGTACCCTGCCGATCCCTGTTGACGCGGCATGGAGGTAAATAGCCGCAACGCGCTGCATTACAGCGCGTAGAAATCTTCGTCCTGGAGACAAAAAAATGGCAAAAAGCGATATCGAAATTGCACGTGAAGCAACCCTGCAACCGATTACGGAAATCGCGCAAAAGCTCGATATTTCCCCGGCCGATTTCAAGCCCTTCGGGCATGACAAGGCGAAACTGACAACCGAATTCATCGATTCGCTCAAAGACAAGCCGGATGGCAAGTTAATCCTGGTAACGGCGATTTCCCCGACCCCGGCGGGCGAGGGCAAGACCACTACCACGGTCGGTCTGGGCGACGGCCTCAACAGCATCGGGAAAAAGGCGGTCATGTGTCTGCGCGAGCCGAGCCTCGGCCCCTGTTTCGGGATGAAAGGCGGCGCGGCCGGCGGCGGTTATGCTCAGGTGGTTCCGATGGAAGATATCAACCTGCACTTTACCGGTGACTTTCACGCCATCGGCGCGGCGCACAATCTGCTGTCGGCGCTGGTCGATAACCACCTACATTGGGAAAACAAGTCGGGTCTCGATCCGCGCCGCATCACCTGGAAACGGGTCATGGATATGAACGACCGAACCCTACGCGATATCACCATCGGCCTCGGCGGCCCCGGCAACGGTACCCCGCGCGAAAGCGGATTCGATATTACCGTGGCCTCCGAAATCATGGCGATTTTCTGCCTCGCGAACGACCTCGACGACCTTAGCCGCCGTATCGGCAATATCGTGGTCGGCTATACGCGCGACCTGAAACCGGTACATGCGCGCGACGTCAATGCACCCGGCGCAATGACGGTGCTGCTCAAAGATGCCTTCATGCCTAACCTGGTGCAAACCCTGGAAAACAATCCGGCGTTTATCCACGGTGGTCCCTTTGCCAATATCGCGCACGGCTGTAACTCGGTGATTGCGACCAAAACCGCGCTCAAACTCGCCGATTACGTGGTGACAGAAGCCGGGTTCGGTGCCGATCTCGGCGCCGAGAAATTTTTCGATATCAAATGCCGCAAGGCGGGTCTCTCGCCCGACGCGGTAGTGCTGGTCGCGACCGCGCGCGCGCTTAAGATGCACGGCGGCGTCGCCAAGGATCGACTCGCCGGCGAAAACGTCGAGGCGATTAAGAAGGGATGCGAAAACCTGGGCCGGCATATCCGCAACCTGAAGCAGTACGGCGTTCCGGTAACCGTTGCGATCAACCGCTTCTCCGCCGATACCGAGGCCGAGCTCGGTGCGATCCGGGAATTTTGCGAAGAGTTTGGCGTCAAAGCCTTCGACTGTAACCATTGGGGCGAGGGCAGCAAGGGTACCCAGGAACTGTCAAAGCACGTTGCCGAAGTCGCCGATTCCGGCCAGGCGCAGTTCCACACGCTTTACGACGACAACATGAAACTGTGGGACAAGGCGCGCCATATCGCGCGCTCGCTTTACGGCGCCGACGATATCATCGGCGACAAAAAGGTGCGCGATCAGTTTGCCAAGTTCGAAGCCGATGGATATGGTCATTTCCCGGTGTGTATGGCGAAGACTCAGTACAGTTTTTCCACCGACCCGGCCCTCATGGGTGCGCCGAGCGGGCACGAAGTGCCGATTCGCGAAGTGCGCCTGTCGGCGGGCGCCGAGTTCATCGTTGCGGTTTGCGGCGACATCATGACTATGCCGGGCTTGCCGCGGGTGCCGTCGGCGGACAATATCCATTTAAACGCGGATGGGCAGGTAGAAGGCCTGTTCTAGCCGGCTCGGGCAAATCGGGAACGCCGCAGTCAGCAAGCATGAATAGTTCCCGTAGCCCCGATGGCGGTTCGGCGAGACGGTTTTTTCGCCCGGGTTGCAACCGGGTATAGCGGCAGATTGAATCGCAATTGTTCATGCAACTAGCAGCAGACTATCGAAGTTTTATTGCCTGGCAGTGCCGCTTGCGCAAGCTTGCTATGCGCGAACAGGGCGGGCGCCCCAGCGTCGGCATGAGCGCAGGCATCCATGCGTTGGCGGGTGGCGACGAACAGGGGCGAATCAGTTTTTTGATCAATCGCCGGAATCCCGCCGATCGCACCGGCGAGTTCCGTCACATCATCCGCAAAACCCACGACTCGCGCGAATGGATCAAATACGGGCTGCGCATATTGGCCGAGCTACACTATCACGAAACCGATCAGTTCGAATCCGAATTGAGCGCGCTGTTCAGCGACGATTCAACGATTGCCGATGCCTTGCTCGAGGCGGGTCAGTGCCGACTGCGCTTCGCGGAAGGCAGTATCGAATACGAATTCGATTTCGATGTCAGATCGATGGACCGGGACGACGAGTATTTTCAGGCGACCTACTGGCACAACCACCTATTCAATCCGGCGCTGCCCGGCCAGGTGCGCGTGCTGGGTTTTAGCCCGCGATTGTAGCAATTCGCCCGGGATTCGACGCGCGCTTTGCGAGTATACTGCCGGCGGTATACACCGGGAAAGGAATCTTCGCGGCAATAATAAATTTGCAGCCTTGCCACAAGATCGCCTCGACACCTGGCCTTGTCGCGGCTTCCGCGGGTATTACCGATAACCCCAGGAGACACGAATATGCCGGAATCCGCCCCTGTAATAAAATCGATCGATGTGCGCGCCGTGCGCGTACCGATGAATGCGCCGCACCGGACCGCGAGCGGCGTGATTTGCGAGTCGCCGCTGGTGCTAACGGACGTCGTCACCGATACCGGTGTGCAGGGCCACGGCATGGTGTTCACCTATACCCAGGCCGCGCTCAAACCCACCGCGGAGTTGATTCGAAATATTGCAGAGCTGGTGCAGGGAGCGACCTTGGCCCCGGCGGAGATCGAGCAGATGCTGGCGCGGAGATTCCGATTGCTGGGAACCCAGGGTCTCGTTGGCATGGCGCTCGCCGCGATCGATATGGCGTTATGGGATGCGCTCGCCCGGGTAAACGATATATCCTTGCTGCAATTACTCGGCGGCGCAGCAAAGCCGGTGCGATGTTACGGGGCGGTCGGTTATGACGGACCGCAAGACTGCGCCCGCACGGCCGAGCGCTGGGCGTTGCGGGGCGTTACTGGGGTCAAGGCAAAAATAGGCTATCCTAGCGTCGCTGAAGATGTCGCCGTAATTCGTGCGATGCGCCGAGCGGTAGGGGACGACATGGCGATCATGGTTGACTATAACCAGAGTCTGATGCCGACGGCGGCTATCGAACGCATTCGAATCCTCGATGGGGAGGGCTTGACCTGGATCGAAGAACCGACGCTCGCTCACGATTATTCCGGGCACGCGCAAATTAAAAACGCGGTGCTTACCCCGATTCAGTGCGGTGAAAACTGGTGGGGGACGCTGGATTTACAGCATGCCATCGATGCCGGCGCCTCCGACTATGTGATGCCGGACGTCATGAAAATCGGCGGTGTAAGCGGCTGGATGCGAGCCACGGCATTGGCGCAGACGCACGGCTTGGCACTGTCCAGCCATCTGTGGCCGGAGCTTAGCGCACAGTTGCTGTGCTGCACGCCAAGCGCGCACTGGCTCGAATACGCGGACTGGTGGAACCCGATTCTCAAGGCGCCGCTGGCATTGGAAAAGGGTATGGCAATCGTCGACGGCGTCCTCGGAAGCGGCGTCGAATGGAATCAGGACGCGGTTGGCGAATATTTGATTTGAAGTTCCTGCGCAGTCAGATCCGAGCCGTAAATAAGCCCGCGCCTGTTAAAACCTGTTCAGAGCAGCCGTTTGAAATTTTCGTATAGCAATTGCGCCAAGCGATTCATCTGCGGCATGGCAGCGCGCGCCGCACGATCGAATTCGGCCAGCGCACCGGCGCCGAGACTGTCTTCGAGCGCTGCCCGATACTCCGGTATGCAACCCCACTGCCTGACCGTATCGGCGCGCACTTCGACGTGAAACTGCACCGCATAGGCGTGCTCGCGGTATTTGAATATCTGGTAGCGAGTACCGGCCGACGAAGCCAGCAGGGTCACGTCGGGATTGTGTTCGAGATCGACGACCTCGTAGGAGTGCCATTGCACCGCCTGAATCGTTTCGGGGTAGCCGCCGAACAGCGCGTCCTGGCGGGCGGCCGCCGTCATCCGGATATCGAGCACGCCGATTTCCGCGGGCTGTGACGCCTGCACCTTGCCGCCCAACACTTCGCCCAACAACTGGCAGCCGAGACAGAACCCGAGAAACGGTTTTTGCGACTCGACCACCCATTCGCGTAGGCGACGTTTTTCCTCGACCAGCCACGGGTAGTCGTCTTCCATCCAGGTATCCATCGGTCCGCCCATGCACAGCATCGCATCGAAGCCGCTCAAATCTTCGGGAATGGTTTCGCCGGCGTCGAGCTCGATCGGGGTCAGCCGCCAGCCGTCGGCCTCCATCAAGTCCCCGATATGGCCGGGATCCTCGATTTCTATGTGCTGTAATACCAGAATATTTTTCATCACGCTTCCCGATAAATGGATAATTCGCGGCGCTGGCGTTCGGTGTCGCGATCGTCGATCGAAGGCGTAGCCCTGATGTGTTCGATATAGGTCGCAGGAAAGCCGTGTTCCAGCGCGCCGCGCAAGACGTGCTCTTTGTACCAGTGATAAGGTTGCCGCCGGTGATCCACTTGCAGTGCGCAGTAGGTAAAGGCGTCAAGCGTCGGGCCGTGTAATGCGGTGACGCCGATTTGCCTGCGCTCGTAACCGATCCCCGCGCCTTCGTAGCCGTCGAGTTCCAACTTGTCGTCATGGGTCATTTGGTAAACCACGCCGTAGACGATGTCATCCGGGTTATCGGTGACGAAGATATCGCATTTGCCGGAGCGATCCTGACCTTTCTTGTGCCAGCATAGCCGGTGTCCGGGCAGGGTGGCGACGCAGTTTTTGGACGCACCCGGGATACGCGCCAGCAGACGGCGGCTGGAGAGGTTGGAGCCGAAGGCGAAATAATGGATTGTCATGCGCGAACAGCCGGTTGCGGAACGCGCAATTATACAAGTCAGCGCTTTAGGACAAAAGCGGTGGGTCGGGCCAGTTCAGGCAGCGCTGCTGCGTGAGGCGCGCTTGCGTTCGTGCTCGAGCAAGAGTTTTTTACGGATACGGATGCTCTGCGGCGTGACTTCGACCAGTTCGTCGTCGTCGATAAATTCCAGCGCCTGTTCCAGCGTCAGCTTGACGGGTTTGGTCAGTATCAAGTTTTCATCGGTGCCGGCGGCGCGGATATTGGTCAGCTGTTTGGCCTTGAGCGGGTTGACCACGAGATCGTTGGCGCGACTGTGTATACCGACGACCATACCCTCGTAAACCGGTTCGGCATGTCCGATCAATAGGCGGCCGCGCTCCTGCAGGTTGAACAGCGCGTAAGCTAGCGCCTTGCCGGTGGCGGTCGAGATCAGCACGCCGTTCTGGCGTTGACCGATGGCGCCCTCGATCTTTGGGCCGTAATGATCGAAAACATGGTAGATCAATCCGCTGCCTGAGCTCAGGGTCATGAATTCGGCCTGGAAGCCGATCAATCCGCGTGACGGAATTACATAGTCGATACGCACGCGGCCGTTACCGTCGGGCAGCATATCCTTGAGCTCGGCCTTGCGTTTGCCAAGGGCTTCCATGACCGCGCCCTGGTTCGCTTCCTCGACATCGACGGTGAGTTGCTCGTAGGGTTCGCAGGTTTGGCCGTCGATTTCGCGGAGGATAACCTCGGGTCGCGACACCGACAGTTCGAAACCCTCGCGCCGCATATTTTCAATCAATATCCCGAGGTGCAGTTCGCCGCGGCCGCTGACGCGGAATTTGTCGGCGTCTGCTAGTTGCTCGACGCGCAGAGCGACATTGTGCAAGCACTCGCGGCGCAGGCGTTCTTCGATCTGGCGCGAAGTCAAGAACCTGCCTTCCTTGCCGCAGAAGGGTGAACTGTTGACGCTGAAGGTCATGCTGACGGTGGGTTCGTCGACCGTCAGCGGCGGCAGCGCTTCGATATGGTTGCGATCGCATAGCGTATCGGAAATATAAATCTGGTCGATACCGGAAAACACGATGATATCGCCGGCCTGGGCCGATTCGACCTCGACCCGTTGCAGCCCGTTGAAGCCGAATAGTTGCATCATGCGTCCGTCGCGGATTTTTTCGTCGGCACCGATGATTTTAATTGCGGTATTGCGCGCCACCTGTCCCCGGGTGATGCGGCCGATGCCGAGTACCCCCTTGTAACTATCGTAGTCGAGGCTCGAAACCTGCAGTTGGAACGGTCCGTCGATTTCTATCTGCGGTGGATTGACGTATTCCACGATCGCCTCGAACAGCGGCGTCATGTCGCCGCTGCGGTCTGCGTCGCCGGTGCTGGCATAGCCGTTAAGCGCCGAAGCGTAAATTACCGGGAAGTCGAGTTGCTCGTCGCTGGCGCCGAGCCGGTCGAACAGCTCGAAAACCTGGTCGATGACCCAGTCTGGGCGGGCGCCGTTACGGTCGATCTTGTTGATCACGACGATCGGGGTAAATCCCATGGCAAAGGCTTTTTGCGTGACGAAACGGGTTTGCGGCATCGGTCCCTCGACGGCGTCCACCAACAGCAGCACCGAGTCGACCATCGACAGGATGCGCTCTACTTCGCCACCGAAATCGGCGTGTCCCGGGGTGTCGACGATATTGATACGAAATTCCCGCCCCCCGCTCGGCTTCCGCCAGTTGATCGCGGTATTCTTCGACAGAATAGTGATGCCGCGTTCCTTTTCCAACTCGTTCGAGTCCATGACCCGTTCACTGATTTCGGCGCGACTGTCGAGCGTACCGGACTGGCGTAATAACTGGTCGACCAGCGTGGTTTTACCGTGGTCGACATGCGCGATGATTGCGATATTTCGCAGATTGTCTCGTTGCGTGCTCATTGGGGGTTACAGGGCAGGATCAGGCGCGCGATTATAATGAAATGGCGGCATTCCACAAGTGCACAATTCACGGTTTTTGTTTATAGCCGCGAGTATTCCACATCGTATGGTCACCCCGCGCAAATTTGCATGGCGCGGCAAGGATCTAGAAAATTGGGGCATCCTGAAGCTCGCAGCAACCTGGCTGGTCGCCAAACCAAGCCATCTCAAATAACGGCTCTGGTCGCTGCTAATCTAGCTCAAACCCTGCACCAGCTCCAGCATTGCCTGGGCGTGGCCCTTGGCTTTTACCTTGTAGTCGACATGCGCGAGCTTACCCAATTTGTCGATCACGAAAGTAGAACGGCCGATGCCCATATACTTCTTGCCCATGAACTGGCGCTCTCCCCAGGTGCCGTAGAGTTCGCATACCTCGCCGTTGGTGTCGGCCAATAGCTCAACCTTGAGACCGTGCTTGTTGATGAACTTTTGATGCTTTTCACAGCTATCCTTGCTGATGCCGAGTACCAGGGTATCGGCGGCGGCGAACTGTTCGATCAGCCCGGTAAACTCGTTCGCCTCGAGGGTGCATCCGGGGGTATCGTCCTTGGGATAAAAATAGAGCACGATATTCTTTTCATCACGGTATTGCGCGAGGCTGATTTGATCTCCATCCTGATTGACCGTGGTAAATGCGGGGGCGGGCTGGTTAATTTCGAGCATGGCAATAATCCTTTAAAAAGATGACCGCATGATAGAAGAGCGTTCGATAAACATCAAAATACAAAGAGTAGGGTTAATCACGGAGGGACCGCATCCAGCGGCAAGTCAAATGAACCGAGGTAAACATCGAGCTAACAACCGGCTTACGGAAGACAGCTCGAGACTCGATAGTAAAAGCCGATCCTAGCAGCGGATTATCAGTTGCAGGCAAGGACCGAAGTCATGCGTTCGGCCCCGTTGTTGATGATTGAAAGTCAGCTCGAGCAAATGCGGATGCCCCGGGTTGACGGAAACCTCGGGACAGGCAGCAATTCGCTCTAGGGTTTCCGAAGGCCGCGCTACCGGTACGGAAATGCGCAGCTCGGTCAGGCGCCAGTCGGGATTTTCCGGTGGGGCCGCATCGGCCGGGGGTTGCAGTCGGTCGGGCATGCAGATACACAGCGGTTCCGGTAAATCGGCGGAATTGGCGCCCACCAGGAAGTGCATACCGTCGGGTAGATAATCCGGATAATAAGCCCAAGCCGGGAAAGCTGCGGAGTCGGTGTCGGTCCTGAAAATCAGCCCGAAGGGAGATGCCTGGTCGAATTCCAGTCGTTGCGCCAATCCGAGTTGCATGCCGGGTCCGTTTTCCGCCTCGGCGACGTCGTGCAGATACAGCAACTCGAGCGTCGTGTTGGCGCAAAAGAAGCGCCGGTTGGCGCTGCCTTGGCCGGGATGTGTGTTACTCGCACCTTCGATCATACCGATCTTGCGCAGTAAATCGGCCGCGGGCTCCGGTGTACCGGTCAAAATGAAAAAATGGTCGAGTCTGAGCGCCATGGTAACGGCACTCTATCAGATCCTGTTTTGCTGTCATCTCGCCGCGCAAGGCGGGTGGGGATCAATACACGGCCGCCGAGGCACTGAGTTCATCGATTTCGGACAGATAGAAGTCGACTTCGACGGTGTCGAAATCGGGCAGCGACAGCGGTTTTGTCACCTTGCATTCGATGGCTTCCCGCAGGCCCTCCGCATCCATCCAGCAATCGAAGTATTCTTCCTCGATGATCGCGCCCGCCGCGTCCAGAAATTTGACGCGCGCGTTGAACTGCGCCAGATCGAGGCCGCTGCCGTTGGAAAACATGACGTTGATGCTGCCGTTGCCGGCGTCATCGGTGACGACATAGACGTAACCGTAAGCCTGCTCGATGGGGCCGTACTGCGCATGCTGCATGCGCGCGTCGGCATGAAACTCGAACGGGTGGGAGGCGGCCTGTGCCACGACGGCGCTCAACAGCGTTAACGGCAGTAACAGCGCGGTAATCCGGTTTGGTAGCTTTAGATTCATTGCGTTCACCTTATTTATAAACGATTCCTGAGTCGATGGAGTCATTTATACCGGGCCGCTGTGAAAAATCGGTGAAAAACTGAAAAATCGCGAAATTCGCGTTAACCCGCACATCTCACCGATTTCCCGCTGCGGCCGCCCCGGCGTCTTGGCGATGCCCTCGCGACCTAAAGCGGTAAGATATGCGGGCTAGCGTTTGTAGTAGGCTTCGACGATTTCCATCGCCATCGCATAAAGAGTCGGATTGCCTTCCCGTAACACCACGAGCAGTCGTTTTTTCTCCGCCATGTAAATTTTGGCGAAGCCCGGGTCGTGTTCGGAGATAGAGTACGAATTATCGATCAGATCGGCGAGTTTGACCGTCTCCGCCCGCGGTGACGCGGCCTGTGTGTGTTTCAAATCAATTTGCTTGCGTGCCCTGCGGTTGCCGTCCTGCGGGGTCGAGATATCGGTTAGTTCGTCAACCAAGGTTGCAATCTCGTTGCCGAATTCGATTTCGATTTGCGCGAGCGTTGCCGGGGTATCCTCGACCACATCGTGCAGCCAGGCGGCGCTTATCATAGCTGCATCGTCGGTAACGCCGGCAACCAGTTTTGCCACTGCCGCCGGGTGAACGATATAGGGTTCGCCGCTGTACTTGCGTCGCTGATCGATCGACGCATGCATCCGGGTGGCGAATTGACGGGCCTTGTTTATCATCGAATTCGATTTTTATCCATTGCTATCAGTGGTCAACCAACGATTTGACTGGCGGAAACGGTTTCATCCCTGATGCCGACGCGGTTGCCGGATCGATCATCCGCATTCGCCCAGGGCTACCATGATAATATAGGCAGCGAGCGCGAGTAGGGAAGTAAAAAATATTTTCCTGAAACGGGGTTCGGAAATTCTGCTTCGAATTCGCCGGCCCAGCATCATCCCCGCGATTGCCGGTAACAACGCCAGCGTCGAAAGTATTCCCTGCTCGAGGTTAAGCAAATCGATACGCTTGAGCGCCAGTGCGAGCGCGAGTGTCGATAACGCAAACAACATGCCCATCGCTTGAACCAGCGCATCACGATCGAAGCCGAGCGCTTGCAGATAGATGACGCCCGGTACTACGAACGACCCCGTCATGCCGGTAAGCACCCCGTTTACCGATCCCAGCAGCGGTCCGGCCCAGCCGGCCTGCCGGCGCGAAATCGTGAATCGCAATCCGCTGAGGCTGGCGATCGCATAGGCCGCGAGCAGCGCGCCCAACAGCGCCGAGAGCAGCGACAACTCGATATGCCTGAGCGCCTGCGCTCCGATCCAGATGCTGAGCATGGCCGCTAGCAAGAACGGCCAGCTGCGTCGCAGTATGAGTCTCGCGTTGTCACCGCTCAGGGCTTGCCAGAGGTTGGTGACAAACGACGGCACCAATAGCAGCACCATCGCGCTCGGCAAGTCAAAGATCAGGGTCAGTATAGCCAGGCTGACGGTGGGGAGGCCGAGGCCGATAATACCCTTGACCAGACCCGCGAGCAGGAAGGTCGCGAGGATAAGAATTACGCTGCTGTCAATTATCATGGGCTAGTGGGTGGTGCCGCCGCGGCTCTCCCCGCTATAGTCGGGGGGTTGGCAATGGTTAGCGTCGATGGGCACAGAATTATTTCGGTTTTTTGGCTGGATTAAATCTTTCGCCGCCTGCGCCAAACTAGCTACCAGTTCCATCCGGCGGCAGCCACTAATGCCTGCAGCCCGGCCGATTCTATGTTCTTGCGGTATAAAATATACATGGTGAGGACGTTTACCGCACACCGATGAGCGCCAGAATCAAAGGGTCGATCTGGCGCTGCCGTCTAAATCCCTGGTAAATGAGTATCGAGGTCAGAATTGCAAACAGGCAAATCAATACGGCCTGAACATGGGGGTTTATCATGAACGTCATGCCGATCGCGGCCCATATGGCGCTCAGGAAAATTAGAAGATTGCAGACGACAAGGGTCAGCAGCGCCGTTACCGCGGAATAGTCAGCGTATTTATGCCTAGATTTCGATTCACTATCGTCCGACATACGCCCAGACTTTATCAGAGAAGGTCCTTAGTCTATACCCAATGCCCTGTGGTTTAAATTCTGCCAAAGGCCTCGTTTATTGCATGGCTCATCGCAGACGCAAGGGTTTGGTCGATATCCTCCCGAGATTCGAGCACCAACATCGAGTCGGGCATCGGAGGAAATCCATCACCCGGTGATAAAACGCTGAACTCGTCGCGCAATGAGCCGGCCCCGACCATTCCCACCGCGACGCCGGCGCGCACTGCCGCACTGATCCCGGTGACGCTTTCACTGCTAAATACCACCTGGTAATCTATGCCCGCTTGATTCAAAGCCTCAAGCGCGCGATCGCGCCACCAGCAGGCACGATCGAACAGCGCCACGGGTAACGGCGATTGCCGGTGTGCCCGGTGATATTTCGAAGTCACCCAGCAGGTATTCTCGCGGTGCAATAACTGCTGGTTTTCGGCGGCGGATTCGACCGCATGCACCGCAATGTCGATTTCATTTCGCGCCAGTGCCTCGGGGAAGGTCGTGCTGAAACTGCAGCGTACCGAAAGTTCGACCTGAGGATGGTCGCGGCTGAATTGGGCTAGCACCTCGGCCAGCAGGCTATCCCCATACTCATCCGGGATTCCGATACGAATCGAACCTCGTAAAGGATTGATCCGCAGCTCTCCAATAGCCTCATCCAGCAGCGCTATGACTTTTTGAGCGGTGGGGCATAATTTTTCACCAACCGAGGTTAACGCGACCCCGCGCGCATGGCGTTGAAAAACCGCCTGGCCTAATCTGCTTTCCAGCTGCTTGATTTGCAAGCTGACCGCCGACTGTGAGCGGAAGATTCGGGCGGCGGCCGTGCTAAAGCTGCCGCTTTCGACAACGGCCAGAAAAGTCCGCAGCAGTTCGCTATCGAGTTTTCCGGAGTCTTGCAAGATATTAAAATTACTCATAACTAATGTAATAATTATTCGATTTATTAAAGCATAAACCGATGCCATCATGGCTTGCAAATCTTATTGGACGGGAATGATGAACCAGCTGGCCGCTGTAATTGCGGCGCCGCTCTGGCGCCGACACAAATGGATGATCCTGGGAGTAATCGCTTGCTTGGTTTGGGTGTTTCAATCGCCGCAGAGTTTCATAGATACGCTGCTCTTCGTATTGCGGGGAATGCTGGAGGTGTCGTATTTGGTGGTACCCGGTATCGTCATTTCGGCCTGGGTTAACGCCAGTGGTGCGGGCGGTCGCATCCGCCGGGCATTCGTGGGAAATCAGTTGCGTGCGGTCCTGGCTGCATCCCTGGTTGGTGCGATTACCCCGGTCTGTGGCGTAACCGTGTTGCCGCTGATGGCGGGTCTGTTGGCTGCCGGGGTGCCGCTGGCACCGGTTATGGCGTTCTGGCTGGCGTCGCCGGTAACCGATCCGGCCATGTTTTCGGTGACGGCCGCGACGCTGGGATTTCAGTTCGCACTCGCCAAGTCCGCTGGCGCGTTTCTGCTCGGCGTGTTTGGCGGCATGATTACTACTACCGTATCCGGCCAGCCCTGGATTCGGTCTCCGTTGCGGGCGGCGGGTCTCGCGGCGGAGCTTGGCGAAAAGACGCAATGCGCATCGGACGAAGTCGAATTCGCCTGGTGGCGAGATCCTGCTCGTAACAGGCAATTTGGCGATGAGGTTTGGGCGATCACAAAACTAATCGTGATTTGCCTAGGGTTGGCGTTTGCCGCCGAATTTCAGATGCAGGCGCATTTGCAGCCGGAGACGTTCGCCGGTTACCTGGGTAAACAATCGAGTTGGGCGATTCCGTTGGCGGTATTGGTCGGATCCCCCGCCTACCTGGACGGATATGCGGCGCTGCCGCTTACCCGCGGCCTGATCGATCACGGGATGTCGCCCGGCGCCGCGATGGCATTCCTGGTATCCGGCAGCGTGGTCAGTATCTGGGGCGCAATTGCGATTTTTCCGGTCCTCAGGGTTAAACCGTTTCTGCTGTATTTAATGCTGGCGCTGGTCGGCTCGCTGGCGCTGGGGTGGTTGTACGATGGCCTCGCTTGAGTGGGCAGGGGGTAGCATACTCAAGGTTTAAAGGCCGGCCAATTTTAGCCGGGCGCGACCGCAAGCGAAGGTCAAGCGGCGATTGAATTTTCCCATTTCGCCAGGCTTGGAAACAGGTTTTCCATAACCTGATTTTCCTCTATTTCAAGCGGGAGGATTTCCAGCAGATGACTCAAAAAATCTACCCCAAACTCTCTTTTGGTAGGCGAGAAAGCCGGGCATCTTTAAATATCCTTGCCGCCCAATTCGAAGTGAACAATCCATTAATCGACAAAATAGGTCGGGACGGTGCCGACCTTCGTTACCAATAAAACCATAGGCTTCCGCGATAAATTTCATAACTTGTTGCTGCGCCCGGCGCGCTACAGCAGCAGCGCAGTGCGCAGCAGGCGGCTACGGAGTTTGGTCCTAGCGTTGGCACTTCCGAGGTAGGTTGACTTGGCCGCGATCAGATTGGCACGACATTGTTCGCACAGGGGCCTTTCTGGCCCTGACCCACTTCGAACTCGACCTGTTGGCCGTCGTTCAGCGTGGCGTAGTCGTCACCGCTTTTAATTTCCGAATAATGGACAAATAAATCCTTACCCCCGTCTTCGGGTGTTATGAAACCATAGCCCTTGGCCGCATTGAATCACTTAACCGTTCCTTTACTCATTTTTAATTTCTCTTTTTGTGGGTGAAAAAAATCTCCACTTTCGAATTCACCGGTTCGAAGTGGAACTGGAAAATTACCGCACTACCACATAACGGCCTTTATCGGCGCAAAACCGACTGCGCCTTTTGAGGCTGCACATCCCTGTCTAAATGCGCCAGGTCACAGCGTCTGTAGTCTTCTGAACTCAATGGGAAATTACAACGCAGACAGCGATCAAGAAATCGGTCGTGTTCATGTGGAATCCCCCTATTTATTCTTTAACCTGGAACACGGTGTCCGACAAATGATACTTTAAATCAATCCGGATGTATTTATTAACTCGGGATCTGTAGTTTATGGTCCGATTGCAGTTACTGGTTATGCCTCACCCGAAACTCGAGTAGAGGGTGTATGACATGGTCCAATAGATTGATACCACCCAGTTAAGAGATAATGAAACTTAACTGAGGTAACGATTAATGACAACGAGAAAGAAATATTCGAAAGAATTCAAACTGGACGCAGTCAGTCT
>Ga0126332_10000212_pt1 | contig 23628 bp, 18 predicted proteins | sample InaspJWI42metaG_FD_94482 | JGI IMG/M metagenome (GOLD analysis project Ga0126332, IMG submission 94482) | Marine gutless worms symbiont microbial communities from Oahu, Hawaii - Inanidrilus sp. 2 OAHU.JWI-42 metaG | ecosystem: Host-associated > Annelida > Digestive system > Unclassified...
TATGCGCAAATAGCAGTCTTACCAAGCGGTCGTAAACATCCTGCTTGTTGCCGACAAAGCCTATCTTGCTTGCCTCTGTATTTATCGAAGAACGTTGGCCTTCTATCACCTCTATCGCGTGAGTATACAGTTCTATTGCATGTTTATCGTCGCGCTCCATCTCCGCTATACGACCCCGGTCGAATAGCAGCATCCAGTAGATTTCACCGTTTGCTGAGATCTGCGGCAATTCCAACAGTTGGTCAAAAGCTTTCTTTGCTGTTTCCACCTCTCCATTTTCAAATAATAATTTACCCAGCAGAAACTGTCGCGGCAATTCGGACCAGTATACCTTTAACCCACCACCGACAAGAAAATCGAGCGTTAATAAAGGCATTAAAAATTCTTCTATTTCATCATCCCTGTTTCTGGCTCTTTTTATGGCTTCCAGTGACATTTGGTAATCGCCTAAAGCCATATAAATCTTGGCAATGTTTATATATTTTTTCTGTTTCTGCGGCCCGACAGCAACGATGCCACTGCCTCTGACCCAACCTCCCGGATCTTTTATCTCTTCCAGCTCATCTATGCATCTCTTGGCCTGCTGGGATTCTCCGTTTAGCGCATGTGCCACCCCCATCGCACCCAGGGAAGGAATTAAATAAGCAACCATGTTGGCAGGATCCGGCAAACCCAGGAAATCTGCCGTTGAAATGTTTTTCGAAAGATCATAGGCTATTTGGGTCTCTTTGATCGCTTTTGGATAGTCTCCAAGATCTATGAAGGCTTCTGACCGGAACAGGCTTGGCCCTGGCCTGAAGTCATATCCCACAAATTTATAGTCACCCTTCTCGATTTTTCTATCCAAATAATCGAGGCAGGTAAACAGCTTCTTGTAGTTTTTTACATTGGCATAGGCTTCGCACAGACTATAAAGATTCCATCCGCTCGCCTCTTCCGGGTTCTCTATTTTATTTTCGAGGTATTTTACCATTTCACCCCATCGGGCTTCATCTTGAAGCTTGGCTTCCTTGGGCAATATAGCCATTATTGTAGTGCCACAACCCGATATGAGAAAGAATACGGCAATAATAAAAACAGGGGTGACGTATCTGAACATTCGTGATGTTATCTTTTCCGCAATAATTGGAGAGATAAAATTACCATTTTTTAGCCATTCGCAAACACCGACCATTTTCTGAGACCTCCGCTCCTTGTTTACAACAAGGTTAGTGTCCGGAAACATTCATATTGTATTATCTATTATCGGTTATATTCTTGATTTATTGAGCATTAACAACAGAGGATTCTTAAAATGTACTATACGTTATACGGAAAACTAGTATGGCAAAAGCGTATATGATATTGAGGGACCGGATCTGAAACTTAAGAGTGAATACAGCTATGTTCATCATCCCGAGCTTCTCGATCTGATGCCTTTACATGCCGTATTTAAGCTCATACAGGCAACTGTCCCTAAAGAAAATGAAACCCTTGAGAGAGCCATCGAGACCACCAATGATCTCAATCGGGAACTGGATCTTGGGGAACCTTTCGTTACAGAAGCTGGAATTTTGCGGAACGATCAAGCCCAATGCCAGGCGCTGATAAATAGGATCACCGTTGAAATTGACATGAATTTAGAGCGGCTCAGTTATCAAAAAGGTGTAAAAATGCCTGCCCTGTGAAAAGCGTAGCCTATTTCTCTGGGGCGAAATCTGTGGATTTAAAACGTTTTTTTGTGATGTCACATTATTTTTAATTGACATAAATACCACATTGTGGCAAATTAATTTATCATATCATCGCTTCCTTCAAGTGACATGGCTCTTGGAGTTCCCCATGGACAATAAAGAGTTCATCTATTTCCGCAAAAAACTGAAAAAGACACAGAAGCAAATGGCCCAATTACTTGGAACTTCTGTTAAGGCCATCCAAAGCTACGAGCAGGGATGGCGGTCTGTTCCGGTCTCGGTTGAACGACAGATTTTTTTCCTGGTCTCCAGGATACCGGAGAACAGGAAACGTAAAAAACCGTGTTGGGCCATAAAAAAGTGTTCTCCCGACCAAAAGGCACAATGTCCGGCCTGGGAATTTAAGTTTGGTGATCTTTGCTGGTTTATCAACGGAACAATTTGTGAAGGCGCCGTGCAGATAAACTGGAAAGAGAAGATGAAGATTTGTCGGTCCTGTGAGGTCTTTTCTTACCTTTTTTAATCTTACTCAGGCAATTCCCAATATTTAACGGTAGCATCATTGAAACCGCAGCTAAGGGCTCGCTCAAAAATAACTTCACATTTTAGTGAGCCGATGCATCTCCTCTAGGCATTTTATACGTTGATGCATCCCGCCTGGCTGCGTTGCTCGTCGGTTAAATAGCTTGCTCCTCGCACCTTGCCATGCGGGCGCCTCGCCCCCCCTAAAATGTAAATTTATTTTTTCGCGAACCCTAAGAGCGAATCGACCGCAATGAGAAAAAATGGCTTTTGACAGATAACAACAAAGGGGATTTCATGATCAAGGGATATGCAACCATCGATGGCACGGCCGATTATGCCGCCCGTAATGCCCCGGTCTCTTATGCGCCCTTGGGCAGCACCGGGCTGAAGGCCAGCCAGGCCGGTTTCGGCGGGTATCGGATCAGCAGCGGGATGCGCCGGCACGAAGAGGCACTGAAAGCAGCAATTCGATCGGGAATCAATCTTATCGACACCAGCGCCAACTATGCCGACGGCGAATCGGAATCCCTGGTGGGACAGGTTCTGGAAGACCTGACAGCCAAAGGCGATGTGACGCGCCAACAGGTAATTATTATTTCCAAGGTCGGATATCTCCAGGGGGAAAACTTCGCCTTGAGCCGGCAGCGCAAAAGCGAAGGACGGTCTTTTCAAGAACTTGTCGAGTACGACGAAAACTTGGAGCATTGCATTCACCCGGAGTTTATTGAGGATCAACTCACACGAAGCCTGACCCGAATGAAACTGGAAACCCTGGACGGATATCTTCTGCACAATCCCGAGTATTACCTGGGATGGGCCGTCAAGAACGGTTTGTCCCTGGAAAGCGCCCGGAGTGAATACTACCGCCGTATCCGGGCTGCATTTGAACACCTGGAAACGGAGATCGAAAAAGAGCGCATCCGCTTTTACGGTATCAGCTCAAATACCTTTGCCAGCGCCGACAACGATCCGGAGTTTACCTGTCTGGAAACCGTTTGGGAAATTGCAAGCGCCGTTGCGGCTGATCATCACTTTGGCCTTGTCCAGATGCCCTTCAATCTTCTGGAGCCCGGGGCGGTGCTGGAGATCAACCAGCCCGGAGGTAAAAGCGCTCTCACGTTTGCCGCGGAAAAGAATTTGGGCGTTTTAACCAACAGGCCCCTGAATGCTTTTGCGGCCAGGCGGCTTCTTCGATTGGTCGACCTCCCTCAAACAGAGCGCAAGGACACCAACGAGGTGATCGAAAAAATCCGCCAACTTGCAAAATCTGAAACGCGGTTCTGGAAAAAGATCCTTCCCCATCTGGACATACCCCGGGGATTGAAGGTCCGGCTCAAGCAGCAAAGCGAGATTAGCGACAGCCTCAAGCATTACTGGAAAAATTTCGGATCCTACGAGAATTTTCGCCAGACGCAGAAAGGGATGTTTTGGCCGCGAGTCCAGGGAGTTTTCGATTTTCTGGCACCCTATGCGAAAGAGAATGAGCAACTGGCACAGTGGCTGGATTACCACCCGACCTGCCTGGAAGAGGCTTTTGATGCGGTGGGATCCATCTACGTAGAAGAAGCCGCCTGGGTGTTAAACCGGATTCGCAAAGCAGTTAATGACGCAGATCCGGAATGGGAAAAACAAGGGACACTCAGCCAGAAAGCGATCCGCGCCCTTCGGTCGACCGCCGGCGTGTCCGTGGTGCTGGTTGGAATGCGACGGATCGACTATGTGGAAGATGTTCTGACCGAACTTAAAAGACCCATTGAGCAAAAAGACCGCCAAGGCAGCTGGGCAAGACTCATGCCCGAAAACCAGGACATCCTTAAGTAACCAAATATCTTAAGATTGCATATCATCTATTTCAATTAACCATAATGCCTAGATTAACTCGCTTGGATCCTTCGGGTTTAAATACTTTAAGGAAAAGTAAAAATCAGGGCGCCCCCCTTTCATCCCCAATTAAACTGAATTCTCATCCCCTAACTCACTAAAAGATCTAATTCCGACAATCTTGCTCATTTAGATAATATTTAGTATAATTTACATATATTCACACCTGATCAATCACTAGAAAATTCCCGCCATTAAATACTCTTTTTGGCAAAGTAGGGATGAAATTCATGAAATCGTTGAGCCAAACAATCCGTAAAAGATTCCCGGATATTATATTTATTGTGTTCTTGAACCTTTTCGTCGCCGGTTGCGCAGCCACTATCGCTTTGGATGATAATTTTAAACCAAAACCGATACCCAAGATCGATTATTCAGCGTTCCAACGAGATGCAAGGCCTGAAATAGTGGCGAATCTGGCCAGCATTGGTTATCAATGCATCGCTTTCAGCCCGGATGGCCGTTTGATTGCTACGGCGGAGGTCGGTCTCATCCAACTGTGGAATCCGGACGGTAAATTGTTGAAGAACTTTCAGGTACAGAATTCAACGATTAACATAGCGTTCAGCCCGGATGGTCAGCGAATTGTATCGGCAGGCCTGGGCGGTTTGAGCCTAACGCGGATCGACGGCGGCCCGGTTTGGGAATACAAAGAAAAAGATACCCAAACCGTGGCATACAGCCCGGATGGCGGTCTGATCGCATCAGCCGGATGGGATAAAACCGTCAAGCTGTGGCGCCCGGACGGTACACCGCTGGGCACTTTAGCCGGACACAAGTCCCGCGTGCAGTCGGTTGCGATAAGTCCCGACGGGGGGATCATCGCCTCAGGTTCGGACGATAAGGCCATCAAATTGTGGAACGCCAAAGGCCAGTTGCTAAAAACGTTGCGTGGACATACCGGTGCCGTAACGATGGTAAAGTTCCGACCCGACGGCAAGCTTCTGGCATCCTGCTCGGACGATAAGACCGTCCGGCTGTGGAGCATCACGGGTCGCTTATTGAAAACACTCAGGGATAATGGCCGTGGGGTCGGTGCCATTGACTTCAGTTCTGACGGAGAAATACTGGCCTCAGCCGGGCTTGGTGGTATTACACTGCGCAACAATGCCGGTAAGCTGATCCGGAAAACAGACGATTCCGCCAGTTTTATTGAATTTCATCCAGGCGGGAAACAAATCTGCACGCTAGGCTATGATACCCTGTATCTGAGGGACTTGGAATTGCAAAAACTCGTGCGCTGGGATGTATCAGATGCTGAAAGCGTCCGAAGCGTGGCCTTCAGCCCGAACGGTACGGTAATGGCATCCGGACTGCTGGGCGGGCAGATCAAGCTTTGGAGAACAGACGGCACACGATATTCTACCGTAGACATCGGCCATACACCGTCGTGTATTGCCTTCCGCCGTGACGGTGCCCTGGTGGCGGTGGGGCCCAGTAAAGAAATGAATAAAAATAAGTATGCCATCACCATTTTAGATGCCGAAGGCCGTTTGCTGGCAGCGTCGGAAAATCTTCCAGGCGGTATCGGCGATATCGCGATGCTCCCGGACCGCAATCTGATGGTTACAGGGTCATTTGATAAAACGGTCAAGCTGTGGCGCCTCGATGGCAGCCTGCAACAAAGCTTAACCGGTCACGCGGATGCCGTTACGGCTGTCGCCATAAACCCTGAAGCTTCTTTGATTGCCTCAGGATCGGCTGACCGGACCTTACGATTATGGAATTCAAACGGGAGGCTGATCCATACGCTCCGTGGGCACTCGGACCTGATTTTATCTGTGGCTGTCAGCCCGGAAGGCCGGTTGGTGGCTTCCGGTTCAGTGGATAACACGATCAGGCTGTGGTCTGTTTCCGGCAGGATGCTGAAAAAAATTGATCTTGGCGTACCCGTGCGAAAGATCGTTTTTGCTCCGAACGGTAAATACCTGGCCGCCGGACTCGACGACAACACCATAATGCTGCTTAGTCCCGAAGGCAGGTTAATAAAAACCCTCAAAGGTCATCATAGTTTTATATACAATCTTTCTTTCAGCTCTGACGCCAAGTTCCTCATCTCCGGTTCGATTGATACCACAACGCGCATCTGGGATATCCACCAGGGAGGCCATGTGGCCATCATATCCATCGGCAGGGAATGGATCATGTACACCCATGACGGATATTTTGCGGCATCTCGAAACGGCGGCTCATTTGTGACGGTGGTCAAAGGTTTGAAGGCGTTTGCTGTCGATCAGTTTGCCCTGGTAAGAAACCGGCCGGATATCATTTTAGGAAGACTTGGATCGAAAAATGTGGAGTTAAGCGGCCACTACTACAGGTTGTACAAGAAAAGGCTTCAGCGCGCCGGCGTAAATGAACATCAGCTGGGTGAAGATTTTCACATCCCGGAAGCAAAAATACTGAGGACACGGAGGGATGGGAAGTTCGTCGAGGTCGATTATAAATTAAGCGACAGCAAATACAATCTGAAGCGATTCAATATTTATGTCAATGATGTTCCTATATTAGGCGCCTATGGCCAACAAATTTCGGGACGCTTGGTGCAAAAATCACACAGAATGGAACTGACCAGGGGTGCAAATAAGATCGAAATTGTTGCCGTTAACGCAGCGGGGACGGAATCGCATCGTGCGATTATGACGGCAGTCTACGATAAAGATGTTACACCCGATGTGTACTACATCGGCTTCGGGGTTTCCAAATACCGGGACAGGGATCTTGATCTGGGCTATGCCGACAAGGATGCCCGCGATCTGGCGAATCTCTTTGGTAAAATCAATGGCGAGTTTGTTTCTTTTTTCTGGACCGGCATCAGCGACGATGAAAAGTCGGCTCTTCAGTTTGAAAAGATAGAGAAATTATTATATTCGACCGCAAGAGATGAGAATGTAATGAAATATTATAATAGAAAAGAACAACGGGAAATTTTGGCGGAATCGGAAGGATTAAACCTCGCCCCAACCCGCGTATATGTGAAAACCTATTTGAATGACGCGGTCACGGTTGAAAATATAAAAAGGGCGAAAGCGTTTTTACGCGATGCGAAAGTGGATGATGTTTTTGTACTCTTCATCGCCGGCCACGGTGTTCACGACACGGATAGGGATCGTACCTACTATTATCTGACCCACGATACCAACTTGAAAAACCTGCCGAAAACCGCGGCCAACTTCGAACTCATCGAAGACCTTCTGCACAATATTGCACCGCGGCGCAAGCTTTTCTTGATGGATACGTGCGAGTCCGGCGTAATCGACGACGATCTGGAAAAACAATACCTGGCAGTGGCAGGCAGCCGGGGAATTAAAGCGCGCACCACGCGGGCCATTAGGGTAAAATTGGAAAAAAATAAGCCTTCTAAAAGAAAAAATGGATTTTTTCCGGCCGACAGGAACCGTTTCATCTACAATGACCTGTCGCGAAGATCGGGAGCTATCGTATTTTCATCCTCCCGCGGCAATGAATTCTCCTACGAGAGCCAGAAGATCGGAAACGGATTTTTTACCGAGGCTATCATTCGGGCCCTCACCGATAAATCGGCCGACAGGGACGGTGACGATTTGGTCAACGTCGATGAACTGCGGGATTTTGTTTCCGAGATGGTGGCCGAACAAACCGGCGGCAATCAGCATCCTGTTGTTGATCGGGATAACATCTATCAGAAGTTTGGCTTCCCTTTGCTTAAATAATCCGTCCTGAATAGGTTATCTTCAGGCGGCTCGGACAAAGTTGCTATCTTAAGCATTGGCAGTGAACAGAACGCTTAATATAAATAATGAACTTCGAATTGAAATATGCCCCCAATAAAACTTTTAAAGTCGGCGTTTATGATTTACTGGGAGTCAATGTCGATGCGATCGTAAATCCCGCTAACTCGGGCCTTTCCCATGGTGGCGGGCTGGCGGCTGCAATTTCAAGTGAGGCCGGCCCCAAACTGGACGAGCAGTGCCGCACTGCCATCAGGAAGCTTGGTCGGCGTATTCCGGTAACTCAAAACGTTGTAACAACTGCCGGACGGCTGCCTTACAAAGGAGTTATCCACGCTGTGGGGCCGCGTCAGGGAGACGGCAACGAACAGGGCAAGATAGAAAAAACCGTTTGGAACTGTTTGAAGCGGGCCGAAGGGCGCAGTTGGCAATCACTGGCTTTTCCTGCAATCAGCACGGGTCTTTTCTTTGTCCCGAACTCGGTGTGTGCTGCGGCATTTAAAAATGCTGTCCCTCAATATTGGGAAAAACATACTGATTCGTCTCTCGAGATCATCTGGTTGTGTTTGACCGTCGACAGCTATCCGGAATTTCAAAAGATCTTTGAGATAGACCTACCCCGTTAAATTTCTCTTCAGATAACCGCTCAGCGATCCTGCCCAATGGAGTTTTGAAACCACTTCTAAACACCCTCACAGAGCCAACAAGATTGACAATCTCCAAAATGTTTCTATCCTAATTTTAATATAAGCAATCCAAAAATCCAGAACCTAACCGCCCTCCGGTGTCAACTGGTAAACTCTTTTTGCTGGGCCGGTTCCATGGGTTTGCCGTCCTGTCGTGATGCAAATTAATCGAACACCGCCGGCGCGGTGATTGCCGAAGCGTGTCAGACAACTAAGGAGCCTATCTGATGTCCTTGTCCGCATACGGCCTGATGCATATTCAGCAGGCTCTCGATATAACCGGCCAAAAACGCGAAGCGATGATCGCAGAGTCGGCCTACTATCGGGCTCTGAACCATGGATTCAGGACCGACCCGCTGCAGGACTGGCTGGAGGCCGAAACTGAAATCGATCAAATGCTGCAACAGCAATTTATCCAAAAATTTCAAGCCGAGGTAATGCAACGTATCCAAGAATTGGAAAAAGAATCCGAGCGCCATTTAAAAGACCTATTTAAAATGTACACCGACCTGCTCTGGATTCAGCAGGGGCCTTCAGGATCACAAGATCTCAACGAATTCGATATGATAAAAAAAGTTAAACAATTTATTGGTCCATTGCTCAGGCCGGTCTCAAATGACGCCCGTGAAATCGCCGAAGTCATTACACCGGCACTGGTCCCGTTATCGCTGACTGAAACCCTGCCGCTTCCTTTTCTGCCCGTATTTTTTGCGGTCATGTCCATTATCGTCAGCCGATTTGGAATCGAGCGTTTCTACAGCGACACCGTGAAATCTGAGCCATACGGCCAATAACACTGCGATCAAATTTTTTCACCGTCCATGAACCTTGAATCTTATTATTACCGCTGTTCCCGCGCCGACATCGATGTCGATCAGCCCGGACCTGTATGCGCAGATCGCCGAGGGCATCAACCGGCTGCCCGGGGAAAAAACAAAGTCTGAAATCATCGCGCATTTACTCTGGTGGCTGATTTTCAACCGCTGGCACTATGGGAGTGGGGACATCGTGCAGAACGTTCATAACTTCCCGATAAGATCATCAACATCAGGCGTTTTGCCGGAGGCGACAAACCATGTCACACAGGAGTTGGCCACACCTAAATATTCGCTGTAATTTTTATTTGCTGGAATGAGTTATTTAGTTATTTAAGGATGTCCCGAACTTCATGCAATGGATTTAAGGGCCGGTATTCGTTAGAGAATAGCCAAGGGTCTTTAAGTCGGCTAGATCGGCAGATTCAAATTGACCGGTGTCATGGGCCCGATAGCGACCAAGGGAACTTGGTTTCTTAGGAATATTAACAGCCAATTTCAATTTTTCAGCGTCGGGTTTGATATTTAGAAAAGATATGATTCTTTGTATTTCTGATTTCGGCGATACGCAAAGCTTTTCAAAATTAACAACCAGAAATCTTTCATTGCCGAGTCTTTCGCCGAATTCAAGCACACGCTGGTTTGACTTAATCCAGTACTTTAATGATGCCGCGGGCTCTTCGGTTTTTAATTTCGGTAGGACAACACCGAACATTGAACCCCAGTTATAGAGCTGTTGCTGATTTTTGCTGAAGGCCATATCCAGCCCGTGTCGTATCGTGTGGATATACTTGAGATTCTTAAAATAATCATCAAGATATTCAAGAAATATATGCGTATTGGGCTCCTTCCAGCCCCATCCGGCATTTTTAAACCGTATTTTTGGTTTCGCCGTAAGCATCTTCCAGGCACGTTTAAACGGCCAGAGGCCGCGGCCATCACCTTTATAGTTATGCCCAAAAATGGATGTTTCAAACACGGCCTGAACTAAAAATTTCAGCTCGGGTCGTGTCGGGCGGGTTTTAGGGAACATCGAATGGGTGAATAGACTCAGGCCGGTGAAAATTTTATTTTTATCGTATTGGGCGAGGTGATACCACCTTGGCCGTTTAAAAAGTAATAAAAACCAAAGATTATCTTTTGCGGCATCAATATCATGGCCGATGTAGAATCCCAAATGCTCAATGATCTCTGCCACCACTCGCGTTCCGCTCCCCCCGACGCCTCCAATAATAACCGGACCGGACAGGTCATAATTCATTTAGCTTCCCATATACTCTGATAGCTTTTCCACATGATTGCCGTGTCTTTGCCTCCGAAGCCCTGCACCTGAGATATCTCATTGATCAGCTCCACGGTACGGGCAAGCAGCGGCGGGGCATTATTTTCTTTGGCCATTTGGACGGCAAGTTTGATGTCCTTTACCAGCAAGTCGACTGTAAATGTTGGTTCCGCGTAATTATCTTCGGCAACTCTTTCGCCCAATTCTTTAAAAAGATTGCTAACCGTCCCCGCCTGGCTGGCTGTAATTATTTCATACAACTGGCGCGGGGGAACACCGATTTTTCCGGCCATGGCCATCATTTCGGCTGTCATGGCGTTGATGGCGCCAAACATTAACTGATTCAAGAGCTTGATTTTATGACCTGTCCCTGAGGGACCGGCGTGAAATACCTTAGACGCAAAAAGTCGAAAAACAGACTGACAGCGATCAAGAAACTCCTTATTACCGCCGACCGGCAGGGCCCACTGTCCAATGGAAATCGGACGGCCAAGAACGGGTGCATCTAAATATCCGACGTTATATTTCTCGGCCTGTTTGGACATTTGCTCAGATGTTCCCGGGTCGTTGGTACTCATGTCCGCAATGACTTGGCCGGGTTGAGATCCTGCAAGCAGGCCTTCGCTGGCGGTCACACAATCGATGACCTCAGCGGGACCGGGTAAAAACAGCAGGATGATATCAGATTGCCTGGCAACTTCGCCGGGCTTATTCGCCTTTTGGGCGCCAAGTTGCCTGGCCCGGTCGGCCGCCGTCGGCGCAACATCATAAACGGTCAGGGCATGGCCAGCATCCAGGATTTTTACAGCTGCGGCCAGACCCATGACTCCCGTTCCGACAATACCTATTTTGTCCATTATTTATCCTCTAATGCGTTTAGCCCCTTTCAATGGGACATTCTGAAGCCACCCGCTCTAGGCGTGGAGCATTATTATAGTCTACGACACGACCCTCTGATAATGAGGCTCGTATCCAGACAGTATTGCTGAACCTGACTGCCATTGGTTTCGATCAGATCTAAAAGAATTTTAAATGCGATTTGGCCGATTTCATAAGCCGGCACTCTTACCGTCGTCAGCGGCGGATTGCAATAACCGGCAACTTCGATGTCGTCAAAACCTGCCAGTGAAATATCCTCCGGGACCCGAACTCCCATATCACGTGCCGCTGCCAGTGCACCAAGAGCCAGCGTATCGCTGGCGGCAAGTACGGCTGTCGGTTTGACAGTCAAAGAAAGAAGCCTGCTCATGGCTTCCTTGCCATCCACAAGTGTAGGTTCTTTTTCGATCACCAATGAGGGATCAAATGCAAGGCCATGGTCTTTGAGAGCAGTTTTGAATCCTTCCAGTCGCTTTTTTACTCTTTCAACTTTGGTATAAGGTCCGACGATAAGGCCGATTATTTTGTGTTTAAGGCTGATCAAATATTCGGTTATCTTGTAGGTTGCTTTGAAATTGTCAAACCCGACATAGCTCAAATCCGAGTCATCCAGTTTGTCCCAAATGACCACGCAAGGCATACCGCCCTTGACTAATTCTTTGACTAGATCCTTTTGGCCGATTACAAATCCGGTCAGGATGATGCCGGCTAATCGTCTTTCTTTAAACTGTTGCAGGAGCCTGAGCTCCGATTCAATATCATATTTGCTGCTGCCGGTAATCAGTGAAAAATTGTTCTGCTGAGCAGTTTCCTGGATTGCGAATAAGGTCGTGGAAAATACCAGGCTTTTGGCTGTCGGGATAATCACGCCGATGATTGAAGAACGTTTTCGTGACAGATCTCCGGCCGTTGCATGATAGACATAATTTACTTTTTCCATTACACGGTTGATGCGTTCTCGGGTCTTTTTGCGAACCAGATGCGGAGAATGAATGGATCTGGACACGGTGGCCAGCGAGACACCGGCCATTTTCGAAATTTCTTCCATTGTTATCTTGGCCATCGAATTCTCCGCCTTCCAATTGGGGCGAAGCCCCTGACTTTTGATTATAACTCTCAGAAAATGGTATCACCGGTTTTCATATCAAATATATGCGCTGATTCCATCCGCGCTGTGAAGTTAACAATCTCACCCGTTTTTAGCCGGACATTGGGATCCAGTCGAGTGACAAAGGTGTCATTTTCATTGCGAATATGGACAAGTTTCTCGGATCCGGCGCTCTCGATTACTCTTATTAAGGCCGAGAAGCTGCTGTCAGGATCCGGACTTTGACAGCTGGCCGAATCCGTCAAATGTTCGGGGCGGATCCCTAAAATCACGTCCCGGTCAAGATATTTGCCGGCCAGCGGCGCAAATCGATCCGGGATTTTAAGGCTGAAACTATCCGATGCAGCAAAAAAAGCGCCATTTTTTCGAACGACGGTGCAATCTACAAAGTTCATCGACGGCGATCCGATAAAGCCTCCGACGAACTTATTAACGGGGTGATTATAAACGGTATCCGGTGTATCCACTTGCTGAATGATACCATCCTTCATGACAACAATTCGATTCCCCATGGTCATTGCCTCTAATTGATCATGGGTTACATAGATGATGGTTGTCTTAAGTCTCTGGTGAAGTTCCAGAAGCTCGGCCCGCATGGCAATACGGAGCTTGGCGTCCAGGTTGGAAAGTGGTTCGTCGAATAAAAACACATGCGGATCCCGCACTATGGATCGACCCAGTGCCACGCGTTGCCGCTGACCACCGGATAACTGCGCCGGTTTGCGGTGCAACAGTTGGTCGATCCGAAGAAGATCGGCTGTTTGTCTGATGATGCGATCAATTTCGGCTTTGGGTACCTTGCGCATTCTCAGACTAAAACTCATATTGTCGTATACCGTCATCCGGGGATAGAGGGCATAATTCTGAAAAACCATGGAGATATCGCGATCCCTGGGATGGAGGTCATTCACGAGCCGAATCCCGATATATATTTCACCGGCAGAAATCGCTTCCAAGCCCGCGATCAATCGAAGCGTGGTGCTCTTTCCGCAACCGGATGGTCCCACCAGAACGATAAATTCCCCATCTTCAATATTCAGCGAAAAATCCTCTACCGCAGTGGTCTTGCCAAAGATCTTATAGACATTATTCAAAATAACTTCAGCCATTGGTCGACCTCAGGATGTGCTTAGGCCCTTAACGGGTTTATTCTGACAACATGCTGTAAGAGGCTGATGCTGTCAGGTGTTAGGTTTCAGCTTTCAGGCGCGCGTATGTAAATGGACCGCCACGCCTCCGGTGAAACACTCCGGGGTGCACAGAATTCGGGGGTTGGTGCCGACGATTTTTTTAGCTTGCTCAAAGGCCTCCTCAAATGTCGAAGTCGGAATAAACCCCATTCCCCGCGCATACCCGGGAGCTTTGGCCCCGGCAATATAAACCGCTGAAGTCCAAAGCAGTGGAGCGCTCCCCCCGCTGATCATCGACAACGCATGGAATGGATGATACGTGTAGTGATTCGAATATTGGTATCGGTACTCGTAGTGATTGACGATTTGCATCGCGACGTCGGAACTGATGAATTCTTCTGCCGTGCAATATTTTTGCAGCGCATGATAGGTTTCTTCGTATGATGGGAACCAATGAGGATTAAACCAGCCGTCACAAAGGGCGGCGGCGATGATCACACCCCCTTCACGAAACGCGTGCCAGCAGCGCGACAGTTGCCCGCCGATACCCAGACTCATCAAAATGGGATTGGTCCCCATACCGGGACCATAGTGGAAATTACGCGGCAGTCCCATGATCAGTATATCGGCCGGTTCTGCCATTTCCAAATGGACATTTGTTCTTTGATCAGCCAAAGCCCAGGTTGCCTTCTCAACAGCCTGGAGTTCACCGGCCTTGACGTCCAGCACCTGCGATTTTTGACCCACTACCGCATCGACGGCAAAAAATTTCTTGCCGATGGCTTTTTCCATGGCCTGGCCGATTGAGGTGAATTGTTGACGCATGTGCGAGGATGTCGATGCACCCTGCCAATCCAGGCGATGCATTGTACCGGGGACATGGTGCGAAGCAATGGACTGCCAGCCGGAAAGACCGGTGACGATCATTTTGTAACCGCCGCTGTATCCGCCATACGGATTGCCCGCCACATGCCCGATGACGATCGGCAGGTCAGCTTCGGCCATCAAGCGGTTGCACTGGACGACATTGCCCATTTCATCCGTGCCGAAATTACACAAATCGGCGGCCTCGACATCATGATTGATCAAGCGATCGGGCCAGAACTGATCCACAATCTCCTTTCCCAGATACCAGTACCACTCTTCCAATGTGTTTTTGCGGTGCAGCCCCATGCAACACAGCAGGGTGATATTTTCCAGTTTCGTACCGCCTTTTAAGAGCTCTTTGACGATTAACGGTATAGCGACTCGCCGGTGACTTTTTGTTTGGACACCGCCCTTGACACGGTCAGGAAAACCGATGACCACCCGTTTATCCGGTCCGCCAAGTTCTCTCAATGGAGCGAATCCCAGTGGATTTTCTAGCGCTGTCCTGGTTGCTTCAAAAGGATCGACTTCGGGGGGATCGGTATAAGTTTGACCATAGCGCACGACGACCGCCGTGTCGGGCAGCTCGATCGGCATATGCCTGTCTCCGTACTCGAGTAATATGTCCTGCATCGTCATTCCTTTCTTTTGACCATTTCTTTAAGCACATTGCCTTCGGCGTCCGCGGGCGTCGGCGTTCCCAGCAAATAAGCCAAGGTGGGTGCCAAATCGATGACATTGATGGGATTCTTGCGTGCCATGTTGGGTATGTCGTTTCCGGCCAGAACAACAGCCGCATGCATCTCTTTTAATGACGGCAGTGACAGGTGCACTCCGGTAAAATTTCGATGTAACTGGGCCGGTTCAAAATTTTCGGGATTCGGTATGTATCGCTCGGTGCCGTCGCGATATTTTACAGCTGCAGGGTAGACAAAGGGGTTGGCCATATATTGGGGTTTTAAGGCAAACAGTACATCACCGATGCGCTCATATCCCTGATTTTCAAAGACGCCCAGAGTTCCAGACTCTTGTTTGCGCATCGCCGTAGCGACAACATGGGCGCCGGTTACCGGGTCCCGTAAGGATAGCAGCGCATCAATGATTTCTTCCTGGACTTTTTCGTAGTCCTCCGGATCAACAATCCCATCCGGATCACGGCCTTTAAGATTAACGAAAATATGGGCATGCCCGGGCTCCAGCGGAAAACATTTGGTTTGCGACCAATCGACGTCCATCGCGCCGGTTTCGGTATTGAGGTTCAAGGCGAGCAATCCGGCCTTGGCCAGATGGTGTTTAATGTAAGGACTGCGCTCGAGACTGGAAAATCCGTGATCCGAAACCAGGCACACCAGCGTATTGGCCAAATCGACATGTTCCAGAATACGGCCGATTCGCGCATCGACCTCAGAATACACGCGGCGTATGTGAGCCATAATTTGGGGAGCCTCTTCCGGGTTGTAGTGACAGCTTTTCGGATCGATGCCGCCGTAAAGCACATGCTGGATATGGTCGATGGTTCCCACCCAGCTGAATGCCATGTCCCAATCGATCTTGTCTAGGCCGTAGCAGGTGGCTTTTTCCCACCAGTCATTCTGAGCGGTGAGTTGGTCAAGGTAAAAATCGATATCAATCCAGCCGTCCATGTAGGCCCATGGATCATCAACTTCAATGTAAGGACCGGCCGCCGCATCGAGCTCTTGAGTTAATTCCGGTGGCAGGGTGATCTCTTCGGCCGTGTTAATAGCACTTTGATAAAGTTTAAAAGATTCGGGGCCCTCGAGTTTGACCAGATAAAAATAAAAGCGTCCTTTTTGGAATTGGCCATTGGAATTGGTAAATGTTTCATCGATCCAGTCGCTTTTCTCGCCGGGTTTTAAGGCGGCCACGGCTTCTGAGGCATCTTTGGAACGCGAAATCAAAACCTGGTCGTATCCCCCGCCCTGTGAATCAAGCAGCAGCAAATGATACTGCTGGCCCTGGGCATAAGTCGGCGGAACCTCGATGGTGATCTCCAGCGGTGTATTGCTGTGCGCCGGAAGATTGGTCCAACCCGCTGCCGGTTGCGGCTGGACCTGGACGGATCGGCCCTGGATTTGATTGCAGCGTTCCATACTGGTGGAAAAAATGGCCGACGAAGCAATATCCCATAAAGGCATATAGAAATAACGAAACGGCGGATTCAAAGACGCTGCCAGCTGGATGCCGTTGTCCACCTTTAAAGGCCACGTGACCGGCCAATTGACCAGCAGGGTTTTATTACCGTCTTTAGCGGCAGCTTCCCACAGGGTTTCGGCGCGCAGGATATGGCGGCAAAACGATGTATGCCATTTATCCAGGGGTTCACCGGGTTTGTGCACCATCAGACTGGGAACCGCCGCCGTCCCGGGTCCTGCGCCGCTGGTGATTGCACCCCAGGCGGCCGCAGTAAGCGGGGGAAAGGTGGTGATCATGCGCGAAAACCAGCCTTTATCAATCAGTTTTTTGGTCACCGGCATGCTGCCTTCTGCGGTAAACTTTTGGATCAGATCAGGCAACGCTGCATCCCATCCCAACATTAACAGTTTTTGATTGCGTTTATGCTGATTCATGTGTCACCTCATGATGTTTTCGATATTCAATATTTGAAAGCTTTAAAGTTATTAACCTTTGGTGGCACCCAGCGTCATACCTTTGATCATTTGCCGCTGGGCAACCAGGGCAACGAAAATTACCGGTGCCATAATGGTGACCCCCGTGGCGGTAAACGGCCCCCAGAGGCTTTCCTCGGTGGTTAGAAAGCTGAAGATGGCCACCGGAACCGTTTTGGTTCTGGTTCCGGTTAAGACCACTGCGTATAAGAACTCATTCCAAGATTCAATAAATGCAAAAATGGCCGTTACGCCGACGCCTCCCCAGGCTGTCGGCAGTACGACCCTGAAAAAAGCGGTAAATGGTGAGGCGCCGTCAATGGCCGCGGACTCTTCCAGCGACACCGGAAGATCCTGGAAATACGTAATCATCAGCCAAATACTAAACGGCACCGTTAAGGTCATGTGGATTGCAATCAGGCCGGTATAGCTGTCCAGCATACGGGTTCGGCTGAGTATAAAAAAGTAGGGGATTATCAGGCCGATGGGAGGGGCCATCTGAGATATGAGCGCAAAGAAGGACAGTTGGCTGCGAAACCTGAAGGTTACCCGTGAAAAGGCGTATCCGGCCGGCACCGCCACCATCAGCGTCAAGATGGTGGTGGCAGTTGCGATGAGGATGCTGTTCAACGTACCATGGGTGATGTCACCGGAGCGTAAAAATGCCTCGATGTAATGCTCGACGGTGGGATTAAAAAATATCTTGGGCGGCAGCGTAAATATATCCGTTCGGGCCTTAAAAGAAGTAAGGATGACCCAGATCACCGGAAATGCCCAAATTAAAATCATTGTCGCAAAAAGGGCGTATTTAATCACTGCCCCGATCCATTTGACAGGTTTATTTTTCGGCCTTTGTCTGTTCATCGCACGAGTCCTTCATTGACCTGTACTCGATCGGCGCATCCTAAAGAAGATCAGTGAAATTCCGACCGTTATAAAAAGCAGCACGGTACCCAGGGCGGCCCCGTAACCGAGATCCAGCGAGTTAAACGAAACCCGGTAGGCGTAAAGATTTAATATTTCAGTTGCCGTTCCGGGTCCCCCGCCGGTGGCTGAAAAAATTGCCGCAAATGCGCGCAGGGCAATCATCGTTCGGAAGATGATCACAATCACGATGGCCGGCCTCAGCATGGGTAGAATAATGAAGCGGAAACGCTGCCAGGACGTGCGGGTGTCTAACAGCGCTGCTTCCAGTGGTTCTTGCGGCATGGCGTTTAAGCTGGCCAAAAACACCAAAAATGCAAAGGGGGTCCACTGCCAGGTGTGAATGATGATCACAGAAATCATGGCCCAGTTGGGAGCGACCAGCCAGGGTTTTGAGCCCAAGCCAAGCAAGATAAAGATGTAATCAAGAATGCCGTATTCGGGCGTCAGGATGAGGGTTCGCCAGGCCAGACCGACCACCACCGGTGCTAAAATCATCGGCAGCAGGACACTGACACGCATCAGGCCCTGCCCCCGGAATCCCCGGAAAAAGGCCATGGCCAGTACCAGGCCCATCAAAACCTGCAGAAAAACGGTGGTGGCGGTGTAAATGGCCGTCAGGATAATCGAATAACGAAATCGGGCGTCCGTCAACATGTCTGTGTAATTTTCGAATCCAATCCAGCCATTGTCCAAAGGATAGGTTAAATCTATCCGAAAACAACTCATTACCAGAAGAGAGACGAGGGGAATGGTCGTAACGAGAATCAGGAAAATCATGCTCGGTGAAATCATGGCATAGCCGAACCGTTCCCATTGCTTCTCGTACTTTGCTTTCTTCGGTTTTAATGACAGAGACATGCAAGACGCCTAAATTTTTCCGACAACAAATTCCTGGGGGAAGACCGAACCCCGGTCTTCCCCCTACGAAATACCCGCAATTATGCTCTTCTCATGAACTTGGCAATTTCAGCGTTGGCAGCGTCTAAGGCTTGTTTGGGAGTTTGTTGCTTTACCAGTGCGGCCTGGATGGCCACTGCCATGGTTTCACCTATTTTCGGCCATTGCGGAACCCGCGGCCTCCAGTCAGAGTCTGTGTCTTCTTTCATAGCTGTCAGCACTACGTCCGCGTAATCAGGCGTAAATTTAATGACTTTGCGATACTAGGGATCGCTCCAAATTGAGATGCGGTTGACGCCGGTGCGCACGACGGCATCCGGCGTTTCTTTGTACACTGCGGACGAGAACTGTGTCGGTCTGGATGCCAACCATTGAATGTAAAGCCAGGTCGCAACCTTCTGTTTCTTGGGCAGCATGGCGTTGACGGGCATCGTCCAGTTCCAGATACTGGAGACGCGCCGGCCGGATGGGCCCTTGGGCCAGCGCTGATAGCCGGTATTGCCCGCCATTTTCGATTTTCGGGGGTTTTCGATAATGGACGCGGTAGAATTCGAATCGATAAACTGCGCAATGCTTTGTCCGGCAAAAGCCTCCATGATTTCCGGCCAGTTCCAATTTTCGACTCCGGCCGGGCCGTAGTTTTGGAGAAGCTCGCAGTAATATTCCAGGGATTTTACACCGGCTTCGCTGTTCACCAGCGGATTGCCGTCCGCATCAAACCATTTGCCTCCCCATGCCAGGAACAGCGACGGCCAGATATACATATTCTGGCCGGCGCCGCGGAAACCGCGAATGGCCGCACCGGCTATCTTGCCGTCGACTTTATGAAGTACTTTCGCGGTTTCTTTGAATTCTTCCAACGTTTCAGGAGGCTTAAGACCCTTTTGGTCATACAGTTTACGGTTGTAGACATGAATAGTTGCCTCACCCTCTGCAGGCATTCCATATAGTTTCCCCTTTACCGAATCTGCTGCCCGCCATAAGGGTATAATATCATTTAAATCAAACCATGCCTTGTCGGTTAATTGGGAATCGTTAAGGTAATCATCCAGCGGATCGACCCATTTGTTGGCTTCATAAAGTGATAGGTACATAGGATCAGCGGTATGACTGGCGTAATTGCCTGATCTGGCCCCAAAGTCCAAAACTGCCTTTTCCCTCATTTCACGCGGCGGGATAATATCAAAATCTACTTTGACCCCGGACAGTTCTTCGAATTGCGGCGTTATGGCGCGGAATTTGTTAAAGTAATGCGCCGGAGTGACCAGAACTAATATGCGTGTGCCTTCTACCTGTCGCCAATTGATTTTGGCCTTTAGATAGGCGGCGTGCTTATCCTCCGCAAAGGCCCTTTTTATAAAAGCCGGGGCGACTCCCGACGCGAGCACAAGACTGCCGACCTTCACGCTCTTATCTAAGAATTGTCTTCGAGTAATTCTTGCCATTGGGGGCACCTCCTTTCGGTTCTGCCGGTATGACACCGGGTTTGATTATGGACTGAGATTCTGACGGTGAGTTTGTGAATGGATCAAATGATCCTGTTTCGCAAAACTGTGTGAAAGGGAAAATGTAATCGCTTTCAAATTATACATTTTGGCCAAACCTGTCAAGGCACAATTTTAGTATATCTAAAATTCGAATATAAGCATTAATTTATTAGCATTCAAAATAATGAAAGCGCTTTCATCATACGTTTTATTCTGAAACGAAAATTAGCCGTTGAGATTCGGCAAAACAGCTTTACTCGAAATTAATGGAGCATTGACATGCAGGAAATTCAACTGGATTACGGTGACACACGAATGAGAATCGAACTGCCGGATTCCGCACGGTCGTGCGGCGTAAACCGTTCGTGCAGAACGTTCATAACTTTCTCGATAAGATCATCTATATAAAGCTTTCGCCCGAATACGACAATCTGTATCACACAGGAGTTGGCCACACCTAAATATGGGACAAATTTATCTTCTGAAGCACGAATACGACAACGCTGTCGTTGAAGCGGAAAAGGCTGTTCTCGCCCGGCCGAACTGCGAAGCCTCTTATGCGGCAAAGGCCAACATTCTTCTCCACCTGGGACAATCCAAGGCTGCCGTAGAACTCGCCCGGACAGCCCTTCGCCATATTTTTCATTTATTTGAATGTGTTATTTAGTTATTTTAAGATGTCCTGGTCTCCTCTCCGTTTTGATTCACCGCGAAGAGCTGGAAAACATTCACGACACTTGACAGAAAGCTGATGAGACACTACCTTTGTTGCTTGATACAGATGATTACAGGTTCATGGGGATATGGTATTCCCATCTATTTCAATCGGTTCCGGATTACCCCGAATCTCCGAAATGTCAAACACACTAAATCACTCATTTAAATTGCCGATCTATTTTTGCTATAAAATGGCCGGTTGCGAGGTGCTAGAATGAACACTCCATGGAAAAGTAAAGACTGGTTTGTCAGCTCTTGGAATTACCTTGATGAAGTCACCGAAGGGTTTGCCATTCCCAAGCAGGTTAGAATCCACGACGTAACGCTGCGGGACGGAGAACAGCAGGCCGGCATCATCTTTACCAAAGATGACAAGGTTCGTATCGCTGAAAAACTATCCGAAGCCGGCATCCACCGCATCGAAGCCGGCATGCCCGCCGTTTCCCCCAATGATGAAGCTGCTATCCGGGAAATCGTCAAAAGAAATCTCAAATCCGAAATCTTCGCTTTTTCCCGATGTATGGCCAAAGATGTCGAACTGGCGGCGGACTGCGGTGTCAACGGCGTTGTGATTGAAATCCCCTCAAGCAAACATCTCATTGAAAAGGGTTACAAGTGGCCCATGGAAAAGGCGGTGGAACTCTCCATCAAGGCGACGGAGGCGGCCAAAAAAGCAGGTCTTTACACCGTTTTCTTCACAATCGACGCCACGCGTTCCGACATGAACTGGCTGCTGGATCTGGTTGAAAAAGTTGCCCGCGAAGGTCATATGGACGCATTCGGGCTGGTGGACACGTTCGGTGTGCTTTCCCCCCAGGCGGCCACCTATTTTACCAGGCAGGTCAAGGCGCGGGTAGATACGCCCCTGGAGATTCACTTCCATCAGGATTTCGGTCTGGGGGTCGCCAATACTATCAATGCCGTATTATCCGGCGCAGAGGTGATTCATTCGACCGTTTTAGGAATTGGGGAACGCGCCGGCAATACACCGATAGAAGAAACCGCCCTGGCCTTGCTCACCATGTACGGAGTGGATATCGGCATCGATTTCGGAAAAATCAACGAGCTGGCCAAAGTAGTCCAGGATCTATCCGGCTTCAAGGTGACGACCAATCGGCCATTTATCGGCGACAAAGCCTATGATATCGAATCCGGCATTGTAACCGGCTGGTATAAAAACGTTTTCGCCTCTGATCCGACGATCGTTTATCCCATACGGCCCGATTTCGTAGGCCATGCGGAGCCGAGCATTTACATGGGGAAGAAAAGCGGCCTCGACAATATCACTATCTGGGCCCAGAAGCTGGGGATAGAGTTGACCGAAGAACAAACAATGGACGTTCTGATGGAAGTCAAGCTGAAATCACATGATCTGAAAAGGGTTCTTAACCCTGACGAGTTCAAGGCGATCGTCGAAAAAGTCTGCGCCAAAAGCAAAAAAGAAGAAGTGTCCGCATAGAAAACTAACTACTTTAGGCCCTTAAGCTATAAGCAGTTTGGTAATCGAACAATAATGCATCGGATCTTACCTCCGGTTAGGGCATTAAGTACAAATAACCTGACCAGCAGATTGATTCCGGTGCTTTTATCTCTCTCGGATTTTTATACTTTACGGCAGTAGTAATCGGCAAGCAGACTAAATTCAGGATAGAATAGGTGAAAGGAGTATCAGATGAAAATCATTCGCTTTTTCGATGAAAACGATCGCCCATGCTATGGTCACTCTTATAGCGACGGTAACGCCATTCTTCTGGAGGGCGAGTTATTCGGAGAGTTCACGGATACGGGAAGCCGGGTTCGTGTAAAAAAAATCCTGGCGCCACTGGAGCCGGCAGCCATTTTCGGCATCGCCCTTAATTACAGGCTACATACCAAGGAAGCTGGTTTCGAAAAACCGAAATATCCGGTACTATTTTTCAAAAATCCCGCATCGGTGAACCATCCCGGAGATCCCATCGTCATCCCCGATTGCTGTAAAGAAATTCCCCAAGTTGACTGGGAGGCTGAACTGGCCGTGGTGATAGGTCGAGCAGCCAAGAATGTGCCCGCCTCCGAAGCACTTCAATATGTGAAGGGATATACGCCGACCAATGACATATCTGCAAGGCACTGGCAAAAACACGCCGGGGCCGGTCAGGTTGCCCGTGGCAAGAGCTTCGATACGTTCTGCCCCTTGGGACCTGAACTGATCACCCCCGACGATATTCCCGATCCGCAATCACTCCAATTACAGTGTCTTCTCAACGGAGAAGTCATGCAGAATGCCAACACGTCGGAAATGATTTTCAGCGTGGCTGAAATTCAGGACACCTTACCTCTGGGAAGAATAACTGACACCTTTGGCTTAATTGGGGGATGTATATCCCCCGAGTTCGTAGACCAGTCGCAAATCTGTTCCGGGATATTTTTCTTCGGCA
>Ga0126332_10000213_pt1 | contig 23578 bp, 22 predicted proteins | sample InaspJWI42metaG_FD_94482 | JGI IMG/M metagenome (GOLD analysis project Ga0126332, IMG submission 94482) | Marine gutless worms symbiont microbial communities from Oahu, Hawaii - Inanidrilus sp. 2 OAHU.JWI-42 metaG | ecosystem: Host-associated > Annelida > Digestive system > Unclassified...
GCCAGTACAAGCCAAGCAATCATCAGCTGCAGCGTCCCGATCTCGCCAAACCTAAATCCAAAACAACGAAAAATCGAAAACAAGCCTATATCTTGTGTTACTCATGCAACATGCAGGCTAGTCGGTCGCGAATTCGGCGCAGGACTGCTCGATGGCATGCGCGAAGGAGCGCGCCAAGCTGCGCGCCACGAACAAGTCATAGGTCGGCACGGCATCCACCTGGACGATGGTAGCGTTCATATGGGCAACCGAAGTCAGTGCGCAGCGCCCCGGTCCGAAGGCACTCGGGTGCAGGTCGATTGCGGTGTTCTTGGCCATAACCTGGTGTGCACGCGAACCGTTGAGGCGCAGGCAGCAGCGACCGTGGCTTTGATCCACGACCGCGCCGAGTTCGCCGATCGCGGCTTGTAAGCTTTGCAGTAACTCGCCCGGTGCGCGCCCGCCGGCGGCATCACAGCCCACGATCATCCAACTGTTAGGGCCATTCCAGCTTGCCTGGGTATGGTCGTCGGAGCTGCAGACACCCGCCCGGGTGGGGCACTCGATCCCGATGGCCTTGCCAATCGCGGCGGCAACCGCTTCATGCCGGCCGTTGAAGCTCAGCACCTGGATCGCGGTGAGCGCTTTGCGTTCGCCGAGACGCAGGTTTTTGTAGTCGACGATATATTCACCGCGCGGCGGCAACAGTGGGGAAATCCGGTGGAGCAGATTGGTTTGATCAGGCACGGACGAGTTCTCCTGCGGGATCGATGAAAACGGGATGACAAACCTCGACATCGAGCCTTTCGTCATCGAGCGCAAACACGGCTTCAAGCTTTTCGCCGTGACGGGTGGCCCCGTCGCGCAATAAACCCAGGGCTATGCCACATTCCAGTTGCGGGCTGTAAGTCGTCGCCGTGACGTGTCCCTGCGACTGTCTGACGCTGTCCAGCCGCGTTTTCGCATCGACCAGGTGGGCGCCGATGCGCAAATTTCTGCCGGGTTCCAGGGATTTCAAGCCAACTACCTGCAAGCGCCCTGCGGCGACCAGCGCCGGGCGCGCCGAGTTGTGTTTGCCGATGAAGTGTTTGGCGCGGTTGGCCATGCCTTCGAGGCCCAGGTCTTGGGCGGTGGTGCGGCCGTCGAGTTCGGAGCCGGCGACGTGGCCTTTTTCGATCCGCATCGTGCCCAGTGCTTCGGTGCCGTAGACGCCGACCCCCATTTCCTTGCCTGCTGCGAGCAGCTCCAGCCAAGCCTGTTCGCCGTAGTCGGCCGGTACGTTGACTTCATAGGCCAGCTCTCCGGAAAAAGAAATTCGGAACAGGCGCGCCGGGATGTTGTTCAATCGGCACTCGCCCACCGCCATGAAAGGAAAGGCATCGTTGGCGAGATCGATATCGATAACTTTCTCCAGCAACTTGCGGCTATTGGGCCCCGCCACCGCGATGCCGGTCCAGTGCTCGGTCACCGAGCAAAACACGACATCCAGCTCGGGCCACTCGGTCTGGTGGTATTGCTCCATATGCGCCAGTACGCCGGCCGCATTGGCGGTGGTGGTTGTCATGAAGAAGTGATTTTCGGCCAGGCGGGAAGTCGTGCCGTCGTCATAAACCATGCCGTCTTCGCGCAGCATGACGCCGTAACGCGCCCTGCCGATAGGCAATTTCAGCCAATTGTTGATGTAGAGGCGGTTGAGGAATTCGGGCGCGTCCGGACCCTGGATGTCGATCTTGCCGAGGCTGCTGACGTCGACCAGCGCAACATTACCGCGGGTCGCCTCGGTTTCCCTGATATAACAATCATTTATCGTATCGCCGTGTTTTTGCGGGTAATAGCGAGCGCGCAGCCACAGGCCGGCCTCGACGAACACCGCGCCCTGCTTCTCGTTCCAGTCGTGGATTGCGGTGCGCCGTACCGGCATGAAGTCCTGTCCCACGGTATGGCCGGCAAATACCCCCATCGCCACCGGCACATAGGGCGGGCGGAAAGTCGTTATGCCGACTTGCGGTATCGGTTCGCCGCGTTGGCAGGCCAGGATTGCGAGCGCGTTGACGTTGCTGGTCTTGCCCTGATCGGTGGCCATGCCCTGGGTGGTATAACGTTTCAATAATTCGACCGAATCGTAGCCTTCCTGCGATGCGAGTTCGACATCGCTGGCCTTGACGTCGTTTTGCTGATCGACGAACTGCTTGTAGGGCTTGTTGTATGGCGTCGGTGAAATCCACAAGGCCTCTAGCGCGTACCGGCCCTCGCTGGCGGCCGTCGGGGCCTTGCCCTTGTTTACTTTGAAGCCGGCCAGTTCGGCGGCCTCGTAACCGGCGGTATGACCCTGGTCGAGGCAATCCTGCAGCGCGAAGCTGCCGGCGGCCGCACCTGCGGAAGCCTCCGCCTGGCGCGATTCGCCGGGCACGAAGGAGAGAATCGATTCGTCGTATACCGGTTTGGCGCCCGATTGGCTGTGTAGGTGCAGGTTGGGATTCCAACCGCCGGAGCAGGCGATCAGGTCGCAGTCGATCGTTTCGGGATCGAGGGTATTGCCCAGCGTGCTGACGATTAACGCGCGTTTGACCCGCTGCCTGCCTTCCGCGGCGCCGACGGTGCTACCCGTTATCAGCCGGATCGACAATCTCTTCAGTTCGTCCGCCAAAGGCGCTTCGGGGTGCGCCCGTGAATCGACCACCGCGGTAACGAATACGCCGGCGCGATGCAAATCGATCGCGCTGCGGTAAGCGTCGTTATTGTTGGTCGCAACGATTACCCGCTTGCCGGGTTTGACCCCATAGGCATTGATATAACCGCGCGCGGCCGAAGCCAGCATGACGCCGGGTTTGTCGTTGTTGCCGAATACCAGCGGGCGCTCGGTAGCACCGGTGGCGAGTACGACTCGCTGCGGGTAAAACAGCCACATGCGCTGGCGCGGATGCCCCGGCGACGGCAGCGGCAGGTGGTCGCTGACTTTCTCCACCGCGGCGACCACGTTGTGGTCGTAATATCCAAACACCGTGGTGCGCCTGAAAATGCGCACATTGTCCATTTGCGCCAATTTTTCAGCAGCGGCCGCGGCCCAGGCGTGCCCCGGCAAATTTTCGACGGTGAAGTTTTCATTATTGAGCGATCCCCCCAGGGACGGATGTTCATCCACCAAAACGACGCGCGCCTCGGTCCGGGCGGCGGCGAGCGCCGCGCACAAACCGGCGGGACCGGCGCCGACAATCAGGATGTCGCAGTGTTCATGACATTGTTCGTAGTGATCCGGATCGGCCTCTGTCGGCGCCTTGCCGAGCCCGGCGGCCCGGCGGATGACCCGCTCGTAGACATGGGTCCAGAACGAGGCCGGCCACATGAAGGTCTTGTAGTAAAAGCCCGCCGACAGCAATGGCGAGAGCAGATTGTTAATCGCCATCACGTCGAAGCCGAGCGAGGGCCAGCGATTCTGACTGTTGGCGACCAGGCCGTCGTACAATTCGATCGTGGTGGCGCGCGTATTGGGTTCCTTGCGCGGTCCGCTGCGCAATTCGACGAGCGCGTTGGGTTCTTCGGAACCGGCGGTCTGAATCCCGCGCGGCCGATGATACTTGAAGCTGCGACCTAGCAGGTGAACCCCGTTGGCGAGCAGTGCCGACGCCAGCGTGTCACCCTCGTAACCCTGGTAGGATTTCCCGTCGAAGGTGAAACTGATCAAGCGACCGCGGTCGATATGCCCGCCGTTTGAAGTTCGGAATTGCTGCGCCATATCGCTCAGTTCTCGCCGTTGCCGACCGGTAGATTGGGGGAAGCCGGCGTAATGCTGAAAATTTCATGGCTTAAGGTATCGCGTTCGACCAGAATCCAGGCGCGACAACCGTTTACATGGTGCCAGTATTCGCGATGCCGGCCGACCGGGTTGTCGCGGGTGTAGACATAGTGGTACCAATCGTCCTGCGAGGCATCGTCGGCCGGCCGTTCGACGCTGGCGTCGCCGCCGTAGGAAAATTCGTCTTCGTTGCGCGGACCGCACCAGGGACAGTTTATTCTAAGCATTTATTTCTCCTAGTGTGCCTTGGGCGAGGCGCCGACGCCTTTTTCATCGATCATATTGCCTTCGCGGAAACGCTCCAGGGTAAACGCGGCATTCAATTGGTGCGGCTTGTCGTTGGCGATCGTGTGCGCAAAGACCCAGCCCGATGCCGGCGTCGCCTTGAACCCGCCATAACACCAGCCGCCGTTCACATAGAGGTTGTCGATCGGGGTCTTGCCGATAATCGGCGAGCCGTCCATCGACATGTCCATCACGCCGCCCCATTGGCGCAGCACGCGCAGCCGCGCCAGGCAGGGCATCATGGTAACGCCGCCGGCGACGACGTGATTGAAAGTGGGCAGATTGCCGCGCTGGGCATAGGTATTCCAGCCGTCGATATCGCCGCCGAAGACCAGACCGCCCTTATCCGACTGGCTGATGTAAAAATGGCCCGCGCCGAAGGTGCATACCGTGTCCACCAGCGGTTTAATACCCTCGGTAACAAAGGCCTGCAGTACATGCGACTCGATTGGCAGTTTCATGCCGACCATGTCGAACACGCGACTCGAGTTACCCGCCACGGCCACGCCGACCTGGCCGGCGCCGATAAAGCCGCGCGAAGTTTCGACCCCGAGCAGCTTGTCACCCTTGCGTTTGATCGCGGTGACTTCGCATTGCTGGATGATATCGACGCCGAGGCGATCGGCGCCGCGGGCGTAACCCCAGGCCACCGCGTCGTGGCGCGCGGTGCCGCCGCGCGGCTGTGCCAGACCCCCCTGTACCGGGAATCGCGTATTCTTAGAAAAATCGAGATGCGGCATCAGTTTTTTAACCCCATCGAGATCGTGCATCACCGCATCGACGCCGTTCAAACGCATCGCGTTACCGCGCCGCGCAAAGGCATCGCGCTGGGCATCGTTGTGAATCAGGTTGAGTACGCCGCGTTGGCTGAACATGACGTTATAGTTCAGATCCTGGCTCAGTCCTTCCCACAGTTTCATCGAATGCTCGTAAAACTGTGAATTCGGATTCAGCATGTAGTTCGAACGCACGATAGTTGTGTTGCGGCCGGTGTTGCCGCCGCCGATATATCCCTTTTCAAGCACCGCGACATTGCGGATACCCTGCAACTTGGCCAGGTAGTACGCCGTTGCGAGGCCGTGTCCGCCGCCGCCGATGATGACGACATCGTACTGTTTTTTCGGCTCCGGATTACGCCAGGCCCGGGTCCAGCCGCGGTTGCCGGTTAGTGCCTGTTTCACCAGGCTAAACGCTGAATAATGCATATACGCCGATTCGAATGGATCCGGGGAGGGCGCCAGCCGTTCCCACAGACCGGGTTTTGTCCGTGATTTGGCGCAAGTTTAAACAGAATGCGACTAACGCAGTCAACCGGTAAACGACTTGCCAGGGTGCATAAACGACATCGAACAAATCGCCTCAAGTGGATGCGGCGATAAAAATGCATTCTGATGACGAGTCCTAACGGGGTGGCACTTCGATCGAATAGATGACGAAACCGTCGGTGCCGCCGGTGAGTTTGTCATAGAGTCCGCGCGCGACCGAATTGTGGTGCTGGGTTTGCCAGTACACTTCGGCCCATTGCCGGCGTCCGGCCTCTTCGACGACGGCTTCGATCAGCTTTTTACCGATGCCGCAACCGCGGGTGTCGGGTAACACGTACAGATCGTTGAGATAACATACCGGGTTGGCGCACCAGGTATGGGTGTGCGGGAAAAAATGCGCCAGTCCGACCAGGTTGCCGCCCGGGGCCACCGCTAGTCGGCACTGGATTTCATGCGCCGGATCGAGCAGTCGTTGCCACAGTAGATCGGTGACTTCCTGTGGTAGTCTCGATTGATAAAATTCCAGGTAAGCTTGCCACAGGGGATCCCATTGTGCGCGATCTCTACTGCCGGCGGGCCTGATCGAGTAGTTTGTCGTCGTCATTTTTGACCTCTCCCGCGGTTGGTAAGCGGGTTGAATTATAGCTTGCTTGAGATTCGCCTCGCCGCTAAAATCGTCGCCCGCCGACAGCGATGGCGTCGCTGTATCAAAAGCGGATAATTTTATCCTGTACGCCCGGATTTCTGCCCGGATGATTCGTCACTCGGTATTTTCGGAGTGATTATCATGCCTCAAGTTAAACGTCCCGATTTTTTCGAACTGCAAAACGGAAGCAAGGCCAGCCTGCCTTTTAGCGCGGCCGAATATGACAATCGGCTGGGCAAGCTGCGGGCCCTGATGGCGCAGGCCGGCGTCGACGCGATGCTGCTGACCTCGATGCATAACGTCGCCTACTATTCCGGTTTCCTCTATTGTTCCTTCGGCCGTCCCTACGCCTGCGTGGTCACCGCCGACCGCTGCGTCACCGTATCGGCCAATATCGACCTTGGTCAGCCCTGGCGGCGCAGCCACGGCGACAACCTGATTTACACCGACTGGCAGCGCGACAACTACTGGCGTGCGGTCGGATCGATCGTCCCGCAAGCCTCGCGGATCGGAATAGAAGGCGATCATATGACGCTCGCGGCGCGCGAACTGATGGCCGAATTTATCGGCCGCGCCGAAGCCTGCGATTTGAACCGCGAGATTATGGGGCTGCGTATGATCAAATCGGCGGAAGAAATCGATTTGATCAAAGCTGGCGCGCGCACCGCCGACATCGGCGGTGAAGCGATTCGCGATGCGATCCGCGTCGATACGCGTGAAATCGATGTCGCCATGGCCGGCCGCGACGCGATGGAGCTTGCGATAGCACGCGCCTATCCCGACAGCGAAATACGCGATTCCTGGGTGTGGTTTCAGTCGGGCATTAACACCGACGGTGCACATAATCCGGTAACCACGCGCCGGCTCGCAGCAGGCGATATTCTTAGCCTTAATACCTTTCCGATGATCTCCGGTTACTATACCGCGCTCGAACGCACGCTGTTTATCGGCGAACCGAATGCCGCCTCGCTGAAAATCTGGCAAGCCAATGTCGGCGCGCACGAACTGGGATTATCGCTGATCAAGCCCGGCGCCAGCTGCTCCGGTATCTGTGCTGAAATCAATCGCTATTTTGCGGAGCTCGACCTGTTGCAATACCGGACCTTCGGTTACGGTCACTCTTTCGGCCTATTGTCGCACTACTATGGACGCGAGGCCGGGCTCGAGTTGCGCGAAGACATCGATACCCTGCTGCAGCCGGGCATGGTGGTGTCGATGGAACCGATGCTGACCATTCCGCAGGGCCTGCCGGGCGCCGGCGGATACCGCGAACACGATATTCTGGTGGTAGGCGAGGATGGCGCCGAAAATATCACCGGCTTCCCCTACGGGCCCGAGCACAATATTATTGCGGCTTAGCGCTATCCCCGCGGCTGGGGATGACGAAACCAATCCTGGATCGCGCCATGCCCGAAAATCGTTCACTACCGGAAGTCAGAGACGCGGTCACACGCCTGTGCGCCGATTACCCCGATGCCTATTGGCGCGACAAGGATCGCGACAAGGCTTATCCCGCCGAGTTTGTGCAGGCGCTTACCGACGCCGGTTATCTTGCGGTATTGATTCCGGAGGAATACGGCGGCGCCGGCCTGGACCTGGCCGCGGCCTGCGCCGTGCTCGAGGAAATCCAGCGCAGCGGCGCCAATGGCGCCGCCTGCCATGCGCAAATGTACATCATGGGTAGCTTGCTGCGTCACGGCAGTGCGGCGCAAAAACAGAAATACCTGCCCGATATTGCTTCGGGGGCATTGCGCTTGCAGGCTTTCGGCGTCACCGAGCCCGGCAGCGGCACCGATACCACGCGCATCACAACGCGCGCGCGGCGCGACGGCGACGAATACGTAATCAGCGGGCAAAAGGTTTTTATCTCGCGCGCCGAACACTCCGATCTGTTGCTACTGCTGGTGCGCAGCACGCCGCGGGACGAGGTCGACAAACCAACCCAGGGAATGTCCGTGTTGCTGGTTGATTTGCGTGACGCGGTGGGTAACGGATTAACCATAAGACCGCTAGCAACCATGCTTAACCATGCCACCACCGAATTGTATTTCGATCAGTTGCGGGTGCCGGTGGAAAACCTGATCGGCGAGGAAGGCCAGGGGTTCGATTACATTCTCGATGGCATGAACGCCGAGCGTATCCTGATCGCCGCCGAATGTATCGGCGATGCGCGCTGGTTTATCGAGCGCGCCGGCAATTATGCCCGTGAACGCGAAGTCTTCGGTGTCGCGATCGGCAAGAACCAGGGCATACAATTCCCGCTGGCGCGCGCCCACGTGCAAACCGAGGCGGCCGCGCTCATGGTCGACAAGGCTTGCCGCATGTTCGATGCCGGCGAGGTCTGCGGCGCGGAAGCCAATATGGCGAAATTGCTGGCCGCAGACGCGTCCTGGGCCGCGGCCGACATGTGCTTGCAAACCCACGGCGGTTATGGCTTTACCGTCGAATACGATATCGAACGCAAGTTTCGCGAAACCCGGCTTTACCAGGTGGCGCCGATATCCACCAATCTGATTCTATCGAATATCGCAACCCATGTACTCGGGCTCCCCAAGTCTTTCTAATGCTCGACCTGAACGACATCCTGGTGGTTTCACTCGAGCATGCGGTAGCCGCGCCTTTTTGCTCCAATCGGCTCGCGCATGCGGGTGCGCGCGTGATCAAGATCGAGCGCGAAGAAGGCGACTTTGCGCGCGCTTACGACAGCGTGGTGCAGGGTGAATCGGCTTACTTCGTTTGGCTCAATCAAGGTAAGGAATCGCTGGTTTTGGATATTCGCGATAGTGCCGACGCGGCCCTGCTGCAGCGTCTGCTCGCCCGCGCCGACGTCTTTATTCAGAATCTAGCGCCGGGTGCGGCCGCGCGTGCGGGTTTGGCCAGCGAAGAATTACGGCAGCGCTATCCGCGCCTGATCTGTTGCGATATCACGGGTTACGGTGAGCATGGGGAATACAGCAAAATGAAAGCTTACGACTTGCTGGTGCAGTGCGAATCCGGCGTGGCGTCGATTACCGGCACCCCGGACGCACCCGGGCGTATCGGTGTCTCGGCCTGCGACATTAATTGCGGACAGCAGGCTTATGCCGCAATTCTCGAAGCCCTGATCGCGCGCGAAACAAGCGGCCATGGCGCCACTATCAAGGTTTCGCTGTTCGACGCCATGGCGGAATGGCTGGCGGTGCCGTTGCTGCACTACGACTATGCCGGCAAGATCCAGGCACGGGTAGGTATCAATCACGCTACCATCTCGCCCTACGGCGCTTACCGCTGCCGCGATGGACTCGACATCGTGATTGCGATTCAGAATGAGCGTGAATGGAAAAGTTTTTGCGGGCGCGTGTTAAACGACGAAGCCCTGACCACCGACGAAAGACTTGCAAGCAATCAAACCCGGGTTGAAAATCGCGGCCATGTCGATGCGCTCATCCGCGCGGTTTTTTGCCGGCTAGATCTGGAACAGGTGGTAGCGCGCCTGCGACAAGCAGGTATCGCCTACGGCCGTCTCAACGATATTGCCGGTCTGTCCACCCATCCGCAGTTACGCCGGGTGACTATCGCAACCCCGAGCGGCGCCGCCGAAGTGGTTGCGGTAGCGGCGATGCGTTCCGACCAGGCTGAAGTGTTACGCGGGGTGCCGCGCATCGGTGAGCACAGCGAAAAAATCCGTCGGGAATTTAGCCATTAGCCCGGCGACAAAAGATGATGCCGGTTAATTGAGGAAAAGTTATGGAAACAATCGAATGGGACGATTTCGAAAAAGTCGAAATCCGTGTCGGCACTATCGTCGAAGCCGAAGAATTCCCCGAGGCGCGTAAACCCGCCTACAAATTGCGTATCGATTTCGGTCCGGATATAGGTATGCGCAAGTCGAGTGCCCAGATAACCGACCTTTATCCCCGGGAAGAGCTGGTCGGGCGGCAAATCGTCGCAGTCGTCAATTTCCCGCCTAAGCAAATCGGGCCGGTGCGTTCGGAATGCCTGGTTACCGGATTTCCACGCGAGGATGGTGCGGTGGTGCTGGTGAGTCCCGACAGTAATGTGACAAATGGCGCTAAACTCGCCTGAAATAGTTGAGCTATACTTGGCATGCGATTAAAACTCCAATTTCAATTGAGGAGATAACAATGACGATAAAACGATTTTTTAGTTGCCTGCTAATAGCGCTTGCGAGCTTGGCGGTAAGCCTCCCCAGCCAGGCGGCGATGGTAGGAACCGCGCAAATTCAGGCGGGTCCGGCCATGATCGAACTGGGTGACCTGCAGCAGCAGCGCGAATGGATTAGACAGCAGCTGGTGCGGGGCGGTGTCGGCGAAACCGATGCCGTTAATCGCGTAGCGGCGATGACCGATGTTCAAGTCGCGGAAATTCATCAGCGCATCGACGAAATGCCGGCGGGCGCCGGTGCGGAAGTGCTGGTGATTATCGGATTGGTTCTGGTGATCACCGAATTGATGGGTTACACCGACATCTTTCCGAACTGGCCAGCCAAGTAATTGAAACCCTGTAGCCGACGCGCAGGTTTGTTGGCTTGCGCGTCGTTTTTATGCTTGATTCTCGCGGGCTGCGCCAGCTCGCCGCAGACTCGCCTGCTGCTAGCCAATCCTCCCGACATACCGCCGCGCGTCGAGCTCAGCGAAGTCCCGTTTTATCCGCAACAAGAGTATCACTGTGGGCCTGCCGCACTCGCCGGAATCATGAATTATCGCGGTGTCGAAGTCTTGCCCGAACAAATTGTCGAACTGGTTTACCTGCCAGTGTTAAAAGGCAGCCTGCAGGTCGAAGTAGAGGCCGCCACCCGGCAGTTCGATCTGCTGCCGGTGAAACTGGATGGCAGGCTTGAGTCGTTGCTGCAGGAAGTCGACGCCGGCAACCCGGTATTCGTGCTGCAAAACCTCGGTCTCGACCTGTATCCGATCTGGCATTATGAAATCCTGATCGGGTATGACTTAGGCGAGCGGCAAATGATTTTGCGATCCGGGGTGCATCGCCGCATTACGCGCAGTTTCGCCTTGTTCGAGAAAACCTGGCAGCGCGCAGGACACTGGGCCCTGGCGGTTATCGCCAGCGATGAAATACCGGCCAGCGCCGGCCCCGGGGCCTTTCTCGACGCGGTGATTGGCATGGAGCAGGTTGGCCGGATCGAGACTGCGAACAACGCCTACGCCACGGCGCGTCGGCGCTGGCCCGAAAATCTATTGGCGCACAGTGGTTTTGCTAACACGGCTTATGCGATGGGTCGTTACGACGTCGCAGAATCGGCTTTCCGCAAGGCCCTGGAACTGGATCCGAGAAAGGGCGAAATCTGGAACAATCTCGCTTACACGCTGGCGCAACTGGGTCGCCACGACGCTTCGATGGATGCCATCCGGCGCGCGCTGGAGTTGGATCCCGACAACCCGAACTTCATCCAAAGCCGCGCCGAACTCGCCAATTGGAAGTAAGTTCCCGGATCCCGGGGACAGATCTGTTAATCTGTCCCCTTCGAGGGCAGATCTAAAGCTTATAGTCCGGTTCTTCGCGATCCAGAATTTCGCGTAGCTCGCGCAGATGTATCTCGCAAGCGCCTAATCTGTCCGAGTATTCTTCCCATTGGCGCGCGGTTTTTTCAGCTACGGTGTCGCTGGCAACCCGCAGCGGTTGGTGCGTCATTAACGCGGTGATGTAGTTACGGCAGGCGCGTTCGAAATAAAACAGTTCGTCGAAGGCCCGGGCAATGCTGTTGCCGACCGCTATCACGCCATGGTTGCCCAGGAGCAAGATGCGGTTTTTGCCTAGCTTCGAACTCAAACGTTCGGCTTCATCGCCGAGACCCATGCCGTCGTAACCATCGTCGACCGAGATGCGGTTGAAGTAACGCATCGTATTCTGGTCGATCGGCGGTAATCCGGAATCCGCCAGCGATGCCAACACCGTGGCGTATTTCGAATGCACGTGCATGACGCAGCGGGCCTGCGGCGCGTTGCGATGCATGGCGCCGTGAATCGCCCAGGCGGTCGGATCGGCTTTTGCGGTGGCCTCGCCATTGGCATCGAGCAACAATAGCTCGCTGGCGCGGATACTCGAAAAATGGCGTCCGAATGGATTCACCAGAAACTGGCTGCCGTCCTCCGAAACCGAGTAGCTGAAATGATTTGCGACCCCCTCCTCCATGTCGAGCCTGGCGGTCATGCGAAACGCCGCCGTCAGGTTTACGCGGTCTTCGTAATATAAATCCTTGGCATGCGATGCCTGCTCGGTATCGACCACTGAAATCGACATTTGCAATTCCCGGTAGTTGCTTGCCCGAGGAATATAAACCCACGGCATGGCAGGGGCAAACCATTTTTCCCGATCGCGCCGGGTTAAAATCGGGACTATTTGTTTTATAGTTAGGCGTATGAATCATTTCGCGCATCTGGTTTTGTCGCAGCCGACGCTGGAGTCGACCGTGGGCAATTTGCTCGGCGATTTTGCCCGCGGACTCGGCCAGAACAGTCTGCCGCAGGCGGTCATGGATGGCTTGCGAAATCATCGCGCGGTGGATCGTTTTACCGATACCCATCCGCGGGTCCAGGCGATGAAGTCGGCCTTTAGCGGCGAGCGCCGGCGCTTCGCCGGAATTGCACTCGATATTTACTTCGACCATTTGCTAATCAATCATTGGCAGCAATTCGAGCAACGTCAACTCGAATCCCTGATCGGCGATTTTTATCACCGCATGGCGCAAGGGCGGTCAATGATGCCGGACGCAACCATGCGCCGCGTGACGCGGCGCATGGTCGAATCCGACTGGTTCGGTTCTTATCGAAATGTCGAAGCGGTCGCCGCGGCGCTCGATCGTGTTGCCGGGCGCATCCGCTTCGCCAATCGGTTTGAAAATTCGATCGAGGATTTACTGGCGAATCATGCACAGATTTGCGATGGTTTTTTCGAATTCTATCCGCAGTTACAACAGCACGTGGCGAAGCTCGCCATCGAATCGGGCTAGCAATCGACGACCTTGCCCGGATTCATGATGTTTTGCGGATCCAGTGCCTGCTTGATTGCCTGCATCGTTTCCACCGCGCCATCGCCATGCTCGTTGCGCATATGTTTGAGCTTGCCGAAGCCGATGCCGTGTTCACCGGTGCAGGTGCCGCCCATTGCAAGCGCGCGCTGCACCATGCGTTTGTCGATTTCCAGCGCCTTTTCGAACATGGCCGCGTCGTCGGGGTCGATGAACATGGTGGAATGAAAATTGCCATCGCCGACATGACCCAGCACCGGCGCAAACAATCCGGATGCGGCGATGTCCGTCTGGGTTTCGGTAATGCAGTCCGCGAGCCGCGATATCGGCACGCAGACGTCGGTGACATAACCGCGATAGCCCGGGCGCAGCGCGAGGCCGGCGTAGTAGGCATCATGCCTTGCGCGCCATAGTATGTTGCGATCCTCCTCTTTTTGCGCCCACTGAAATCCGGTGGCGCCGAATTCCTGCGAAATTTCATCGAAGGTCTGCACCTGTTCGGCGACGCCCGCACTGGTGCCGTGAAATTCGAGAAACAGGGTGTCGAGTTCGGGATAGTCGGTTTTACTATAGGCATTGATAGCCTTGATGTAGGCTTTATCGAGCAGTTCGATACGCGCTATCGGAATTCCCATCTGGATCGTCATGATGGTCGTTTCCGCTGCTGCGCGCACATCGGGGAAGTTGACGATCGCGGCCGAAATCGATTCGCATAACCCGTGCAGCCGCAGACTGATTTCGGTAATAATGCCCAGCGTGCCTTCCGACCCGACGAATAGGCGGGTGAGATCGTAACCGGCGGCCGATTTGCGGGCCCGGGTGCCGGTTTTGATAACTTCGCCATTGGCGGTCACGACGGTTAAGGCCAGTACGTTTTCACGCATGGTGCCGTAGCGCACGGCGTTAGTGCCGGAGGCGCGCGTGGCCGTCATGCCGCCGAGCGAAGTATCGGCGCCCGGATCGATCGGAAAAAACAGGCCGGTATCGTGCAGGTAGTGATTTAATTCACGACGTGTGACCCCGGCCTGCACGCGGCAGTCCATATCCTCGTTATTCACTTCGAGGATTTGATTCATCTGGCTTAAGTCGATGCAAATACCGCCGTTAACGGCTTGCACCTGACCCTCCAGCGAAGTGCCGGTACCGAACGCAATCACCGGCGTGGCGCTGGCGGCGCAGAGTTTCACGACCGCCGCGACTTCTTCGGTACTATGGACGAAACAAACCGCGTCGGGGGCTTGTACCGGGTGCCAGGATTCACCGCGGCCATGTTGTTCGCGCACCGTTTTAGCGCTGCTGAGACGCTCTCCCAACAGCTCGCGCAACTGTTCGATCAAGGCCCCACGCTCGGGAATTTCGGCTGCTGGTCGACTCATTTTGTTGGTTCCCGGAAGGTCGCTTGTGCGCTAATTATGCAATATTGATGGCCTATTATCACGCCAATCTGCGATTTTCGAGCAGCATGGACAAAACCGGGATCGGGTATATACTCAATTAATCCATAACGGTATTCGTCAATTACAGCAACGAAATCGATGCCGCCGGGTTAATAGGACATGCATCGAGCGTGACAAATCCAAAACTGACCTTACCCACCGGTTCCGCGCTGGAGGCCGAGTTGGCGAAATTTCGTCAGCACCAGGCCTTGCTCGACAAAACCGAATTGATCGCGCACATCGGTCACTACGAATGGAGCTACGATCTCGATTGCCTGCTGTCCTGTTCCGAGGAATATGCGCGCATCCACGACATGACCGTGGCGCAGGTGTTGCTTGCCCAAGACAGTTGGCAAAAGTTGTTGCGGCGCGTCCATCCGGACGATCGCAAAACCTGCATCGAATCGATGCGGGTACTGCAGCGTGAAAAAGCGATCGATGTCGAGTTCAGGATCCTGTTGAATAGCGGTGAGGTCCGCCATATTCGCGAGTTTGCCATCGAAGTCACCGACGCTGGCGGGACCGCCATCGGTAGTTTCGGCATTGTGCAGGATGTCAGCGCGAGAATTAACAATGCGCGCGATCTCGAGTACCGCGACGAGTTGGCGCGACAAACCGAGGCGATTACCGATAGCGGGCATTTCATCTATGACGAAGCCAACCAGCGTTACCTATACATGAGCGCTGGTTGCGGTCGAATCTACGGCATTTCGACAGCGGAATGCATGGCAAGAAATCGATCTATCGACGATGATCTCAACGACATCTTTGTCGAAGATCGAGGGCGGGTCGCCGAGGCATACGCAAACTATTTGAACACCGGGCGGGAATGTGAAATCGAGTATCGTATCCTGCGCGCCGACGGCGCGCTCCGGTGGGTGCGCGAGCTGACCCGGGCGAAGCTTGAAAAAAATGGCCGCGTGATGCAGTCGCTAGGCGTGATACAGGATGTTACCGAGCGCGTGGTGCGCGAACAGGAATTACAATACAAGGATGCACTCGCCAACCAGGCGGAAACCATCACCGATATCGGTCATTTCATCTACGACGAAATACGGCAGAAGTATCTTTACGTGAGCCCGGGTTTGTCGCGAATTCACGGGATGAGCGAAAATGAACTGATCACCCGCATCGTGTCATGGGAGGGCGATCTGGATTTGATCCATCCGGAAGATCGGGCCACGGTGATGAAGGCTTACGATAAATTTCTCGCCGAAGGCGGCGATTGGCAAGTCGAATATCGCCTGATGCGTGCCGACGGCGAGATTCGCTGGATTCGCGAACTGGGTGAGGCCTACGTCATTAACCACGGTATTCCGGAACAGACCCTCGGCGTATTACAGGACATTACCGCGCAGAAAGAGGCGGAGCAGGAAATCATCAAGGCCAAGGAAACGCTCGAGCAGCAGGTGGTTGCGCGTACCCGTGAACTCGCCAATACGGTTAAGCAGTTGCAGGAGGAAATCGAAGAACGTGAAAAAATTGCCGCCGAACTCGATTTTCTTGCCAATCATGACGCGCTTACCGGTTTGCCCAGTTTGCGTCTGTGCAAGGACCGGCTGGATCAATCCCTGGCCGAAGCGCGCCGCAATCGGCAAACCTCGGCCGTGATGTTTTTGGATCTGGATGGATTCAAGGCCATCAACGATCGACACGGGCACGAGTTCGGCGACCTGGTGCTGAAGGTCGCGGCGGATCGTATCAAGGCTGAAATCCGGGAAACCGATACGGTTGCGCGGATCGGCGGTGATGAATTCGTTATTATATTGTCGAGCCTGCCCGAAACCGAGATAGCGCGGCGTATCGCCACCAATCTGGTGGCGCAGCTTGCCAGGCCTATTTATATCGAAGAAGTAAAGATAGGTATTAGTGTCAGTATCGGCATTTCGATGTACCCTGAGAACGGTACCACTGCCGAACAGCTGATACGCTCGGCCGACCAGGCCATGTATGAAGTGAAACATGCCGGCAAGAATGATTTCGATTTTGTCGATTCGGTGGAATCCTAAAACGATGCCGGGAAGACTTTCGACCGTGAAACAGGAACCGTCAGCGCATGCCGGGTAGCAAGAAAAACAAATCGAAATCAGCCAAGCTCAAAGCCGAGCTCGAGCGCTTGCGCCATCGCGAACTATTGCTCGATACAACCGAACAGATCGCGCACATCGGGCATTGCGAGTGGGATTTCGAAAACAAACGGATTAAATCCTGTTCCGATGGTTATGCCCGAATTTTCAATCGGACGGTTGATGATGTCATCGAATCGCATGCAAGTTGGGAACAGGTGCTGAACCAGCTGCATCCGGAAGACCGGGAACTTTACGCACGTTCTTATTTGTCACAGCTTGAGACTGGCTCGCATGAAGTCGAGTACCGCGTAGTGGGAAACAATGGCGCAATCCAGTTCATTTATGAAACCGGGGCGATCGAGTTTGATGAAGATGGGAAGGTCATCGCTGCCTTTGGGCTATTGCAGGATATTACCGAGCGCAAGCTGCACCAGCAGGATTTGGAAAACCGAAATGCGCTAACCCAGCAAGTCGAGGATATTACCGACATCGGGCATTTTATTTTCGACCTGGTCAACGAGGCATATATCTATATCAGCCAGGGATTTGCCAGGATCCACGGCGTCAGCGTCGACGAGTATGTCAGCATGGTTCTTTCGCGCGAAGACGATATCGAAGACGTGCATCCGGATGATTACGCCGATCTGGCCCGGGTGTACGAAAAGCATCGCATTACCGGTGAAGATTTTACCGCCGAGTATCGAATTTATCGCTCCGACGGAGAATTGCGCTGGATACGCGAAAAAAGTACCGCGCTGCGCTCGGCCGGCGGCAAGGTTGCGCAGTCGGTCGGGGTTTTGCAGGATATCACCGAGCAAACCAATATCGAAAAAAGTTTGCGCGAAGCGCGCGATTCGCTCGAAGCGATGGTGAAAAGTCGAACCCGTAAACTGGCCGCCACGGTGAAACAGCTGGAAGGCGAAATCAAAGAACGTGAAAAAATCGCCGCCGAACTTGATTTTTTGGCCAACCATGATGCCCTTACCGGCTTGCCTAGCCTGCGTTTGTGCAAGGATCGGTTGGATCATTCACTGGCTGAAGCACGGCGTAACCAGCAAATGTCGGCCGTCATGTTCCTCGATCTCGATGGGTTCAAGGAGGTTAACGATGCCCACGGCCATGAATTCGGCGATCTGGTATTGAAAGCGACGGCGGACCGGATCACGGCTGAGATTCGCGAAACTGATACCGTGGCGCGCATCGGCGGTGACGAGTTTGTGATTATTTCGTCGAGTCTGCCGGAAGTGGGGATCGCCGAGCGCATTGCGGCCAGTCTTGTGCGGCAGATCGCGCAACCGATCCAGATTGGGGAATCCCGGGTAGAGGTCAGCGCCAGCATTGGAATTTCGGTTTATCCTGAAAATGGCACTACCGCCGAAGAATTGATTCGCGCCGCCGACAAGGCGATGTATCGCGTGAAAAAACGGGGTAAAAACAGCTTTGGATTCGTGACTTCCGCGCATCCGAAGCAGTCCTGATACAAGCGCTCAGCTGCGGTTATCAGACGGATATTCTACTTATTGACATCGGCCGTCGCATTGTAAAACTCTGATCAGGGCAGTATCGGATTTGCCGCGAATCCGGCCAGCGGCGAAGTATCGGCGTTGACGCCGTTTGGGTATACTGCGCGGGCCCGGACTAGGGTTATCGGTTACCCCATGCGGCCTAAGCTGCTTGCAATCTAACTCGGGAATCGACCCTGTCAGTCCGGGAAACGAGCCCGGCCGGCTAAACCTCGAGGAGTCAAAAATCATGAATTTCAATAGCGCAAGCAAAGCGATGTTACTGGCATTGATGTTGGGCCTGTCACCGCTGACGCAGGCTGGTGATGGCAAGAACAAGCTGGTTATCCAGGTCAGTACCGACGATCCGCGCACGCAAAAAATCGCGCTGAATAACGCGGTCAACCTGCAAAAGCTTTACGGGATGGATAATGTGGTTATCGAAATCGTCGCCTATGGCCCCGGCCTTGGTTTGCTGACCAAAAAAAGCGGGCAGGCCAGCCGTGTCGAAAGTCTCGCTCTGCAGGATATCCAGTTTAGCGCCTGCGGCAATACCATGAAAAAGGTCGCCCAGAAGTCTGGCAAAATGCCCCGCTTGCTCGAAGGCGTCGATCGGGTGACCGCAGGCGTGGCGCGCATTATGGAGTTGCAGCAACAGGGATACGCCTATATCCGTCCCTGATATTCGGCGAGGCACACACCGGGACCCGGCCCGCCCGCGCGGCAAGATGACGGTATCCGCCACTCCTCGGGGCGGGCATCTTCGAGCGGCGGCACCGCGTCGGCGGCGATGTGGCGCCGGTGGATGTATCGTCAATGTTGCATAACCCCGAACGATAGTGTTCCAATCGAAGCCATGCCGCAACAATCAAATTTACTAGGCTGCCTGTGGATGTTGGCCGGAGGTCTGCTATTCGTCGCCGTCACCGTGCTGGTGCGCCATCTGGGCTCGGATATGCCGGCGATCGAAGCCGCATTCATCCGTTATCTGATCGGGGTCGGGTTGGTGCTGCCGTTAATCTGGCGTATGCGTTGGCGCGGCATCAGGCCGAGTAGTATCAAGCTATATTGCTGGCGCGGCCTGTTGCATGGTGTCGCCGTGATGTTGTGGTTTTTCGCGATGGCGCGAATTCCGCTAGCGGAAGTGACCGCGATCGGCTTTTCGACCCCGGTGTTCACCGCGCTTGGTGCTATTCTGTTTTTTCGCGAACAGGTCAAGACGCGGCGCATGCTGGCAATTGCCGCCGGATTTGTCGGTACTCTGATTATATTAAGGCCGGGCTTTCAAACCATCGAGTCCGGATCCCTGGCGCAGTTGATCGCGGCTTTCTTTTTTGCCGGCTCTTTTTTGCTGGCCAAAAAAATGACCCAGCGCGAAAGCTCGGGCGATATCCTGGTGATGTTGACCGTTTTTTGTACCCTGGCGCTACTGCCCGGCGCCATTTACTACTGGCGGCAACCGACAGCGGTTGAGGTCGGCTGGCTCGCGCTGGTCGCGGTCTTTGCCACCACCGGGCACTATGCGATTACGCGCGCGATCTCGTATGCGCCGCTGACGGTGACCCAACCGCTGTCGTTTCTGCAGCTGGTCTGGGCCATCCTGTTCGGTTACTGGCTATTCGACGAAGTTCCGGACAGCTGGGTCGTTATCGGTGCGTCGATGATCGTGATCGCGGTCAGCTATCTGGCCCACCGCGAAGCGGTGGCGGCGCGCCGCGGCAAAATCCAGACAGCGGCTTCATCTCCGGTTTAGCCGAGGACCCGGTTTGCGCCTACACTAGCCCGCATATCTCACCGATTTCCTGCTGCGGACGCCGCTCTCGCGACGTAAAATTGTTGAGATACGCGGGCTAGCGGGTAAATCCGAGGCTTATCGATCGACGGCCTTTACCCGCCGATTTAACCAAGCGCCGAATCCAGCGCCTGTAGTATCCGGTCGACGTCATCCTGGCTGCCGTAGTGCACCAGCGACAGACGCACCACGCCATCCTCCGGATCGATGCCGAGATCGGTGATGAGTCGATGCGCGTAAAAATTACCATGCTCGGCGCCGATGCCGGCATCTTGCAGTTTGTGCGTCAGCGACTCGGCAGTTTGTTTGAGGCTTTGGAAAGCGATCGTAGGGGCGCGATCATTGTCCCGGGCGTGGGATTTGCCAAGCAGGCGCACATCTGCATGTTGCTGCAAAAATTCCAGAATCGGCACCGCCAGTTCGTTTTCGTGTTGCAGGATCAATTGATGGATTTCTTCCAGGCGAGCTTGGCCCTTATTACCCTTAGCGCCGAAATGATGCTGGTGCAGCAGGTCGAAATAATCCATCACGCCGGCACAAGCGGCGACCTGGGCATGCTGCGGGCCGGCGGGGTTGAAATCCTTGTTCGGGTTTCCGCTGTTGAAATAATGCGCCTGCGATGTTAGATCGCCATGGATGTCCCTGTTGATGTACATTAGGCCTTGATGCGGTCCGTACACCTTGTAGAGGCTGAAGGCATAGCCATCGACGCCTAAAGCCTTCAGGTCCGATATATGATGCGGCGCATAGGCAACCGCATCGACGAAGACCCGGGCGCCGCTGCCCGACTTGATGGTTTTGACGATTTCGGTCACCGGATTTACGGTGCCGACGATGTTCGAGCAATGCGAGAAAAATACCCAGCGGGTATTGTCGCGTAACAGCGGGAACAGGGATTCGATATCCAGCAATCCACTATCGCGCTCGACCTCCCACTGGCGGATAGTGACGCCCTTTTCGTGTGCTTTGCGCCGCCAAACGCCGCTGTTGGCTTCATGGTCCTGGTTGGTGACGATGATTTCATCGCCCGGCATCCATAGATCGCCTATGGCTTGCGCCATGACATAGGTATTTATCGACGTCGAAGGCCCGATGGTCAGCTCGCTGCGATCGATGTTGAGGGCATCGGCCCAGCAATGATAGGCGCGGTCCATGGCTTTACCCGCCTCGGCCGAGCTTTTGAAGCGCGAATAGGGTTGCACCCGCGTGTGCCGATTATAGTGTTCCAGTACTTCGTTGGCCTGATTACAGACATAGCTGCCGCCGGCATTGCCGGCGAATACGAATTCGGGATCGTCATCCAGCTGAGTGAACTGCGATCTGACAAAGTCGATGTCGAGTTTCATAAATTGCTCCCTTCGAATGGTTTAATGGTAGTTGTTTTTTAACCCGGTATAAACCGATTCGATCACGCTTGGCTGGTTCTGAATTTGGATCGGGGCATGATAGCATCGACCTCATGATGCGCAATCAAGCCCAACAATTCTTTGACCGCGGTTGGTGTCGGTTTGCCTTCGATCCGCAACTTCATGGCTGGGTTGAAGCCGCGCTCGCGGCTGCGCGCGCAACCCGCACCGATCCGCGACATGCGCAATGGTTACGCTACCAGGGCACCTGGTTTGCCGGTGTCAATGTCTTACCCAACGATGCCCGCTGCGCGGTCGGTGCTAGCGGTCCGCTGCGCGGGGCGGCGCTTGAATTTATCGGCGATGAACTCGGCTTGCGCAATTTTACCTGGGATGCGGCTCAGGTTTCGATCTGCTACCCGGGATATCCGTTACCGGTGGCGAACGAGAGTCAGGCCAAGGCGTGCTACCGGCGCGAGTTCGATGCCGCGCATGTCGATGGACTGTTGCCCGAAGGTAGCGATCGGCGGCGTCATCTGCGTGAATATCACGGTTTTATCCTCAGCATTCCTATGGTCGAGTTCGATGCCGATGCATCGCCTTTCGTGGTCTGGGAAGGTTCGCAGGAAATCATGCGCAACGCCTTCGGGCGGCGATTGGAGGGACTGGCGCCCGAGCTGTGGAGTGAAGAGGATATCACCGACGCTTATCATGCGGCCCGCCAGCAGGCTTTCGCCGAGTGTGCCCGGGTGGAACTGTATGCCGGTCCCGGTGAAGCTTTCATCGCGCATCGGCTGGTGCTGCACGGTACGGCGCCGTGGCGCGCGGGTGCTGCCGCCGGCGACGATGGCCGCATGATTTGTTACTTCCGGCCGGATCCGTTCGGTCCCTACGAGTGGCTTAACAATCCATAGCTCGGGGACAGATCTAAAGATCTGTCCCCGAGCTTCCCGAGCTGCAGATCCGTCCCCGAGTAGCCTAGATTCAAGTTAAGGTAACCAATCCGTTGGGGGTTTCGATATCGGCTTCGAGATAGGGTGACTGGTCATCCGCCAGGGTTTCGATTTGCACCAGATGGCCGGCGTCCATGGCGTCGAGCTGTTCGGCAAGCCAGTGCGGACGATTATGATAAATCGTAAGCCCGTGCAGGATGCAGCCGAGGTCTGTCATGCCGCGCGACGGGTGGGGCGCACTGTGCCATTGAATGCAGTGAGGTAGCATGCCGCCGCCAAGCAGGTGGCCGTCATCGGTTAAGGCAAATTCCCATTTCAGATCGTCGCGGTTGAGCCCGGTCGGGATGCCGATATCGAAACCGGCGTCGTCGGCCAGTTGATAAATATCGGATGTATTCATAACCCAGGTTATTAGTCGCGGTTGCCGTTTCAGGGTTGCCCGCATCGCGGCATCGTCAAGCTCGAACCAGCGCGGATGTCGGGGTGGGCGGGCTTGCGGATCGATTGCGATGAGTTCGAGGTAGGCGTCGTTTGCCAGTTGCATTAGGTGGTTGTGAGTCCCCATGGTTCGATGGAATCCGCCCGCGGGAATTTCGACCCCCAGAATATCGCGCAGGTATTCGACGCCCTGTGGTAACGAATCGGCGGCTATAACGATGTGATCGAGTTGATTCATGTCAGCATGTTAAATCACGGCGCTACCTGTTAACAGGTTTCCAGAGTAGAATTTCGCTATTCCTGGCAGCAGTGAGGTGACGGAGATGAATATTTTGACCAATCGCATCGAGTACGCGGTGGGTGACGCCAACCACCAGGGTTACCTGGCTTATGACAATGAATATAGCGAGGCGCGCCCCGGAATACTGATTCTGCACGAGTGGTGGGGGCTCAACGAATATATCGTGCGCCGCACCCACATGCTGGCTGAACTGGGGTACGTCGCGCTCGCGCTCGATATGTATGGCGAAGGACGCATTGCTACCGACCCCGATCAGGCCGGAAAATTGATGAGCGGTGTTTTAAGTGATATGGCAGCCGGTACCGAGGCGCTCCGGGCAGGTTACGACCTGTTGCTCGATCAGGTCGGTGTGGATCGTACCCGCAGCGGCGCGATCGGTTACTGTTTTGGTGGCGCGATGGTGCTGCACATGGCGCGCATCGGTTTGCCGCTATCCGCGGTCGCCAGTTTTCACGGTGCCCTGGGATCGTTTCATAGCGCCGATGCCGGCAGTATTCAGGCTAAACTTCTGGTCTGTCTCGGCGCCGACGACTCGATGGTGAGCCTGGATGAACTCGAAGCTTTCAAGCGGGAAATGGATGCGGCCCAGGCCGACTATGAAGTGTTGCTGCTCGATGGGGCCAAGCATGGTTTCACCAATCCGCAGGCTGATGTCAACGCCGAAAAATAGGGAGTGTTAGAAATTTTGTGTCAATTCTTTAATGTGCAGCATAATGCTGTTAGGAGAATTGATAATGACAGACAAATTCGATTTTAATAAAGCCCTGAAGGCGATTCAGTCTGGGCAA
>Ga0126332_10000217_pt1 | contig 23459 bp, 16 predicted proteins | sample InaspJWI42metaG_FD_94482 | JGI IMG/M metagenome (GOLD analysis project Ga0126332, IMG submission 94482) | Marine gutless worms symbiont microbial communities from Oahu, Hawaii - Inanidrilus sp. 2 OAHU.JWI-42 metaG | ecosystem: Host-associated > Annelida > Digestive system > Unclassified...
AGCCCCAGGGGGTCGGACAAGACGGTAAGGATATAATTATAGTTGACCACTAGCGACGGCAGGCTGAAAGCGATCCAGGCAAATATACCGACCGGAATCAGAATATAAACCAGTTGCAGGGTCAAAGCCTTAATATCGACCGATCCACCGGCCCAGCGACCCGATACTTTGGCTGTCAGCATGAAAAGCCCGGGAAAGACCACCAGGGCCGAGCCCCACAGAACCGCCAGATAAACCAGAAAAGAAAGCATCTGTCGGCTTTCGGTTACATTTGCAGCTGCTTTGACAATCACCCAGGGACCCAGCATGGTGATACTGAACGCAATCGCCACCACCAGCATGATGATGACGTTAAACATCTCATCGTAGCCCTTGAGCATCCGATCCGATCCGAAAGGCCTTAGAAAGATACCGACATTATCCTTAGGACAGCTTTTGATACACTCGGTGCAGAACCCACAGTAATTGTTGCGGTCCATCTTGCCGATGTACTGGTTCCAGGGACAGGCCCAGCCTTCGGTCCCGCCCGTATAACAACATTTATCCTTGTGCTTGCGGCAAACTTCCGGATCAACGGCGCGCACAGCGGTTACCGAGGCCATGGAATAGTTGCCCAGAAATCCCCCCACCGGGCATAGATACAGACAAAAGACCCGCTGTCGAAAAAACAGGACCAAAATCAGGGTCGCCGCCAGAATGGCCAGAAACAGGATCGCCGTGGCCACCGGGCGCGTGATCAAAATAATGCCGAAGGATATCATCAGCATAAAGATGAAATTCTGCAGCCACATATTGCGCATTTTTTTCGGCCAGTCCTTTTGCCGGCCGATGAAACGATGGTGCAGTCCTTTAAAAGGTTTTTGAATATAGCGCACGGCGGTCAGGCGCATGCGGCTGAGCCATTCGGCGGGTGCCGGCAGCGGGCACACCAGGCACCAGAGTCTTCCACCCAGGGGGACAAATACGGCCTTGAGCGCAAACCACCACAAAATCCAAACAAAGATAATCGCAATGTTGCGATTGCCCACCGGGCTGCCCCAGAGGCTGCTGAGGATGAATAGATAAAAGACGATCACCCCCGGAAACAGCAGCAGGAATTGAAAGCTGCGCCGTTTGACCAGCCAATTCAGACCGGGAATCCGCTCCAGCAGGTTGATGTTTTCGAGGCGGACGGATTGGGGGGTGGAATCCTGTCGAAACCATAACAGCAAACTTACGACGATCCACACCGATAGCGACACAGCCCAATGGTAAAAGCTGTTGGGCCGTACTATCAATTCACCGGTCATAAAAGGGTGCAGGTTGCCACACACCTGGGTACAGCGGAAAGTGAATTTGCCGGCTTTTGCGGCCACAAATTCGATTTGCGCCACTTTGTCCCAGTCTGTCTGGAGATCTCCCTGCTCATCTTCCCAGGTGTATTTCTGATAGGCGATCCCTTGCTGTTTAATGATAAATTCCAGCGGATACCCGTCCAGGTAAAATCCATGCGTCACATCCGTGGATGTGGGTTTGATAATAACCGTATCGCCTCTGTCTACAATGATTTTAGCCGGTGTATAGCCGTACTTGAGAGCTTCAAGAGTAATGGTATGGGTGCGGTTTGTGTGCGTTGTCATCCCAATTAACACCGGGATGGCCAAAGCCGCCAGCAGGCATACCATAATCAGTACAATGGTCTTCTTTTTGTGGTTTAATTTCATAAAACAGATCCAATAGTCGCTATCGATAGCCACCCATACTGTCCCGCTGTTTGGGCCTTAAGATCTTACTACGCCTTTAAAAGGGGATGGTGGCAGCTCGTTTTTCAGAACTAACGGTCTTGTTCCGGATCAGGTGTTCGAACATGGCCAAAGCGGGTTCGCTGTCCCATTCGCGAGGTCCCAGAGCTTTGCCGATCAGGCCGCCTTTTTGGTTCAGAATAAATGTTGTGGGGATGGAGCGAATGCCAAAGTGATAGCCGATTTGGCCTTTGGTATCCAGAAGGGTGGTAAACGACAGTTTATATTTTTCATAAAAAGATTTCACCCGTTTGGCGGGTTCGCGCAAGTTAATCGCCAGCATGGCAAACTCGCGATCTTTAAAGTGGTGATATAATTTTTCCATCGACGGCATCTCGGTCCGGCAGTCGGGACACCAGGTCGTCCAGAAATTAACCAAGACGATTTTGCCTTTAAAATCAGACACCCGTATGGTTTTGCCGTTTAAATCCCCGAGTTCGATTTCGACCGGCGGCGCAATCCCGGCAAGTTTGATGATTCCCATTGTTTTAAAAAACCGGTCGACTTGGTCCTGATCGCTGCGAGCTGTGGATTGGGGGGTTGAATAGGCTGTCTTGATCCGTCCCGTCGGCCAGATCAGAACCATTAGCGCAAGCCCCAGCGTTAGGAAAAAGCAGATTGTTGGTTTAAGACGCATGGTCCCTCTCAGGTATCGGCGCCCGTTTATAAGGCAAATTGGTTTAAAAATGGAAAATAGGCCTGAATCAGCGTCAGCGAGTTGATGAGAATCAACACTCCCATGACCACAAGAACCAAACCGCTGATTTTTTCAATAAAGCCCAGGTGTTTTTTGATGCGGTTAAAAAACCTGAAAAAGTGTTGGACCCCCAGGGCTGTTAAGAAAAACGGTATGCCCAGCCCTAATGAATAGACAAGCAGCAGACGAACGCCCTGATTCACCTGGTCCAGAGTGCCCGCAAAGGTTAAAATCCCCCCCAGCACCGGGCCGATGCATGGGGTCCAGCCGAAGGCAAAGGCGGCTCCCAACATTACAGCACCGACTAACCCGGCTTTGCTGGTCTTCATCGGAATTTTGAACTCCTTTAAAAAAGGCAGTGGGCGAATGAGACCCATTTTGAGAATCCCGAAAAAAATGATGGTCAGGCCGGCCAGTTTCGTAAAAAAGTTTAGCTTGGAGGTCAGCAAAGCCCCAATCCAGGTGGCCGAAGCACCCAGTAGGATAAAGACCGCTGAAAATCCAAAAATGAAAAAGATGGCATTGAGCACAACGATCCTGTGCTCCCGGTTCAAAAACACGCTCGTCTCGGGGCCTGCCTTTAGTTCTGGAAGGGAAACCCCCGAAATAAAGGATACATATCCGGGAACGAGCGGCAGGACACACGGGGACAAAAAGGAGACCAGACCGGCAGCAAAGGCCATAAATATGGAAATATCGTTGATCATTTCTGATTGTCTCTGTGTATGAAAAAAATCTCGGTTGTTTTGTTCTGGTGTGTGGCGTCCGGCGTCTGCATTGCGAAAATCTAAACACCGGACACCACTCACGATTAACGCATCGACTCGATAGCCGCATGCGATATATTTGCATAACCCTCGCCTAGCAGACGAGTAGCCACAGATTACTTATACAATACGCTCGGCGTGCCCCGCGTAAGGTCCAACTGAATTGAAACCGGTTCATCATTGGAGACCACCACCGCCTGCTTTTTGGTTTTCAGCTTTTCGTGCCAGGTTTTAATAAAGTATTTACCGGGCGGAATGTTCGCAGCACCGTCGATACCGCTTTGTTCTAGAAATATGGCATCCGGGATTTCAAACCGTCCCCGGCTGTCGGTGACGGCAAAATAATGATTTTTCATGACCATGATATAGGCCAGCATTTCAGCGTGCACGTCACAGCGAACCTCGACCATGCCCGGCTTGTCAAACCGGATGGTTTTGCTTTCTCCGGGCTTGTAACTGCCCAGATTGAAATTTTTGGCCCGCGAGAGCGAAAACACGTTGTGATCCACCTTGTCATTATTGGGAAAAGCGACGGTGGCACCCACCGGAATCGGCAAAATGTGGGGTAGAAAGGTCAAATTCTGCTGATCCATCACAAATTGGGTGCCGGCAATATTCACCGCCGACTTTGGCGTTTTGGTAAGGTATACCAGGATGTTTGCCGGCGAACGCAACCCTTTTACCTTTACGATACCTGTAAGCTTGCCGGCTGCCGCCAGCGCGGGGAGATACAACAGTAATATTCCGACGGCCAGTATTTTGATGTTTAAATTTCTATGCAATTTTTCCCTCCATTGACTACCAGACACTGCTGGTGATTAGGATATCTTCCACTTTCCAATTTTTAAGCTGGGCCAACGGTTTGATGACCGGCCGATAAATGAGTTGGGCCTCAGCTGTGGGTTCATCCTCCGGATCCTCCAGCGCGAACTTAAATTCGAAGGTTACCGTCTTTTTGGGCCGAATTCGGGTATCGAAGGCTACCGCCGTAGCTTTCCAAAAAGGTGCATGCAGATTTCCGTCGCCATCCTGAAGCACCCGGGCAAAAACCTCTCCGGGTAAACCGGCATAATTGCCGGCTTTCGCCTTATCCTTGCCGGTCCATTCCGGAAGCCGCTGTCCTTTGATCATTTTCAACGCCTTACCACTGGAATCCACCGCGTTTAGCAGCAGCATCACACTGCGCATGGTTTCGCCGGTGGGCACCCAGTGCCCCCCATTGGTATTGGTAATGAACACTTTTACGGTCAATGTCTTGCCGCTGATATCACCCTCGATCTCCATTGCCAGGGCTGTTTTGAGCTGAGTTGGGGTGCCGCCGTCAAAATGGTGCGGCCGAATGTTGCGCGGGGAACGTCTGGTGCCCCACATATTTCTGGCCGAACCGTCCACAACGTAATTATCGTAGGGCAGCATCTCCTTGCGCCAGCTCATATGACAGTCCTGGCATTTTTTACCCTTGTTGGTGTCTTCGGCTGACAGTTGATCCTGCCATTGTTTCCACTCCTGATAGGTGGTTTGAACCGGCAGGAAGGTATTGTCCTGGATACCAAAACCGTTCCATTCCGAGTCTGTGTAAACGCGGTCTCGATCCCAGTTCGTTCCGGAGGGCAGCTTCTTAAAATGGCTGTGGCAGGTGGCGCAAAAGCGTCCCTTGTCAAAAACCGGGCTGTAGGAGGCCGCCATGGCAGAGTTGACCACATCGTCATATGGGCCGAATACAAGAATCGTATTGCCCTGGACGGGCGTCTGTCTTTTCAGAACCGGCGCCATGTGACTGGGACGGGTTGGATTTTTGATAACCTTCCTCACCTTGTGGCAATAATCGCAGCTGATGCCGTCCCATTCCGTGCGCGGCGACCATAGCGCGGCCTTTAAATCGCGCGACCCAAATTTGGATGCGGCTACCGACGGTGCATGACAGACCACGCAGTTGCCGTCATCCTGGGGATTGTCCCGTTTATAACCGGGACCGATTCCCTTGCGGCCGGAAGCATCGGTTCCGTAGTACATGTTGAGCACTTTGGGATTGGAAGTGGTATGGGCCATTTTGGACCGGTCCCAGTAACGGGCCAATTTGTTATGGCACCGTGCGCAGGTGGTCGGCGAAATAAAGCGATAATCGGGACGGTCATCCCTGGGAAGCGGGTTTAAAACAATATCTCCGGCTTTGCCCATGGGAAAGGCCATCAGACCGTTATTAAACCAGCTGTCTTTGCCGGCCGTCACCTTTAAGCTGCGGACCGGTGCATCCCCGGTTGCCAGTACATATCGTCCCTGGCGGTCGGTCAGGGCATACTTTTCATCGCCGGCTATCCGGATCCGGGCATTGGCCACCGGACCGTATTGGGATACGACTCGGCCGTGAATGCTTCGCTGGTCGCTGCTTATAGGCGCTGTCTGGGCGATGCCGGAAGCGGCAAAATAATATACGGCAGTTAAGATTGTCAATAGACCAAACGTGCTCAGAAATAGGGTCTTGCGCCTGCTCATAAACTCTCTCCTTTGCGTCGCATCCAGATCGATCAGGCCCTGACGATGAGGGTGCCTTGCATGTTTTGATGGTTTTCACCGCAAATGGCATTGCACGAAAAAGTGAAAGTGCCGGTTTTATCGGCGATAAAAGACACCAGCACGGCTTTACCCGGTTGGATGCCGTCGTTGATGAAGATACCGAAGTCTTTGAAGCTGAAACCGTGAACAACATCGCTGCTCTTTAGCTTCAAGACCACGCGATCCCCACGGGAGACTTCAATGACCGGCTTTTCAAGCGCTGGTTCTGAAAACCCATTTGTAATGACATCATGCGCCTGCATCTCTCCCAAAATCCAGCCCTTTTGCGTATGCCCGGTGAGCGTAAATTCTTTTGCGTCGGCAGGTATTTTTTCCTGCCACAAATGCCGATCGTAGACCCAAATTCCAACGGGTAATCCAATGACTGTCGCTATCAATAAAATTAGAAAAAGAACGTCTAACTTTTTTTGATCAATACGCATGACATACCTCGATAGTTATAATTATGTTGTCGCATGCCCTACTGTGTGATTAAATCCACGGCCCGATGACATACTATTAACAGCTGTTCCGCGGTCCAGCCGATAACATTCGGACCAAGCATATTTGAAAAGGGGCAGTTTTCCGTCTTGCCCGGGACAAAATAGGGCAGCCATCTTTACAGTGTGCCGTTCGTGGTATGATGAATCTTTTCATTAACATCACCTCCTCGCCGATTGGATAGAAACGGTCTCATTTCAGAACAGTCTCAATAATCCGTCTAGTTAAGGAGCAACAGCTGGCCGGAATACTTGTCCACCCCCAACAGCTGCACAACTTCTTTGTCCCGGGAAAGAATTTCAGCCTCAAAAAAACTGCCGGCATCGTTAATATTGCCAACTTGCAAGTCGGGATTCAATTTTCTGATATGCTGGGCTACAATAGCTTGCGCCTGTTCTAAGGTTATCGCAGATTTTTCGGCCATATAGCCCGAGGGGGCCCGGCGCTGGGGCACGTAATCACTGCCGCCGGAGTTTCCGTAGCCGCATGCGCTAGCGCTGTTGGGGCTGATAAAAAAACTGTAGCCAAGCCCAATCGACATTAAGAAAATAACCGCTGTTATCATGATTCTCACGTGTGTTCTCATAGCTTTTACCTCCGCGTAAAAATTAATGAATAGGTCTAAAAATCATCTATCGTTCAATTACATTTCATTAAAAAGCAAATACTGTACCATCAAGAAAGGATACTATTTAACTCATTTAATTCATTATTCTTTTTATCTACTGGCGGCAATCAACAATTATCTCGTTTTTGCATAGAAACAATGAACCGGGTATTTTATACCCAACTTGTGTTGCTAAGTGTGAAATTACTTCCCAGTTCGTCCAAATAATATGATCTAAGTCAACCACCGTATTTGGCTACATTCAATCCTTGAAAGTGGCTTAAGAGACACCGCCCTCTTCAAGATACCACCAGTATCGAAATAGGGTTGTATAATCTCAGCCCTTTTAAGCACAGACACCGCTTACCTCGAGGTGATTGGATACTGAAATTTGCATGGTGATTATCAGACAGCCAAGCCCTAAGGTTGGCGGAAAGATTTTGCATCAATATCTTTTTTGATATAAAGCGATTCGAGCTGAAAATGAAAATGCTTGGGGTGATCTAGCAGGTCAAGGAAAGGTTTAGCAGGTATAATGGTAAGGTCAAATAAGCGGCTCGGGTGTTTACGATGAACCTGTAATCAGTAACGCCACTATCATCCGAACTTGCAGCATTTGCCATAGAGTTCAGTCCTGCCCAACCAGAGTTGTCGGATATTTCAACTAAAGCGATGCGATTTCCAAATTCGGGAAATCGGTTTCCGCTGAAATCGCAGGGGGCATCCTGAGCCCAGGGTCTGCAATGATGGGCAGAGGCATTTGATTCGGCCGATGCTTCATGATGCGGATCAGGCATGTGGCAGTGTATGCAGCCCTTCTTTTCGGAACAGGCTCCGGCCAAAGAGATGGAGGCTAGCAGGCTGACGCTTAAAAACAATACAATTGTCACTGCCAAGACGGTTCGAGTAGATCTGCTGAGTATGTTTATTGAGTGAATCATACTAATTAAGTATACTATCTGAGAAAGACTGTTTCGTCAACTAATAAACTAATTTATAATCATCGATGGGATTGGCCATGGTATTCAACTTGTTGTAATTAAAGAATTTTAATGACCACAAGGGTAATATCATCATTTTGCTTCTCTGATTTTCTAAATTCTGTCGTTTCATCAAGGATTTTCTGGAGAATTTGTTGCGCGGTGTTATCCCTGCCTAGTCGCATAATTTCTTGCACACGCTTTATACCGAATCTTTCTTTCTCGGGATTTTCGGTTTCCCAAATTCCATCCGTACCGAGAAGAATAATCTGCCCGTCAGACCCGTCGGTATACTCATACTCTTGAAAGGACTTGTTGCATTCGATGCCGAGGGCCATACCTTCACCCTTCAATTCTTTAAACGTATCTGTAGCCGTATCGTAAACAATTGCCGGATCGTGGCCCGCCCTGACCCATTTAATCTTGTTTTTACCGGCATCAATCAGCATTAAAAACAGGGTCATGAAATTGCCGGCTTCAACCGTATCGAAACATAAATGCTGATTTACGTCAGATATCATCTCGGCCAGGCTGCCGGATTTGGTGATGCGCATTCGAAGGAGTGCCCGGGCGGTCGTCATCAACAGCGCGGCAGCGACACCGTGTCCAACCACATCTCCGATAGCGATACCCACCCGATTCTCCCCGAGTTCGGGAAACTGAAAAAAATCGTAATAATCCCCTCCAGTCTCATCGCAATATTTACTGTGTCCGGCAATCTCCAGATTACCTATCTTCAAAGATTCCTTGGGCAGCAGATTTTGCTGCACTTCCATGGCCAAATTCAGGGCTTCCTTCAGCCGTATCCGCTCTTCCAACTGCTGTACCATTGAATTAAAGCTGTGGGTCAACTCGCCAACCTCATCATCCGATTTTACTGGCAACGGATCCTCGTAGTTGCCCCGGGCCACTTTTTTAGCGGCATTTGAAAGGTTTTTTATGGCGAATACTGTCCGCCCGGTCATCCATCGGATCAAAACGAGAATCACGCCTATAAAAAATAAACCGGATATAAGATAGTACCATCGAAACCGCACAATCGGGTTGAGGATTTGTGCGCCCGGTGCCATCATTACCAGACTCCAGGGTGCCTCCTCCAGTTGGTAAAAGCCGCTGACTATGGCAGGGGGGTTGCCCGGACCGAATACGGTTCCGTAAGTTAAGGATCGCATTGCATACATCGTTCGCAACCCAAAAGGATCTTCCGGGTGAAATAATTTTTTGTGTTCTTCTCCGGTTGTGCTTTGAATAACACTGCCGTAGGCGTCCACCAGATAAGCCCTGGTGCTCTGCCAGAACCCGGACTCTTCGATGTCTTCAAAGAGATAATCAGTGCGGACCCAAACCTCGAGCCGACCCATTTTCCGCCCACCTTCATCCAGAAGGTCCGAAATAAGTGAGATAGTTTCATGTTTGTGGGTCGAATTATAACGAGGGGCGGTTATTTTCGTGATATGTCCTCCATGAAACCGCATCGGTGCCGCTTCATGCATCCGGATTCCCGACATATGCCTGCCTTTGCCCTTTGGTTGCTCTTGCCGTTGGCGGTCGGTTTTCTGCGGTGAATTCTCAGCAGGCTCGTTCAACCACACCAGTTCCACTTTATCCACCCCCTCCAGATTTTCGAGCTGATCAATCACCCACAGTTGGACATGGTGATCAACTTGGTTTTTACTTGATGTTCTATAAAACATCTTGATCCATTCCTTCGGGCGGCTTAGACGCATGTCGATCCGGTGAGCTGTTTGCTGGAGCATCAGAATGGTCGACTCCCGCCATTGAGCCAGCATACTGTCCCTGGCATAAATAAAACCGGCATACCCCATGGCGATCAAAAGGACAGCCACGGGAAACAACATAAAAACTGATAAGCGCTCGTTGAGGCTTCTGAATTTGAACATAGCTACTTTTCTTTTTTGCTGCGTCCTGACAATTTCCATCCTTTAACCAGTGCATAGATCGCTGGCACGACGATGAGGGTGAGGACAGTGGCGCTAACCATACCGCCGACCATGGGAGCGGCGATGCGTTTCATAACCTGGGATCCGGTGCCGTGACTCCACATAATGGGCATCAGTCCCGCCATAATGGCCACGGCGGTCATCATTATGGGACGCATCCTGAGAGCAGAGCCTTCCTCGATAGCCTGATGAAGAATCTTGCGATTGAAGTTTTCCCCATACCGGGCTTGAAACTTCTTGTAGGACAAATTCAGATAGATCAGCAACACGACCCCGATTTCAGTTGCCACACCAGCCAGAGCAATGAACCCGACCCCCACGGCTACACTCATGTTGTATCCCATAAGGTACATGAGCCACAGCCCTCCGGTGAGTGAAAAAGGCACACTTAACATCACGATGAGGCTGTCGGTTACGTTTTTGAAGTTCAGGTAGAGCAGCAGGAAAATGATGATCAGGGTCAGCGGCACCACGATCATCAACCGTTTCCGGGCCCGCTCCATATACTCGTACTGGCCGCTCCAGACCAGGCTGTATCCGGCCGGCAGCTTAATCTTTTCCTGTATCACCTGCTGGGCCTTTTTAACATAGGTGCCCACATCAATGCCGGTAAGATCCACGTAGATCCAAGCATTGTTGCGGGCATTTTCGCTCTTAACGGAAGGCGGGCCTTTTATGATGCGGATATCGGCCAGTTGAGTTATAGGCACCTGGGCGCCCGATGGAGTCGGAACCAGGATGCGCCGTAATTTTTCCGGTGAGTCCCTGAGTTCGGAACCATAGCGCAGGTTTACCGGGTAGCGCTCCAGGCCTTCCACGGTCTGGGTGACATTCATGCCGCCGACAGCGGACATGATGATGTCTTGGATATCGCCCACCGTAAGACCGTAACGCGCCGCCTCCCGGCGTTTGATACGGTAATCGAGGAAATTACCGCCGGTGACCCGTTCCGAATATACACTGAGGGTTCCCGGAACCTCTCTGAGGGCTGCTTCCACTTTTTCACCCACATCGCTTAACACCTGAAGGTCTTCGCCCATGAGCTTAATCCCCACCGGGGTCTTGATCCCTGTGGAAAGCATGTCCACCCGCGTCTTAATCGGCATGGTCCACGCATTGGTCAGTCCCGGGAATTGGATGGCCTTATCCAGTTCCGTCACCAACTTTTCAATTGTCATCCCCTCGCGCCACTCCGACTCGGGCTTCAGCGTGATGGTGGTTTCCATCATGGAGAGCGGGGCCGGGTCAGTCGCCGTCTCAGCCCGGCCGACTTTGCCGAATACATGATGAACCTCCGGAAAAGTGGCGATGATTCGGTCAGTTTGCTGTAATAGTTCCTTGGCCTTGGTCACCGAGATGCCCGGCAGCGTGGTCGGCATGTAGAGCAAATCGCCTTCATTCAGGGGAGGCATAAATTCCGAGCCGATGCGTTTCCAGGGAATATACGTCACGGCCAGGACGGCCACAGCCAGCAGGATAACCGGAATCTTGGCTTTAAGTACCAGCTTGATGATCGGATGATAGACCCATATGAGGAATCGGTTCACCGGATTTTTATGCTCGGGCCGGATCTTGCCGCGAATTAAATAGCCCATAAGAATCGGCACGATGGTGACGGCCAGCAGGGCAGCGCCCATCATGGCGTATGTCTTGGTATAGGCCAGCGGCTTGAACAGTCGCCCTTCCTGGGCTTCCAGGGTAAATACCGGCAAAAAGCTTATGGCAATGATCAAAAGAGAGAAAAAAAGGGCCGGTCCGACCTCGCGGGAGGCATCCAGGATCAGGTCCCAGTGGGGTTTTTTTCCGGCATCTTTTTCGATGTGCTTGTGGTCATTTTCGATCATCACGATAGCTGCATCCACCATGGCACCGATGGCGATGGCAATGCCGCCCAAGCTCATAATATTGGCGTTGATCCCCTGCCTTTCCATAATGATGAGACTGATGAAAATCCCCACCGGAAGAGTGAAAATCGCCACAAAGGCACTGCGCAGGTGAAACAGAAAGATGATACAAACCAGCGTTACGATGACACTCTCTTCAATGAGCGTTTTCTTCAAATTGTCAACGGCCCGCAGGATCAGACCCGAACGATCATATACAGATTTGATACGCACCCCTTCGGGCAGACCCGCCTTGAGTTGCTCCAGTCTTTTTTTCACATTTTCAATCACGGCCAAGGCGTTTTCACCATAGCGCATAATAATGACGCCCCCCACCGCCTCACCCGTGCCGTTGTAGTCGGCGATACCACGCCTGAGTTCCGGACCGATGGCAATGGTGGCCACGTTTTTTAAAAGAATGGGTATGCCCCGTTGGTCTACCCCCAGGGGGATGTTGTAGAGATCATTTGCGCTTTTAATGTAACCCAGGCCCCGGACCATGAACTCAGTTTCGCCCATCTCCACCAGCTTGCCACCCACATCATTGTTGCTGCGCTGGATGGCCATTCTGATCTTTTGCAGCGGGATGTTGAAGGCCACCAGTTTGTTGGGGTCCACAATTACCTGATACTGTTTGACAAAGCCGCCGATGGAAGCCACCTCGGCCACGCCGGATACGCTGGTGAGCTCGTAGCGCAGATACCAGTCCTGGATGGAGCGCAGCTGCGACAGGTCATGCCGGTCGCTCTCGAGAATGTACTCGTAAACCCAGCCCACACCGGTGGCATCCGGCCCCAGGGCTGGATTAACACCTTCGGGCAGCCGGCCGGATACAAAATTGAGGTACTCCAGAACACGGCTGCGGGCCCAGTACATGTCGGTGCCGTCTTCAAAGATAATGTAGACAAAAGAGAATCCGAAAAAGGAATAACCCCGCACCACTTTGGCGAAAGGTACCGCCAGCATGGCCGTGGTCAGCGGATAGGTGACCTGATCTTCCACCACCTGGGGCGCCTGGCCCGGATATTCGGTGAAGATGATGACCTGGATATCCGAAAGATCCGGAATGGCATCCAGGGGAATCTTCAACATGGCATAGATGCCAGCCAAAATGACAAACAGGGTTCCCAGGATCACCAAAAACTTGTTCTTGATGGAAAGCTCGATGATATTCTCGATCATAGCAGATTCCTTTCGCTGGTCTAGTGGCCGCCGGGTTCCCGCTTGCGCAGCTCCAGCATTTTCTGAATCGCTTCCCGCAGACGGCTTTCGGAATCGAGCATAAACTGGGCCGAAAGAACAATTTCTTCGCCTTCATTAAGGCCTTCGAGCACCTGAAACTCGTTCTCATTGCCCTCAAGGCCGATGTTTACTTGCCGGGGTTGGAACTTACCTTTGCCGATAGAGACAAAAACGATTTTGCGAACGCCGCTGTCAATCACCGCCTCCTGCGGAATGACCAGGCTGTTTTTGGCGATGACGGATTTCAGGTAAATGTTGGCATACATGCCGGGCTTGAGCTGATGGCCGGGATTGGGAAATGACAGACGCAATTTGGCGGTTCGAGTTTTAGGCTCGAGGTAGGGGTAGATAAAAAGAACTCTGCCTTTAAAGCGTTTTCCGGGAATATAGGCCAGCTCCATATCCGCCGCCATTCCCTTGCGGACCCAGGGCAGCTCGTACTCGTAAACATCCACATCCACCCAGACGGTGGAAAGATCAACGATCGAGTATTGATGCTCCCCCTCTTTCACGTAGTGCCCTTTAAAGGCATCCTTTTTGGTGACTACCCCGGAGGCCGGAGAGTAAATCGTCAGTATTTTTTGCACTTTGCCGGATTTGCCGATCCGCTCGATTTGCTTGTCGGTCAGGTCCCAATAACGCAGACGGGTGTGTGAGGCCTCAAGCAAGCGCCGGGCGCCTTCCCGTACGCGGGGATAGGAACTATTGGACAAACGGCTGTATTGATTCAGGGCCAGCAAATATTCCTCCTGAGCAGTCACTATCTCGGGGCTGTAGAGGCCAAAAAGGGGCTGTCCTTTTTTTACGTTTTCGCCCACGAAATTGACGTAAAGTTTTTCAATCCAGCCGTTGAACTTCGTATTCACCGTAAAGATTTTGGTCTCATCAAATGTGATATTGCCGACGGTACGGATATATTTAATCAGGGTTTTTCGTTGGACATTCCCCAGGCGGACACCCATGTTTTGCATGGTCACCGGATCTATTCGGATGGTAGAGGTAGCTTCTTTGGCTTCTCCCTCCTCCTCGTAAACCGGCACCAGGTCCATCCCCATGGGAGATTTGCCTGGTTCGTCGCGAATATAAGTGGGATCCATGGGCGACACCCAGTACTTGATTTTTTTGCCGGTCTTGGGATCGATCATCCCGGCTTTGAGCTCCTGCTTCGCAGCCAGGGCTTGGCTGACCAACAGGTCCGGATCGCCGGTTTGAGCCGTTTCAAAAGCGGAACGGAACACAAGTTCCTGAAAGGCGGCAATCAAGCCGAACAACCCGACAATGACGATGGGAATGAACACAAATTTTTTCATCGTACCTTAACCTCTCTGATGACAAATTGAATTAACACATCAAAATAATGATGCATCCCGGCCGCTTTTCCCGCTTCTTCTTTATCAATGGCATCCAACATTTAATCTGCCGCGGCTAATGGACGATTCGGCCTAAAGGGGTTCCCCAAGAACCTCCTCCAATTCCGCCCGTTTCTGATAGATATTAAAGATGTAGTTTGCTGCCTGCAGTTCGAAGCGCAGCAGGCGAATCTGGGCCTCAATCATTGTATTAAATTCAAGCGATCCCACCTCGTAGGCCCTCAATGATGAGTTTGCCCATTGATCCGCTTGCAAAAGCAGCGCATCAGCGAAGAGACGATAATTCCTCTGGGTGTCATGAATTTCGGTAACCAGGGCATCCACCCTGTACGGCAGGCTCTCCATAAGGTTTTGATAAAAATTAATTGCGGCCTCATGCTCCTTTTGGGTGGCCGCCAGCTTTGAATTCTGTCTTTTTTTCTGCCAGAGGGGAATGTTCATCGTCACCGAACCGGACACAAGGTTTGGCAAATCCCGCCCGGTAAAATCTTGGTCCCTTTGACCGTAGGCCAACCTGATATCCATGTCGGGCCAGTATTGTTTTTTGGCCAGCTGGATCTCCACTGCGGTGATATCGATCTTTGTTTGTCTGACCCTCAACTGAGGGTTCTCTTTTAAAGCTTTGTTCTGAAGATTTTTTACATTCAACTGAAGGTCGGGATAGCTCAACTCCTCAGGGGGCTGCACCGGTGTGAAGCTTTCACGATTGAGCAGCCCATTGATCTGATCTTCCAGTGTGCGGCGCCTTCTCTCCAGTCGGATTTTTTCATCCAAAAGCTTGCTTAACTCCACCTGGGCCTGAAGCACATCCTGTTGCAGGCCGCGCCCTGTAGCGTAACGTGTTTCAGCGACGCCCAGCAGCTGGCTGACCGTATCCGTCAGTCTTTTGTTAATTCTAAGGCTGGTTGCAATAAATCCCAATTCATAATAGGAAATGGCAATTTTGCGGGCAAGTTCCAAACGCCTGGCTTGCAGGACAGCATCCTGACGTACTGCCCTTAACGTCGCACGTTGGGACCTGAGGTCTAATTTTCCGAACCAGGGAAATTTCTGCGCGATGAAAATCTGTTTCTGGGTCATTGCCTCCTGGTCAAAGCTAAAAGTGTCCGTCGGCAGGTTTAGGATCGCAAACCCGAGCCGCAGATCATCCAGGGAACCGGCAAACGGAATTTCATCTTTCAATCCTGCCACTCCGGCCTCTAAGCTTTTTATCTCCTTGTTTTGCGATAGACCCTCCTCGATAAGCTGCGTTAGCGGCGGTGGCGCCCAGATAGGCGAAGCTGCCAGACCAGTTGCGGGCATGCAAAAAAATAACCACAAAACTATCACCCTCCAACTCCTTGCCTCGATCAAGAAATGCTTCATCTGCCCTCCTCTTTTTTGTCTTTCTTTTGATCATTGTCAAACAATGATGGTGTCATATTTCATCCTGAATTAAATTGACTTTGAATCGCTTCAAGGAACCCTGTCTGTTCCAAACGTGTAAATGCCGCCGGAGCACAAGGTATTCACCGGCCTGATGTCAATGGAAGCTTTCCATCTACTAGGAGCGGTTTAGAATAGGTTCGGTTGTTTTTATCCCTGGTTTCCAGAGAAACCTTTAATTCAAATCGATTTCCTTTTTGATTTATCAGTTGAACCACATCCCGGGGGAAAAAAACGTATCCAAGGTGAACCGGTAATATGATAGAAAAATAACCTGCATAAAATTTCCTTTTAAATATTTCTATGGATGCTCTCCCCCGCATTTTATGATTTGAACTCAAATGTCCCAGCTTGATGGGAATATCCCAGGTCCAGATCAGGTTGCCATACGGGTCCGGATTTAGTTGAAAAGTATTTGAATCAATAATGGGCAAAACAATCCGTTTGTTGAAAGCGAATGTGCGCTCGGCGGATTTTCCATCGTCTGTTTTAATCTTCAACCAGTATATCCCGGGATTCAACGCATCTAAAATGACGGCACTAAACCAACTGTCAAACTCCCAGGCTTTGCTGTAATGCCATTGGCTGTTCTTAGAGTCATAAGAACCGAATATATCTTCAACGGAAGCATGTCTAACCACGGACAGTTTCAATTCTTTTTTTTCCGGATTATATAACTTGACCTCTGTTAAGCTCCTGTGATCGGTCAGATAGTTTCCGCGGTCATCCAACAACCCGAAGCCGACTCGGTTAAAGCTGTCCCCGTTGCCGTATTCCCGATGTTGGACATGCATCCAGGCGATTTCGACGGCAATAGCATCGCCCATGGTAAAAAAGAATATGCAAAAAATAAAAAGTAAGAGTTTTTTCATTTCCTTATTTCCTCCTTCGCCACTTGGGTATGTATCACCCAGGAAGCCTCTAAAACTCTTCCGGCTTGCCGAGACGCTAATCACTAAGGAAGACCAATTTGTCATTAATCACGGAACCGGTATTAAAAATATTGTTTGACTCGTTACTCATATTGACGCGGGACCTTACTGTTTCATCTATTGTTTCAAATCAAAGCATCTCGATTCAATGTATCTTGTACAGAAGCAATGTTGGTGCCAAACAGTTAAGCTTATGATATTGTTTAATTTATATTAATAGGTGTTACGCGGATCCGCTCATAGTGTGAAATAATTTCGCAGTTTCATATAAAAACCACACAAAGTGGACATTTTTTACCCACTGAACAGGACCCATGTTGTTGATTGAATGCATAAATTAGACAAAATGGAGCGGGAAGAATAAATTTTGAATGAGCATCTTAATCTGGTAAAAATGAATGATAGGAGAAAGAATATAATATCTTCTGGTCATTTTAAGCTCAGGAGCAAATGCATTGTCAGAAAAATAAAATACTGGCACAACGATTGCAGTAAAAATTTTAACCTTGCAGATCTATTTAGTGTACTGTAAATTCATGTTAATTCAACCACAGGTTAAGTCCTTTGCTTTCTCTCCAGGCCCCAAATGCGATTCATTTCCATAAAAAGATTATATCTACCGGCCCTGTCCATTATTGCTGTTGTTGTGCTGATGCTGGTCATTATCAGTGTATCAACCTACCGAAATCTCAGGCGCCAGCAGCAAACAGCATTAACATTTCTGACTCATCAGGGCCAAGGACTCCTTAATTCCCTGGAAGCTGCCATCCGGTCCGGAATGATGCTGCCCATATGGGAGGAGGACGATATAGATCTGGTGATCCGCGAAACAGCCAGGAATACGGAAATCGTTTATATCTATATTGTCAACGCGCAAAGCAAGATTGTTCATCACACGAATTTTGAACTGGAGGGAGGGATCTCCTCCTGGAAACCACAATTTGATGATGACAGACAGACAAAGAGCAGAATGATCGGACTCACAGACGGCACACCGGTTTTTGAGGTTGCGAAAAAATTTTCCCCTTTCAATATAGATAAAGACATGTTGTATCAATCTCCGATGATGATGAATCATCACAGTAATTTTAAGGGTTTTCACGAGGGTGAAACGATTGTTTTAGGCCTGGATATGACCCCTTTTAAATCTGCCAGCCGGTCGGACCTGTATCATGCCTTAATTATGGGGATCGTCATTTTTACCCTGGGGTCCGGTACGTTGTTTTTTATTTTTGTCATCCAGAATTACTACCTTGCTGAACGAACCCTGAAACAGACCAGGGATTACGCCCGTCAAGTCGTAGCCAGTATAGCCAATGGCCTGCTGAGCATTGATAATAAAGGTAAAATCATTTCCTATAACAACCAGGCACTGAATCTGCTCGACATAAAAGAACAGGATATTAAGCAGATGGATCTGGCCCGGGTGTTCGACTTCAAAGAGACCGGTATCCATGAAACACTTACCCAAAATACGCCGGTGCTGGAAAAGGAAATTCATCTTTCCCGTGGCACTGAAAAAGAACTTTCACTCACCTTAAGCGTTTCTCCAATTTGTGACGAAAACGGCTTGTGTAACGGTGCCGTCATTATTCTCAGGGATTTGACTGAAATTAAATTTCTTGAAGAGAAGGTAAGGCGAGCCGAAAAGCTGGCCGCGGTAGGCAAGCTGGCAGCCAGCGTAGCACATGAGATTCGAAATCCACTGAGTTCAATAAAAGGATACGCCCAATTTTTCAAAAATAAATTGAAAGACCGACCGCAAGAGCATGCATATGCAGATACGATCGTCAAAGAAGTTGACCGAATAAACAACGTGGTCACAAATCTGCTGAACTTTGCCCGTCCGATGAAAACAGAGATTGCTCCGACGAACGTGGAAGAGCTCATCAATCATGTCGTCATGTTGGTAAAAAAAGATGCTGAGCAGCATGATGTGGTAATAAAGATCAGTTCCACCCCGGATTTGAATTCAGCATTGATGGACGGCGGTCAAATTACACAGGCGCTTTTAAATCTATTACTGAACTCTCTGCAAGCATTGTCGCCCGGGGGAACTATTGATGTTGGAGCGAATCGGATGAATTTCGGTGAAAGCTTGCATCTCTGGGTCAAGGATAACGGTCCCGGTATTCCGCATGAAATACATAATAAAATATTTGAGCCTTTTTTCACGACCGGGGAAGACGGCACCGGTCTGGGTTTAGCGATTGTTCAAAAGATTGTCGAAAATCATAACGGCCGGATTACCTTTGAAAGCCCGGCTCCCGGCAGAATGAATGGATGCCGCTTTTCCATGATCTTACCTTTACGAATTCATAAAAAATTGGGTGATGATGATTTGTAACGATATTAACCACATTGTATTATGGCAGGATAATAAATATGAAAACCAGCATATTAATCGTGGACGATGAATCCTCACATCGCCAAATGCTTGAGGTGGTTCTGAGCGATGAAGGTTACGAAATCCAACAGGCCGATGACGGCCGCACGGCGATTGAAGCCGTCGAGGAGTGTTTTTATGATCTAATCTTGATGGACATCCGCATGCACCGGATCGGTGGAATTGAAGCCCTGAAGAAAATCAAAGAAATCAGCCCGGGGATACCGATCATCATGATGACAGCCTATTCCTCAGTCAATACCGCCATCGATGCGCTCAAATCAGGCGCGTACGATTACCTGACCAAGCCGCTTGATATTGAAGAGTTAAAAATTCTGATAAATAAAGCCCTCCGGCATTCCAATCTGGAAAAGGAAAATCTGTATCTGAAAGAGCAACTTGGTGATCGATTTGATTTCTCGAATATCATCGGCCGCAGCTCCGCTGTGAAAGAACTACTGGAAACAGTCGCCTTGGTTGCTCCCTCTGATGCAACTGTGCTGATATCAGGTGAAAGCGGTACCGGAAAAGAACTCATCGCCAACGCCCTTCATCAGAACAGTCCTCGGCGAGATCACCCTTTAGTAAAAATCAACTGCGCCGCCTTGCCTCAAACGCTTTTGGAAAGTGAGTTGTTCGGGCACGAGAAGGGGGCATTTACCGGTGCAGTTAAGCGCCGGCAGGGACGTTTTCAAGCAGCTCACATGGGGACCATATTTTTAGACGAAATTGTTGAAATGGCACCGTCCACTCAGGCCAAAGTACTGCGGGTCATTCAGGAACAGGAATTTCAGCCCGTGGGCAGCTCGCAAACCGTGAAGGTAGACACCCGATTAATTGCCGCCACCAATAAGAATCTGGATGAAGAAACTGAACAGGGTAGATTTCGAGAAGATCTATACTACCGTATCAACGTGGTAAACGTAACAGTACCGGCACTGCGACACCGCCGTGAAGATATTGAGCTGCTGGCGGACTATTTTCTCAAAAAATACGCCGAAAAAAATCGCCGTTCGTTCAAAGGATTCGCACCCAAGGCCATGGATTGGCTCATGCGATACAGCTGGCCCGGCAACGTCCGGGAGCTTGAAAATGCTGTGGAACGCGCCGTCATCATGGCGCGCGGGGATTTGATTTCATTGTCTGAACTGCCGGATACAATAAAAAATGTTGCCGAAAATCCTGAAAAAACAGATATCACTTTGAGACCGGGAAAAACGCTTAAGGAAGTTGAAAGAGAAATGATTCTTCAAGCTTTGGATCAAAACAGCGGAAACCGGACGCAGACAGCCAAAATTTTAGGAATAAGCCGCCGAACTTTGCAACTAAAACTAAAAGAATATGGGTCGGCTCATTGAATTGTGCCCTTGGATGAACAAGGGATCCGATTAATGCAAATTGCCCCGGAAAAGTAATCGTTAACCAGCTATCGCCAGGATAAAAACTCAAGGAATAGAGGCTTATTCGATGACCAACTGCCTGATTACGGGCTCTGGCAGCTGGTCATAAGATAGACTGAATTGAAACGATCTTTACCGCACAAGGGTACTTGAATTTTTTGTCCTGAAAAAATCCTTGATTTTATACCACAATGTAGGTATTAAGGAGAAACTGCTGAAAAGGTCTTGAAACACAGTCGACACAATGGACCACAAGACATGAATATTACTAAAAAAAATCTCATCCTACTCGTCATAATTGGTATTCTTATGTCCGGTATTCCGGTCATCACATTGTGCTCATCCTATTGTATTGCAAGTGATCTCGATCTCGATTCTCCCATGAACGGAAGCTGCCCCTATTCATACCATTCATTTGTCCAAATCGCCATAGTGTGGTCAGCTCTTCTTGCTTTACCTCTTGCAGGTCTTTTTCTTGTCAGGGATAGACATTTCATACCATTAGGTGTCTATTTCCCCCCTTTTAAACCCCCCCGATTTTCCCACTAAATAACCACGATCAATTCATCCGAATAACTTCATATTGTCTCAGACAGGATTAAAATTACATAGATTTGTCCTCTATTTATGTTTTCAGATTCAAATGAATTTGAGGTGCAACATAACGTTCCGCCTTGTAAATATGTTTTGCAAAGTGTTGCGAGCGGAGGCGAGGAATGACTGAAATCGGTTATTATTCTATTTTAATTGCATTATTCTTTTCTGCTTATAGCGGCTTAATGTTGATTATCGGCATTAAAAACCGCGGGGCTGACGTGATTGCCAGTGCTGAGAACGCTGCAGTGGCTGTTTTTGTTTTTTTGAGCGTGTCCGCCACAGCAATGATTTATGCTCTGGTAACCAGAGATTTTCAAATTGAATACGTCGCCAGATATACGAGTCGGAGTCTTTCGCTTCTGTATACGTTGACCGCTTTTTACGCTGGGCAGGAAGGCTCGCTGCTCTTCTGGAGCTGGATTCTTTCGATATTTACGGCAGTTGTAATTTTCCAAAACAAAAATAAAAATCGCGAACTCATGCCGCATGTACTCCTGGTTCTAACAACAGTTATCTTCTTTTTCACATTTCTGATGATCGTAGCAACCAATCCGTTTAAAACGTTTAATTACACACCGTTTGACGGCAAAGGTTTAAACCCGTTGCTTCAAAATCCCGGCATGATTTTTCATCCACCGACCTTATTAATAGGCTACGTCGGATTTACAGTTCCTTTTGCCTTTGCTCTGGCGGCTCTTATTACCGGCAAGCTCGGCAGCACATGGATTAAAACCACTCGCAAGTGGACCCTATCCTCCTGGGCTTTTCTAACCGCCGGGAATCTACTGGGAATGGAGTGGGCTTATGTCGAATTGGGTTGGGGGGGGTACTGGGCCTGGGATCCTGTTGAAAACGCATCATTTATGCCGTGGATATTGGCAATCGCTTACCTGCATTCGGTGATGATTCAAGAAAAAAGAGATATGTTAAAGGTCTGGAATATTGTTTTGATCATCTTTACATTTCTAATGACCATCTTTGGGACCTTTATCACACGAAGTGGGCTGATTGCTTCGGTCCACTCCTTTGGGGAATCCACTTTGGGCTGGTTCTTTTTATTCTTTTTACTGATTGCACTTATCGTTTCATTATCACTACTCATTTTTCGCCTTCCCCATCTGAAAAGCAGGAATCAGCTGGACTCCTTACTTTCCAGAGAAAGCAGTTTTCTGATCAACAACCTGCTTTTTGTCGGTATCGCTTTTACGGTCCTGTGGGGCACTCTTTTTCCCATTATTTCGGAGGCCATTCGAGGCATCAAGATTACGGTTGGCCCACCGTTTTTCAACAGTGTTGTTACTCCCATCGGATTAACATTGCTTTTGCTGACGGGTCTGTGCCCCATCATTGCATGGCGTAAAACGACACTTAAAAAGTTTGCTGGCAAACTTCTTTTACCCTTGATTGTTTCAGGTTTTGCGGCGGTTGGCTTATATGTTTACGGTATTCGATCACCGTATGCTTTAATAACCTTTATATTTTGCATCTTTGTAGCAACAAACCTTTTTATGGAATTTTTTTCCGGCACCCGCACCCGCCATGCAGTTTTTGCCGAAAACTATCCAAAAGCATTTTGGAAACTTGTTACCAAAAACAAGCGACGATACGGCGGCCATATTGTCCATTTCGGGGTTGTTCTGATTTTCATGGCCTTTGCGGGCAGCTTTTTCAACACGGAAAAACAAGTCTCCTTGAAAAAAGGAGAATCGTTTAAAATCAAAAACTATACATTACGATTCGATGCGCTTTCCAATTTTCCCACGTCCAGTAAACAAAAGGTTGTTGCGACGTTAACAGTCCTGAACGACGAGCATCAAGTGGGGATCGTTTCACCAGAAAAAAATATTTACCGCGGGCAGGATCAACCGACAACAGAAGTGGGTATCCATACGAATTTTAAAGAAGATCTTTATGTTATCCTGGCCGGTTACGAAAAGGATTCTGCCACCTTCAAAGTGCTGGTGAATCCACTTGTCGTTTGGCTTTGGATCGGTGGCGGAATCATGATTTTAGGGACGATAGTCGTCGTATGGCCGGACCGCCGCAAGAAAATTTAGCCAATTTTAAGGGGTGAAGAAAAAAAATATATCCACTAAGACACGAAGCTCGCCCTGGCGTGACTCGGTTGAATAGAATGAAGTAATTGCGGCAGGCGAAAACCGGACCCTATGGAACTCCGGTCCTAATCAATCAGGTCTGGGCCAGGGAATGAATATGAAGTTTAAACCTTCGTCAAAAAGAGAGAAATCTATAGAATTATAACTCAAGTTTCGCACCTCTTAATAAGGGCTTACGGCTAACAATTATCTTCTATGTTTACTGCTTTGAAGTAGTAAAGGGCTCCTAATTATGATATATGTAACTATCCAATATAACG
>Ga0126332_10000221_pt1 | contig 22952 bp, 15 predicted proteins | sample InaspJWI42metaG_FD_94482 | JGI IMG/M metagenome (GOLD analysis project Ga0126332, IMG submission 94482) | Marine gutless worms symbiont microbial communities from Oahu, Hawaii - Inanidrilus sp. 2 OAHU.JWI-42 metaG | ecosystem: Host-associated > Annelida > Digestive system > Unclassified...
GGCAGGTTGTCGAACAGACCGCCGTCGGCAAACTCCGCCTCCGCCAGCTCATAGCCATCCGGGCACACGAGCTGACTTTCGCTGACACCAGCTGCTTTTTTTGGGGCTGTTGCAGTGCTACCACCACCCGTCGAAAAAGCAGATAGGCGACAGTATTGCAGACGCTTGCGTCCAAAACCAGCGGGGAAAGCACTGGTCGTTAGTAAGGCATCTTCGATCTGCTGATCTGACACAGTAAAGGGCGCACCATCGTCAGGCCATGGCATGAGAATCATTGCTGGATCAGACAGGGACGGATAGTCTTTAGGATCGAAATAGAATTTAGCGCTGCCGTCTGCCTGGGTCTGCATTTCAAAGGGTATAAAAAAGCGCTGGTTGTCCACCGCAACGCCGCTGACGAACATGGTATCGGGTCGAACACGGGTTACGGTTACCCCCAGCGGCAGCCGAAGCCCGGGACGAAAGGTTCCAGGCCGGCGCCACTTTTCCCTCAGCTCGCGGGAGACCGCGACCAGGTCTTTTCGGGAGCGCAGCGCATCCACGGTTAAATAGAGGGAGGATCTCGGGTCTTGCGGCAGCAATCGGTTTACATCGGGAGTCAGCCACACGTCCCGGAATATATTGTCATCAATGCGATTGGTGAAACCACCCTCGTTTTCCTGATTCACCGACCAGGCCAGTGCCGCGAGAACGGTGTTGATACCTCCAGCCGATGTGCCGGCAATACTGGCAATTTCAATGGATCGCGGCTCTCCGCCCAGCGTCCAGTCTCCGGTCTTTCTACTCTGGCGGATGACCTCTATAATGCCCCAGATCAGTCCGGCTTCATATGCGCCTTTGCTTGCCCCGCCGCTGATCGCCAGAGAAAATCGGTTCGGGTGTGTGTCAGCTGTTGCCGGTTTGATGCAAAAAAGCGGCAGCAGGATCATCAGATGTGCCAGGAACAGGTTGAAAAGTCGGGTCTTCATACAGGATCCTTTTCTGCATTTGTTTAATCCACCGGAGGCGGATTCGCCTCCAAGACACCAATGCGCAAAGGTGAGTAGAAATTAAAAAGCTTCGCGTTTCGCTTTGTGTCTTGGTGAATTAGTGGCAAATAGTATTTCCACCATAAAAGGTGGACAAATTAGATCATATTCTTACCACAGGCCGTTTGTCAGTTTCTCCCTAAATAGTCAAGCGAAATGTATCACTTTTTCTTTTTCAACTCAACTTGACAAAATGAGGTTTTCATGAGCAATTTAGTACCTGAATCTTGCATATAAAAGCCTCCGATTTATCCGCCTCTGGAGGACTCGTGTAAAAATCTGGTAGTAGTAATCGATTTTGATGATGAAAGTACCACATTTACCATTCGGGAGGAACTGACCAAGATACAGAAAGACTATCTGATCGAAATGGAAGACGTGGTGGTAGTCACCATGGACGAATAAGATAATGGGAAATTCTTACAGACCGCCATCACCAAAGACAAGGAAGAGGACTTCAGAAAATGCTCGAAGGACGGCAGCAAAAAAAGAAGAGGCCACTATTGAGACGTATTGCCCTTATCTTCAAACGGTTGGCCCTTTATTTGACCGTGGCCGTACTTGGTTTCGTTCTGGGGGCGTTTGCGCTCTACATCTACTGGGTTCGCAGCGGTCCATCCCTGGAGATCTGGCACACCGAAGAACTCACCGCGGAATTCACCAGAGAAAATGCAGATGAGATTCGAACCTTTGATGACTACAGGCAGTTGGAAGAAAAGCTGTTCGCGCAATTGGATGAAATAATATACGCTCACACTGAAACCGGGCCTGCCTTGAACCTGGCCCGATACAGTGCCGGCAGCGCCGCGGATCCGCATAGATGGAAACCCAACTGGAACCGCAGTTTCGAACTGCCTGCCAATAAGCCTGCCGGTGGTGTGCTGCTGCTCCACGGTATGTCCGACTCACCATACAGCCTCCGGGCTCTTGGTAAGGTCCTCAGCCGGCGCAACTACTGGGTAGTTGGCCTGCGCCTACCCGGTCACGGCACCATACCCTCGGGACTCAAAACCATCACCTGGGAGGACATGGCCGCCGCAGTGCGTCTATGCGTGGATCACCTTGCGTCCAGAGTAAGCAAAGACGCCATTCACATCTTGGGCTATTCCACCGGTGCTCCCCTAGCCATCGACTATGCGCTCGGCGCGCTTGAGGGAGTCAACGATCCGGCGCCGGCCAGCCTGGTGCTAATCTCCCCTGCCATTGGTATCAGTCCTGCTGCAGTGCTGGCCAGTTGGAAGGTAATGCTGTCCCATCTGCCGGGACTTGAAAAGTTTGCCTGGACATCGATTCTGCCGGAATTCGATCCCTTCAAGTACAACTCTTTCACCACCAACGCCGGGGATCAGGTTCATCGGCTGACACGTGCCGTGGCAAAACGTGTTGAGACCAGAGCCGCATCCGGTTCCATCGGTAACTTTCCGCCGACTCTGGTGTTCCTGTCCACCGTCGATGCGACCGTCTCCACCGCTGCTGTTATTGACAACTTGCTCGAGCACCTGGCACCCGACCAGCACAAACTCGTATTGTTCGATTTCAACCGCCGCAATGTGGCCAGAACCGTACTGGTATCAGATCCGGGACCGCTGACCGCCCGACTCATGGATAATGCAAAACTGCCGTTCAGTCTCACGCTAGTAACCAACGCGAATCCTGAGAGCACGAAAATCGTCGTTCGCCGCAAAGGACCATTTTCAAAAGAAACTTCGACCGAACCTCTGAACTTTGCCTGGCCGACCGGCACATTCTCGTTATCCCATATCGCACTGCCGTTTCCGCCGGATGATCCGCTTTATGGGTTGCATCCACCTGAAAAGACAGACACTATCTTCCTCGGTCAGATGCCTATTCAGGGAGAGCGCGGCTTACTACGGTTTTCTTCTGACTGGCTGGTGCGCTTGAGGCACAACCCTTTCTATGATTTACTTGAAAGCCGGGTGCTGGAATGGGTGAATAACTCCAATGATTGGTAACTGTTCCGGTTCCGGCAATAAAGGTAATGGCGGAGGCTGTAAAAGCTAGTGGAATTTCAGATGGGATCAGGGATAAGATATTCTTTAAAAGATAGCATGGGAATGATTAAATTTTCACGCCAAGACGCAAAGAAAGATAATTAGAACTTTGCGGCTTTGCGACTTTGCATGAGGTAATTTTTGGTCAAGCACGATATGCAATATTACTTTGGATTACCCCTCAAATGGGGTGTCGCCCCTTGAAAGGATTGAGAAGCTGAGATATAAACAGTATTATTTCTTCACCACAAAGGCACGAAGGACACAGAGTTGTTATTTCTATTTGTCTATCAGGGGAAGACGACGAAAGGCAAAGCTTTTCTATCCATAGAAGGAAAATGCCACACCTTTGTGCTCTCTGTGCCTTTGTGGTGAAAACGATTTATTGGACAATACATGGGGATTTCATCGAACAATATTATGCCATATTTAAGTAACTATATACCGAGGAGTGGTTGAACTGATGCGACTTCTTTTGGTGGAAGACGAAAAGAAAGTCTCAAGTTTTATCAAGAAGGGGCTTGAAGAGGAAGGGTATGCAGTTGACTCGGCTACAGATGGGGATACCGGGCTGATAATGGGTCTTGATGGGATCCATGACCTGATTATTCTGGACATCAATCTTCCCGGAAAAGATGGACTGAGCGTTCTCCAGGAATTGCGTAAGAAAAAGATTACAACGCCCGTTCTTCTCCTTACGGTCAGGGCAACCATCGAAGATAAAGTTATCGGGCTGGATACCGGCGCCGACGACTATCTGACCAAGCCCTTTGCTTTCCAGGAACTTCTGGCCAGGGTCAGAGCCTTGCTCAGACGACAAACCGACGCAGAGGCGCCGCTTCTAAAAGTAGCCGATCTCACACTGGATCCGGCAAGACGCCTTGTGTTCCGTGGAGAGGAGAAGATAGAGCTTACAACCAAAGAGTTTGCCCTTCTCGATTACTTCATGCGTAATCCGGATCGCGTACTCACAAGAACGATGATTGCCGATCATGTCTGGGACTATGACTTCGACCCCATGACCAATGTCATCGACGTTTACGTGAATTACCTGAGAAATAAAATCGAGACCGGTCACGAACCAAAGCTGATCCATACGGTTCGAGGCGTAGGGTATGTGATGAAAGTGGAGTAACCCATGCGCATCAGATCCATCGGTGCAAGGCTTACAGTCTGGTACACCAGCTTGCTAACTCTGACGTTCCTTTTCCTGGGCGGCACCGCCTATGGACTCCTGGCATACAGCCTCACACACGACATCGATGCCGCCCTGAATGGTGTTGCTGAAATAATGGTCCAGAGAGCCCGGGTAGGTGGCACACCTTTTATTCCATCCGACGTTGATGAGCTCTTTCGTCGCTTTTTCGGTTTCTCACCCCTTGATCGGTACTTTGATATATTTGATCCGCTGGGCCGACGTGATCCACGCCAATCTCGTCCACGCTCGAAGGAACTATCCCTCAGCCCTAAAGCCCTGAAGAATGCGTCACAAGGGCTGCCGACCTTCGAGACGGTTGAATCCACTGGATCCAAACCGATGCGGGTTGTGACCATGCCTGTGACTGTAGCAGGACGTGTCTCCAACCTGGTTCGGGTGGGGATGTCACTGGAAAATATGTACAAAACCCGTCGCCGTTTTCTCCTGATTATGGCCTCTGTGTTTCCCCTTGCTCTGTTGCTGGCAGGCGGGGGTGGTTGGTTGTTGGCCCGCCGGGCACTCAAGTCGGTGGACCGAATGACACGAATTGCGCAGAGGATCAGTGGGGAGCACTTAGACGAGCGCCTGCAGGAGACGGGAAGTGGTGATGAACTGGACAGATTGGCGAAGACGCTCAACGATATGCTAGGCCGACTGGATGATGCCTTTCACCAAATGCGTCAGTTCAGTGCCGATGCCTCCCACGAACTTCAAACACCCCTCACCATTCTGAAAGGTGAGATGGAAGTCGCTCTCCGTTCGCAGAGGAGTTCTGAAGAATATCAACGTGTCCTCAAAAGCGGACTCGAAGAGATCGACAGAATCAATCATCTGGTGGATGGCCTGCTTCTGCTCGCACGTGCCGATGCCGGTGTGCTGCGTATGGACTTGCGGCCGGTGGAGTTAAAGCAGCTTTTGCAGGAGATCTGTGAACAGATGAAGGTGGTGGCAGACGACCATTCAATAAGCCTTCACTCGAGTTTGCCGGAGCCTGTGTCTGTCCCTGGAGATCGAGAGCATCTGCGAAGACTTCTGTTGAACCTGGTGGACAATGCCATCAAGTACACGCCGACCGGTGGCAAAGTTACCCTATCTCTTGGATCTTATAACGGTTGGGCGTCCATAAAGATCTCCGATACGGGAATTGGTCTTTCCACGGATGAGCAACAGCAGATCTTCAGTCGCTTTCACCGAGGCACCGAGACGCGCGCCAGAGATGAAAAGGGCGTTGGTCTGGGGCTCAACATTGCCCGCTCCATTGCCGAAGCCCATGGGGGGAGAATCCATGTCGAAAGTGCCCCTGGTCAGGGAAGCACTTTTACAGTTCATCTCCCATCCAACCCTGTCCTGGATATTTCTAATATTAGAAATTTTTAATTTTCATTTAATCCTTCCTTAATGTTCCTGTCCTATCATTAAGACCCAACCCGGATAAACCGGAATTGAAGATTGAAGATTGTCGATTGAAGATTTATGGTATCGCTCCGCTCTGTCTTTTCTATCCAAATCGATAACATTCTTAAAATATTCAATCCGGTTATAGCATAAATCATGCGCAAACATGATGTGATCTCAATAGATAGGTACTAAAGAAACCAGAGGATTGCCACGCCTGACCCTTATTCCGACGAAGCAATCCAAAAGAGATGTGTTTGGCAGATTGAAGAAGAATGTCCAATACAAAGGTTAGGGGCTTGTCTTGAACCGAAGACGAAAAGAATTTCTATCGAAGAGCATAGACCTTTAAACACAATCATAAAGAAAGGCTTTTAAAATGTCAGGTAAAGAGAACACAGTGAGCGAGGTATCTTCCAGAGAGCCGGGGCAATACCGGCGTACAGATAAAAGCGGCCACGGCCAAGTATCCTTGCTGGAAAAGTATAAGCCATCAACGGAAGAGGATCACGATGGTGATTTTCTCGGGCTCTATTTTAAAACCATAGCCCAGACACCTCTTTTGACTCCTGAAGGTGAGGTTCAACTCGCGAAGCGAATCGAAGCAGGCCGTGCGAAAATCGCTCGGTTGTTGCACCGCTATCCCATGGCTATTCAGAACGTTATGCGAGGATCGGAAGAAAAGCACCAGGGTGCGGTTGGCGGACAAGTCAATCAGATTGCCGGATTCTTTTGGCCTATGCAGTTACTTGATGGCAGTGACGGTAAAAAAATTAATTTGAAGAAAAAGAATGAGCATATCAATCCGACCACACTGGAAGCCATGCAACAATTAAAGCTCAGCGATTATTGTATGGATCGCATTGTGCAGGAACTCGAAACGTTTGTGGCGCGTATCGATGAGGCCGAGAATGTCATTCAAAAGTGTAAAGAAGCATTGCGCCGTTCTTCGGCGAAATCCGAAGAATTTTTTCGCGTCGCATCGGTAAATCCTGAGGCGGCAGAAAAACTGCGGTCTCAAAGCGGAATTTCTCCGGACAAATTCCACAGTATAAGAAAAGTGATGGACCTTGCCGCGAAGGAAATTTGCCGGGTGGAGATGGAGGCCTGGGCATCCAGATCACAGCTCAAAGATGACCTGGAGAGACTCGTCGAAGTGCAGGCAGACGTGGAGGCCGCCAAAAAACAATTCGTAGAGGCGAACCTTAGATTGGTCGTCAGTATCGCTAAAAAATATACCAACCGGGGACTGCAGCTGCTGGATTTAATTCAGGAAGGGAACATCGGCCTTGTAAGAGCCATGGAAAAGTTCGACCATCGTCGCGGACTCAGGTTCGGCACTTATGCCTTCTGGTGGATTCGGCAGGCAATTCGCCGTGCCACCCAGGAGCAAGGGCAAACCATCCGAGTTCCGGTTCATATGAACGAGGCAATTAACAGGATGCGAAGGGCTTCACAGGCGCTGAGGTCAGAAATCGGCCGAAGTCCAACTCCTGAGGAGATCGCAAAAAAAATGGAACTCCCATTGGGCAAGGTGATGAAGATAATCGCGACTGCTGAAAGGCATCACGCCATCTCGCTTGAAACCCCGGTCGGTGACGGAGACTCCCATCTGATGGATTTCATTTCAGACAAAGATGCCGTTACCGCAGAAGAAGCGGTAATCCGGAGAGATTTGACTTCACAACTTCCAATGGTTCTTTCCAGTCTCACATTACGGCAAGAGAATGTGTTGCGGAGACGCTTCGGAATCGGAGAGCCAACCGCATGCACCCTTCAGGATCTAGCCGATGAACTCGGAGTCTCGCGGGAACGCATTCGCCAGATCCAGGTCGAAAGCATGACAAAGTTAAGGAAAACTGCCTGGAACGGGAGATCGGGTATTAACGGATAATTCTTCTATTAGAAACTTTTAATGTTCATTTAATCCGCTTTTAATGTGCAGCCCTTATTCTATCAACAACGGACAGGCGATCCATCATGGGCCGGTCCGGGGGATAAAATTCATAATGAAAGGAGGAAGTAAAATGATTACCAAATTCAAGGAAAAATTTAACAACAAACGCTATGGGGTGAAAGGCATACTCGCAGTCGGGATTCCCTTTCTCGTAGCCGGGCTTTTGATGGCTTCGGGCCTCAACTGGACCAGCCCCTCAGTGGCTGGGGATTTCACCGGCGAAGCTCACGTGTCCACCCCATCACCACCGGCCATGCCGAGCTCTTTTGCCGGGCTGGCAGACCAACTGAGTCCGACGGTGGTCAATGTCAAGGTAACCAAGATTGAAAAGGCTGCCTTTGAAGGGTATCGAATTCCGGAAGGACCTTTCGGGGACTTTTTCGAACGATTCTTCAAAGAGATGCCGCGAATGCCTCGTGACTATCGGACTCAGGGAGCGGGATCCGGCGTCATCATCAGCAAAGACGGTTACATCCTCACCAACAACCATGTGGTTGATGGTGCCAAAGAGGTAACCGTCACCATGGCCAATAAAAAGGAATACACGGCCAAGGTCATGGGATGCGATACCAAAACGGATCTCGCGGTTCTGAAGGTTGAAACAAAAAAATCTTTTCCATCGGCCGCCCTGGGCGACTCCGAACGGCTGAAAGTTGGTGATTGGGTCATCGCTATCGGCAATCCCTTTGGTCTGAATCACACCGTAACCTCGGGTATCGTCAGCGCAAAAGGACGGGTCATCGGTGCCGGACCTTACGATGATTTCATTCAGACGGATGCTTCCATTAATCCCGGGAATTCCGGCGGTCCCCTGTTCAACATGCGGGGTGAAGTAGTAGGCATTAACACCGCCATCATTCCCCAGGGTCAGGGCATCGGTTTTGCCATTCCGGTCAACACGGCCAAACCTCTAATCCCTCAGTTGGTAGACAAGGGTGAAGTTACCCGCGGCTACCTCGGGGTAAACATCCAAAACATTACGCCTGATCTGGCTAAAGCAATGAAGGTCGAGAACCATGAAGGCGCGCTGGTGGCTGATGTTGTTTCGGACAGTCCGGCTGACAAGGGTGGAATCGAGCGCGGCGACATCATTATTGGTTATGACGGCAAGGATGTAAAGGACAGCCACGACCTGCCCGCCATGGTTGCTGCGACTTCCGTGGATGAGGAAGTGATGGTTACGGTTCTGCGCGATGGCAAAGAGCGTCAGCTTTCCGTGAAAGTGGGAAAACTGACATCTGGTGTGGCTAAACTCGAGAAAGCTTCCCAGCCGACCAAAGGAAAGTGGGGCCTTCAGCTGCATGAGCTGAGTCCCCAAATTGAGCAACAGTTCCGAGTTCAGGCTGATAAAGGTGTCGTTGTTGTCGGTGTGGAGCCGGGAAGCCCGGCACACGAGGCCGGTATCCAACAGGGTGACGTTATCGTAGAAGTGAACCGTCATCAGGTAAACTCGATCAAGGAAATCAAAGAGAACATCGCCAAGAGCGAAGACGATGACCGTCTGTTGCTGCTGGTTCAAAAGGAAAATGGAAAGTTTTTTGTACCTTTAGAGCAGCAAGGATAAACCTACCGGAAAAGGGGGTGTCTGCATGCTCAGACGCCCCCTTCATCGGAGAAGATCCGTGTCCAATCAATTACCCGGCATCGATCAAATGACCCAATCAATAGTAAAGTTTTGTAAGTGGGTTGATGAGCATATACTCGATCTGGCCCGCCAGGTGCGACTGTCTTATCTGCCGCCTCTTTTGGTTTACATGGCCGAAAGATCAATTGCATATGTGGTGGGCTTTTTGACCATCGTCGGGTCTGTATTGAGTTTGCCCATCATCGGCATGTACTACGGGCTGCACGAGTGGACCTCCCGTCTCACCACCGACTTAGTGGATGCGCATTTCATTGCTATCGTTGACACGGCGCTGGAGTCGCCGTTGGGCCAGGTTGCGATGATCCCCATGCTGGCGTGGATCGCCAACAGTGCACCATCGCATCTGAAGGCCACATTCTTTGCCGTGATGGCCTCCTTCACTAACCTGGCGCTGTCACTGAGCAACCTTGGAACCAAATACCTTAACCGGATCTTCACGGTCAGCCGTGAAATTCTCGATCCGCTCACTGACGCAGTAACTGTTCCTGCCGATTACTCCGAACTCGGCATCTTACTAATTACAGTAACCTCCCTTGGTTTACTCTTTCCGATGCTTACTATTTTATTCATCAGGAAATCACCATCGCGATATCGCTCGTAGATTGTCTCCCTATTTATCTTTGCGTCTGGGTCTGAGAGTTTTATGATATCAAAACTATGTCCGAAAGAATGACATATCTCTGAGATACCAAAGGGCCGGTTTGACCATTACAAAGGACGTGATAATAATCAAATTTTCTCCTGCGTTTGATCATTGCGCTGACGCGTATAGTGGTTTTGATAGCTATGAGCAATATGGGGATTAATCTCCACACATTTTTCAGTAGCGCTGTGGACCTAGACATCCATTATATTTCCGGAGAGGAAACATGCTTTTTGCACCATACCGCCGGGTATTTGAACACCTGAGAACTGTCTTGAGACCGGCTATAGCCTTCGAAATCTGGTTCACCCTGATATTCGTGGTTTCTTTTGCGCCGGCTTCTGCCTGGTTGATGAACTGGCTTGTGGCCCGCAGCGGTCAATATGCTGTCTCCGATAATGATTTGGTGGCCTTTTTTGTGTCGATGCACGGCAGCCTCTTTCTCTTTCTAAGTATCGGGTTTGTTCTTGCATTCTGGTTTGCTGAGCAGGCCGGTTTGTTGATTATTGTTGTCAAGACAACCAGCGGGCGCAGCGTCTCGGTCAGCCGTATTCTATGGGATCACATTAAAGGCTTGCCGGCATTGTTTCGTCTCGGGCTTCTGCAAGCCGCGGGTTACCTGGCGATGGCATTACCTTTCCTCTTTGGAATGGGGCTTACATACTGGTGGCTGCTTCGGGAGTGGGATCTCTATTTCTATCTGAACGTACAGCCATTGAGTTGGTGGATCGCGCTTTCAATCGCAGGTACCCTGTCTGCAGCGTATCTCTTGCTGGCTGTCTGGCTGTATATACGATGGTTGTTTTCAATACCTGTTCTTGTCTTTGAGAATGCCAGAGCGATCGGGGCCTTGAAAAAGAGCTGGCTGAAGACGCGGGGACGATTCCGTGAATTTGGATTTCCACTGGCCGGCTGCTGGCTGGTCATAATCATAGTATCTTTGGCAACGACCTGGCTGATTAGTGCTCTTGCGGGACAGCTGATCGTTCATACCGAGTCGCTGAGAATTATGGTCCCAACGGTATTGGGAACGCTGGCGCTCATCGCCATCGTAGATCTCATATTGTTGATCATCGGCAAATCTGTACACGTCATGCTGATGGCCCTCTTTTACCATGAGACAATAGAGGTGGCGCAAGAACCGAGCGAGACCGCTTCGGCCGGACCTTTACCCGCAGGCTTGAGAAAAATAGCCTGGCTGACGGCAGCCGTCGTTTTACTTTCTGCAGGTATCACAGCCGGTGTGGGTTTCTTTCAGCGCCTCGATGCCAATCACAATATCGAGATCACGGGCCACCGCGGCAGCAAAGTAAGAGCACCGGAAAACACGTTGAGCGCACTGCGGCAGGCCATCGCCGAAGGCGCAGACTTTGCCGAAATCGACGTGCAGACTACGGCAGACGGTGTTGTAGTTCTGTTACATGATGCGGATCTCATGCGGGTGGCGTCGATCAGCCGAAGGCTGCGGGATATCAACTACCACGAATTAAGAGACATCGATGTCGGAAGCTGGTTTGCGCCGGAATTCAGCAGTGAACGTATCCCCACCCTCCAGGAAACGATCGATGTTGCCCAGGGCCAAATCAAGCTCAACATCGAACTGAAGTACACCTGGGCGGATCCGGCACTTGCAAAGAAAGTTGGGAACATAGTCCGGCGCAATGGGTTTGCATCGGATTGCGTTGTCAGCTCTCTGAATTTCGAAGCCTTGACTGAAATCGAAAGGGCATTCCCGGAACTTACAACCGGTTTTATAGTATTTCAGATGATCGGTGACCTGTCCAGAATGGAATTCGATTTTCTGAGCATTAGTGCGGCCCGGGTCACGCCGAGACTCGTCAGGGTTATGCACCGTAGTGAGAGAAAGATTCACGTTTGGACAGTCAATGATCTCAGCAATACGATTTCGATGATCGAGATGGGTGTGGATAACATCATTACGGATGAACCTCGGGAGATTCGGCGTTTTATAGAAGAATGGAATATGCTTTCATACAGTGAAAAAATCGCACTCATGCTAAGAAACCTGATCGTGGGTCTTGAAGCTCCCCGGCCGGCTGAGCTCTGAGTAAATTAAAAATCTTCCCGGCTTTTGATAGGATTGCCCAATGCGATGGATAAAATACATACTTCTACTTATGGGGGTGCTGGTTGTTCTTTGCCTGCTGCTGGTTGCTATTGTCCTTATTACCTTTGACAACGACGACTATCGCCGGCTTGCGACCCGCAGTGTGAAGTTCTTTACTGGATACGCCATGACGATCGAAGGCCCGTTTTCGATAACCTTGTCGTCAAACCCGTCTCTGTCAGCAGAAGTGATTCGATTCGATCCGGAACCGGACAAACCTCCTCCGCCTTTTACGACCATCGGAAAGTTGCGAATCCAGATCGCTCTGTGGCCGCTTTTAACCGGCACGTTGGTGGTCAGAGAACTACTGGCCGAGGATGTCATCATGGCCGTGACAATCGGGGAGGAAGTTGAACCTGAAGATCAGCGCAGCTCCCCCTGGAAAACACAGCCGGAGATCAATATACCAATTCTGGAAAATGTTCGATTGCTCAATATCCATCTGGACGTCAACGACATGGCCGCAAACCGTACGGTCGAGATTCGGCTGCGACAGTTTTACATCGACGACGTTCGGGATAGCGGACCGTTGTTTATCAAGGGTGAAGGTTCGATAAGCGGCAACGACTTTAAAATCGACGGACAATTGGGCGCTCTGGCCGCAATCTTCAGAGGCGCCGAACCGTATCCGGTGACGCTCAACTTCAGCTCCAGCGGATTCAACGTCTCGGCTTCCGGAACCGTTGAAGATCTCGTGGATGGAGAGGGATTGGCGTTTCGTCTTTCCGGAGAGGCGGGTGAACTCTCAAATCTATTCAAGATGCTGAAAATTAAGGCACCGCCGTTGGGTGATCTGAAATTTAAAACGACAGTCACCGGGGATATTTCCGCCCCCAGTGTGTCCGATTTATCGGTGACCCTCGCGGGCGGCTCGCGTCTCGAATTTGCGGTTAAAGGCACCATCGACAACGCGATCAGTGGAGAGGGTACCAACATTCAGTTTGCGGCATCATGTGCGGACCCGCAGATTTTCACATGGCTGTTGCCTGAATACCTGCCCGAACTCAAACAGATTCGTATGGCGGGCGAAGTGCGTGAGACCAAGGGAGCGCTTGCCATGGAGAAGCTGGCGATCGAGGCAAAGGCTGAGCAGGGGTTTTCAGTCAGCTCCCATGGCCGCATTGGCCTGGGTACCAACTTCACAGCGCCAACAATAAAAGACATGGACATCGGCATCAAGTTGTCCATGCCGACCACTCAACTTTTGCGGCCTTATGTGATCGATTCGCTGCCCGAAATGGGACCTCTCACCGCTCAGGGTAGGTTTACCGGACCATTGAAGCATTTGTCGTTGGAAGATATCACTTTCGAGTCGGGCGGATCCGGACCGTTGCGCGTGACATCCCGGGGACGGATCGGACGGCTGCCGGATATGTTTGGGGCGGACACGACGATCTCCCAAATCGACCTGAGCGTCACTCTGCAGGCCGGCAATACCCGGTCGTTGGCTTCCGATTTCGGATTGAATCTGCCCGAACTGGGCGCAGTTTCGTAAAACACCCGCATTCGGGGCTCTTCGGATCGGTTTGAACTGGTCGAGATCGATGCCCGCACTGCCACCGCTCAAGGGCTAAAGGTTGCGCTATCCGGTCAGATCGGTATTGAAAAGAATCCCCAAAGCGGACTGCTTGGGCGCCCGGATATTCAGGCGCGCATCGACGCGCCTTCGTTGGGCGCGGCTTTGGCGCCGCTGGGCATCACCAATCTGCCGGATCTGAAACCGCTGCGGGTCAATGCTCGCATTGGGGGGAGTATCGAAGCTTTATCCCTTAATGATATGACTTTCAGCATAGGCCAATCGAGTCCGGTGCGCATGGAGTTCACAGGCGATATCGGCCGGATTCCGCTTGTCGATGATCGGCCCGCCTCCGGTGTGAAGCTGCAGACGTCGGTTTCGGCTGACAGCACCGCCGCTTTTACAGAAGTGTTGGGCGTTTCCATACCGGATTTCGGACCGCTGAAGGCAAGTGCGCAAATCAATGACCGCAACGGAACCTATGGGGTGCGGAAATTGAATCTTCTCATCGGGGATGAGCAAAGGGCCGCCTTGAAAGTGACCGGCAGAATTGCCTCGGTTGTGAAAGCCTATGACGTTTTTGTGGATGGCATCGATCTGACGACAGAGGCCCGGGATTTTGGCCTTCAGCCGTTTTCAGATCTGCTCGGTCGCACCCTGCCGGATTTGGGACCGTTGAACGGACGTTTTCAGATCGCGGGCAACCCGACACAGCTGACCGTCTCCAAGGCCAAGTTGACAACGGTGTCACCGCAGGGACTAACCATTACAACGACCGGCGGCATTAGCCGCATCCGGATGGCGGACGAGAAACCACTTGCTGGAGTTGATCTATCAATTAAAGCGGCAGCCCCGGGGCTGGTTGCTTTGCCCGGTTTGAAAGGCTTCGACCTTCCGGATCTGGGTCCGCTGCAGATGAAAGCCACTGTCAATGATCGCAGCGGCAGCATCGATGTCGAAGCATTTGAAATCCGTAGCGGGCCGAAGAGGCAGGCCTTGTTGCGCCTGCAGGGTCAAATTCTTCGTATCGAGAACCTCGAGCAAATGGCACTGCTGTCCACCGTTGAAGCCGCCTCGCAACCGTGGGTAGCAAAATACCTGCAGCGAACCGAAGCGGACAATTTCCCGCTGGCAGGTGCAATCAGGGTCACCGGCGACACCGACGGTGTGCGCATCGATGAGGTTCGGCTGGGGATGACGGACGATAAAGGCGTGGCCATAAAAACCCGAGGCCGGCTCAACCATCTGTCCGAAGCACCGGCGGTTGAACTTGAGCTGGACATCACCGCCCCTGATCCCGCTGTAATCGGATCGATGATAGGCGTATCGCTGCCGCCCCTTAGTCGTCTGGCGATCAACGGTCGGCTCAACGGCAACGCCCAAAAAGTAGAATTCCTCGGGAAGACCCGCTTTGGTGATACCGCCTTTCAATCGACAGTCGGCGCTGCCTTTGCCGGCCCGCGACCCCGTATCGATGCCAGGTTTGATGCAACAAGCGTTAACCTGGAAGACATCGGAATTTTTCCGGCTGTGCCTCCGAATCAATCCGTTGGCGCTTCTGAAATGCAACCACAAATAAATGATCATTTTTTCAATGATATACCTCTGTCGTTCGATGCCCTTAAAAACTTCGACGCCTCCATTACCCTGGATGCTGGCAAACTGATTGGACGGGATATAGCTATCAAAAATTTGGACCTCGATGTTCTGTTAGAAAACGGCCGGCTGCATGTCTATCCTGCCAACATGACCTATGCGGCTGGTTTCACCGAATTTGATTTCATCATTGATGTATCGGGACCGAACCCTGTATTCGATCTGAATATTACCGCAGAAGACATAGACATTGAAGACCTGCTGGCAAGCTCTCATGAACCGCTAGTTCTCAGCGGAGAACTCAGCCTGATAGTGGATCTGCTAAGTACCGGCCGCTCTGCTCGCGAGATTGCATCGAACCTGGACGGTGAATTCAGCCTGTCACTCGAAAAAGGTCAGATACGGCGTATTATTAATTTCTTGTCCGCAGATGCATTCAATTTGATGCTGACCACTGCAGATCGGAGGCAATCCACGAATCTGAACTGTCTGGTCAGCAAAATTCAATTTCTAAACGGCGTCGGCGATATTGAATATTTTTCCATGGACACTTCCAGAATTAGAGCAAAAGCTGCCGGCAACGTGAATCTGGCAGCGGAAACCATCGATGTCGTTATCAATCCGCAGCAAAAACGAAGACTGTTTCGCAGGTCTGGTTCAACGGTGCGGATAAATGGCGCATTAACCCAGCCATCGGCCCGGGTGTTGCCTTTGTCGGAAGCGGTCGAGCTTTACGGTACACTATTGTTGCCTTATGTATTTCTGCCGGAACGTGCGCTGGGGCATTTGTGGTATCTTATCAGAAGGGACAATAAAGCGAGCCCTTGTCTGCGCGAGGTTCGTTAACCTTCATACATGTTTTTATAAATACGATCTCGTATTATTAGCTAATGCCTGAATTGATCGGTTCTAGGTTCAGGGTTCACGGTTCAGAGGTTACAACTATTTGAAACTGTTTATTTTATTGAACAAAATCCGTAATATCCGACATCACCCATTGGGTAAAAAGGCAATATAAATGCGATCAAGACAGAATCTCTTTGATAAGAGATAGATGTGTGTCTTTCAACCCGGAACGTTGAACCCTGAACCGCTCAACCTAGGTAATGACCTTTATATGTGGTATCGTTATTTCGAAAGTGATCAGCTTGGACTCACGGCCAGCGCCGGGCTCGTCCGTTACGCCAAATTGTTACCGGTGCCAATTTTCTACTTTCAATCCGGAAAACTTTTTAAAATCAGTGGTATTCCGCGTTACCAAAACTAAGCCGTTTACCTTGGCAATACCTGCGATCTGGCCATCAACAAATGCGGGAGTCTGACCAAGGGATGATAATCGGGCTCGTTCTTTAGCATGCCATTCGGCCGCTCTTTCATCATAGGGTAGAATTATCATATTTGATCTTAAAACATCGTTTAGAAACGCTTCGATGATATCTCTCTTGTGCGAACCGGGGAGGCGCTGACAGCCGTAACACAGTTCGTGCCAGACAGCTGCTGCAGTAACAATTTCCAGTTGATGCCGTTTTATCAGGTCAAGTGCCGCTTTATTGGGTGAGGTTTTCACCGACTCGAAAATCACATTTGTATCCAGCAGAAATTTCATCATTACAACTCACTTTCCCTGCCCATAGAAGTATCACGCAGCAACTTGAAATCCGCGTCCGTAATTTCTATGTCCGCTTTCTTTACGGCTTTTCGGAATTTCGTTAAGGCGTTCCAAAATCCCTCTTTTTTACACGACAACTGCTTATATTCACGAATCGATAATAAAACGGCCACTGGTTTTCCGTGCCGAGTCAGCTTGACCAACGGACCCTCTTCAACACTATGGATTATAGCGGGAAGCTTGCTTTTTGCTTCAGCAATAGAATATCGTTTCTCCATCTGGCTGCCCTCCTGTATCCAAAAATAGACTATTTAAAATATAGCTATTTTTATGGTCAAAATTGCAGACAACTATTGATTCAGGCCTTCTTAAAAGAGAAATCCACTCAACTGTAATATGGTTTTATAAGTTGATAGGCTGAACCTTATGAAAGCCGCTGCAAGTGTTGGCCGAAAGACTGTATTCGTTATGATATTAGTAAATTAGGCTAAAATTGTGATTGACGAATCGAATATTCATATCCTGAGAAACGATTGTTCGGCTCCTACCTGAAAAGCATTCAAAAAAAATTTTTGTCACTCGATTGCCAAAATTTGGCCATGTTGATTTTATTAAATATTTCCTGCCTCTCTAACTAACCTGATTTTCAACAGATTATCAAATACAACATGATGGCACGATAATTGCCAAATCCTTCTATAAAGACCTCACGCAGTCATGCGTTAAAATAAAACGGTTGGACCTGGGGGGATTGATTTTCAATACGTATACATTCAACAATTCACGATCAAACAATGACCGAGCGAAAATAGAAGAACCACTAGCGCCGTCATACAACAGAATCCCTTAAGTTCCTATAATAACAACCGATAATTAATATGATCGAACAAATGCGCCGACGCTTTGTTAAGCAACTGGAGAGCATTTTATCAATATTTTCATTTAGCTTTATTTTCAAAAATTGAGGGCATGAAAAAAGTCTTACGAACCTGGCTCTTTCATCAGTGCCGGATATTGTCCGGATCGACCCAGGCTGTATTGCTGACCGGTCCACCCGGTGAAGGGCCATATGACCAGGCCTTGTTGTGGCCGGACAAACATCGTGATCACTCCGCACTGTTGCGCGTTGCCCGGGCGGCATTGCATCACAAACAGGCGGTCATAAAAACCGGCAACAATAAGGCTGAAAAGACTGGTAAGCCGCTGGATGCGCTGGCCTGTCCGCTGCTTTTGAATGACCGGTTGTTCGGGGTTGTTGCCATCGAGATGACCAATGGTTCGCAGCCGATAAAACGGGCAACGGTGCGGCAAGTTCAGGCCGGGGCAAAGTGGCTCGAAACCATGATTCAGCTGCAGGGTACAACGGCCAAGGAGCAGCTGGTCAATCTTGTCGATCTGGTTGCCACCGGACTGGAACATGAAAAATTCAGGATTGCCGCGACTGAGGTGGCCAACGAGCTCGCCGAGCGCTTTGCCTGTCAACGCGTGAGTATCGGTTTTCTGCGATACAACCGGGTACGGGTCGAGGCGATGTCTCATAGTTCCCGAATCGGTCAGCATTCGAACAAGATACGGGCAATTCGGGATGCAATGAGCGAATCCCTGGATCAGGGAACCACAGTCGTGTATCCGGTGGGGTCCGACGATACGCCGCTGGTCAACCGGTTTCATTCCCGGCTGGCGAAAGAGCAGCAAGGGGCGGCGATCTGCACGTTGCCACTGATAAAAAACGGTAAAGCGGTCGGCGCACTGCTGCTGGAACGCGCTACGGACAAGCCCTTTACTGCGGAAACGGTGGAGCAGTGCGAGCAAATCGGGCTGCTGCTCGGACCGGTACTGGAAACCCGAAGGCGGGACGAACGGCCCTTGCTCTCAAAAATCCTTGATTCCATGCAAAGCTGGTGCGCCAAACTATTCGGTCCGCGCCATCTGCCGCTGAAATTGGGGGTTGCTCTGAGCGTGATGCTGGTGATCTGGTTGTCCCTGGCTACTGCAACATTCAGAATATCCAGCGATTCGGTGCTGGAAGCGGCGATCTGCCGGTCGGTTGTGGCACCGCAAGAGGGATATATTGCGGCGGCCCATGTCCGGGCCGGTGATCTTGTCCGGGAGGGGGATCTGCTGGCGACGTTGGATGACCAGGAGCTGCGTCTCGAACAGCGCAAGTGGCAAAGCCAGCGTGCCCAGCTGTTCAGGGAGTACCGTAAAGCCCTGGCCGGATTTGACCGTGCTGAAGTTGCCATTCTCCACGCCAAACGGGCTCAAGCTGAAGCGCAGTTGAAACTGGTCGAACAGCAGTTGGCACGGGTAAAGCTTGTCGCACCATTTTCCGGCCTGGTTGTCAAGGGTGACCTAGACCAGGCCCTCGGCTCACCCGTCAAGCGGGGCGAGGTGTTATTCGAAGTAGCTCCGACCGACGAATACCGGGTTGTCCTGAAGGTTGACGACCGGGATATCGGTCAGGTCTCACTGGGGCAAAGGGGGCAATTGAAATTGTCCGGGATACCGGACAGGTCGATCAACATCACAATCGATCGGCTGACACCCGTGTCATCGACCGAGGGAGGACGCAACTTTTTCCGCGTCGAAGCGGTCATGGACATCCATTCTGATCTAATGCGTCCCGGCATGGAAGGGATTGCAAAAATAGAAATCGGCCGGGAAAAGCTGCTTTGGATCTGGACCCGGCGATTGGTTGATTGGCTGCGTATGATTGCCTGGAATTGGTTGCCGTAGGAAGAATTATGAGTGATTCCATGTTCAGTACATATTGGTACCGCGTCGCAAAACTCAAGCCGGTGTTGCGCGATACCGCCGTAATTTCCCGACATATCTACCGGGGGCAGCCGTGGTATGTGCTGAGAAACAGCCTGAACGGGCGCAACCATCGCTTCAATGCGGCTGCCTATGCCCTGATCGGCCGGATGGACGGCCAGCGGACGGTGCAGGAAATCTGGGAGAACGCCGGTAAGCTGTCGGTCGATGCCGCACCGACCCAGGATGAAGTCATTCGCCTGCTCGCGCGGTTGCACGAGACCGACCTGATCCAGAGTGACATCCTTCCCAGCACGGTGGAATTGTTCCGACAGACTCAGGGGCAGCCGCGCAACAGTTATAAGTCCCGGCTGACAAATCCTTTTTCACTGCGTTTCCCGCTGTTCGATCCTGACAGGCTGCTTTCGAAATGGAACTTTTTAACCGCTCCCGTGTTCACCGGCGGTGTGTTGATCCTCTGGCTGTTGGTTGTGCTGTCCGCCGTGGTGGCAGCGGTTATGCACTGGCCCGAGCTTGCCGGCAGTCTGTCCGATCAGTTGTTTTCGCCGGGCAATCTGTTGCTGCTCTGGCTGATCTTTCCGCTGGTCAAAATTTTTCACGAGTTCGGTCATGCCTGCGCGGTGAAAAAGTGGGGCGGCGAAGTCCATGAGATGGGGATTATGCTGCTCGCCCTGATACCGATCCCTTACGTCGATGCCAGCGCCTCCGCGTCTTTTCCCGACAAGCGGTGCCGGATGGCCGTTGCCGCCATGGGAATGATGGTCGAAATGCTGTTGGCCGCGTTGGCCCTGTTCGTCTGGCTCAACGTGGATACCGGTCTGATCAGTGCGCTGGCCTATAACGTCATGTTGATCGGTGGGATCTCGACCCTGCTGTTCAACGGCAACCCCCTCTTGCGTTATGACGGCTACTATATGCTCGCCGATCTGGTCGAAATTCCCAATCTGGGGCAGCGCTCCACCCGTTACCTCGGTTATCTGCTGCAGCGCTACCTGCTGGGAATCGAAACAGCCGAATCGCCGGTTACCGCTCCAGGGGAGCAGGGCTGGTTTCTTATCTACGGACCGATCGCATTTTGCTACCGGATCGCCATTCTGCTCGGGCTGATCTGGCTGGTCAGCAGTCGCTTTTTTGTCATCGGTATACTGATCGCCTTGTGGGGCGCCGTCAGCCTGCTGGTGCTCCCCGCGGTTCGCAGTATGTCCCGTTTTCTGGACAGTCCGGCGACCCGCAACCGGCGCAACCGGTTGGTCATGGTTGGGGGCACAGCTATTTTGGGGGCTGTGTTGCTGATGTTCGTGCTCCCAATGCCGCTCTGGACCACGACCCAGGGGGTGGTTTGGCTGCCGGAACAATCCATGATTCGGGCCGGAACCGATTGTGAGTTGGTTGAGGTGCTGGCCCCTGTCGAGCAATTGGTTGCCAAGGATGAGCCGCTGCTCAGGGGAGTCGATCCCTTTCTGGAGGTGGAGATTGACATTTATCGGGCGCGTCTGAAGGAGCTTTATGCCTTCTACAACGCTCAGCCGCTCAATAAGCGGGTCAAGCGCAAGATGCTGCTGGATGATATCGAACTGATCAAAGCAGATTTGCACCAGGCCGAGGAAAAGTTGGCGAAGTTGCTGATTCGCAGTCCGGCTCAGGGGAGCTTTATCCTGATCGATGCCCGCAATCTGTCCGGCCGGTTTGTCAATAAGGGGAAACTGCTCGGCTATATTGTTTCCGAGCATCGCCCGACGGTTCGGGCTGTGGTCAGCCAGGCTGACATCGGTCTGGTGCGGGAACGAGTGACCAAAATCGAAGTAAGACTGGCCGAGCAGCCGGCGCTGTCCCTGAGAGCCGACATCGAACGGATCATCCCGGCGGCGGATCTCAACCTGCCGTCAGCAGCCCTGGGTACGGCGGGCGGCGGAATCGTTCCCGTCGACCCCACCGATCCGGACGGTCTGCGGGCACTGAAAAGCCTCTTTCAGCTCGATCTCAGTCTGCCGGAAGCAGTAAAAGATCCGCATATCGGCGGTCGGGTCTACGTCCGATTCGAACACGGAACCATGCCGCTGGCCATGCAGTGGTACCGCAGTTTGCGGCAACTCTTGGTGAGGAAATTTTATGTTTAGTTCATCATTGGCAACGGCTACCGAGGCCATGCGTCCAGGCCTGATCTCAGGCCCTTATCCTGAAAAGGATGACCAGGATAGCGGATGGATCGATCGTGCCTTCAGTGCGCTGCAGGGGCAACTGGCGCGACTGAGTATCGACCGCCGGTCCGGCTTGCACAAAGTCAGCGCCGCGATCGGTCGTCAGGGAAAAGCATTGGCTGCTCTTGATACCGCGCAGCTCGACAAGCTGCGAATTGAATTGCGCCGGCAATTCCGCAGCCAGGGGTTGCGTCATCCGCTCTGCATCCGGGCCTTTGCGCTGATCCGCGAGCTGGCCGAGCGCACGATTCATCTGCGGCATTACGATTCCCAGTTGATGAGTGGCTGGGTGATGCTGCACGGACAGTTGGCGGAAATGGAAACCGGCGAAGGCAAAACCCTGGCGGCGACGCTGGCAGCGGCAACTGCGGCCCTGGCCGGTATTCCGGTGCACGTCATTACCGTCAACGAATACCTGGTGCAGCGGGATGCCAAAGCGATGAGCCCGCTATATCGGGCGCTCGGCCTGACCGTCGGCTACGTCACCCAGAGCATGACCCCGGAAGAGCGCCGCGCCGGCTATGCCTGTGACGTCGTTTATTGCACCAACAAGCAGGTTGCCTTCGATTATTTGCGTGACCGGCTGCTGCTAGGCAACAACCGCAGCCGGCTGCGGCTGCAACTAGAATCGGCCTACGCCGACAACAACCGGCGGGGACAATTTCTGCTGCGCGGGCTCTGTTTCGCCATCGTCGATGAAGCGGACAGTGTGCTGATCGACGAGGCCCGCACCCCGCTGATTTTGACTCGCAACATCGACAGTGCGGCGGAGCACGCAGCCTACCTTCAAGCTCTGAAACTGGCCCAAGATTTGGAAAACGGACGTGATTTTTTTCTCGATGCGGCCCAGGGCAGCGTCCAGCTCAGCATGGCAGGTCAACAGATACTGGCTGATCTCCCACTGTCCAAAGAGGGTCTCTGGCGAAACGCCCGGCGGCGGGAGGAGTTGGTTTGTCAGGCGCTGCGTGCCCTGCATCTGCTGCACAAGGATCGTGACTATCTGGTGCTCGAGGGCAAGGTATTGATTATCGATGCCAACACCGGACGGACGATGCCGGATCGCTCCTGGGAACGCGGCCTGCACCAGCTGGTCGAGGCCAAGGAAAGCTGCCCCCTCACAGACGCCCGCGAACAACTTCAGGAAACTTGATCTCCTTAAATTGCAATTAGGTATTAGAACCGTCAATAAATCATAATAATTCAAATAGTTGAGGTATTTTTTGTGAGATAATAAAAGTTATTGCAAGCGGAA
>Ga0126332_10000222_pt1 | contig 22902 bp, 19 predicted proteins | sample InaspJWI42metaG_FD_94482 | JGI IMG/M metagenome (GOLD analysis project Ga0126332, IMG submission 94482) | Marine gutless worms symbiont microbial communities from Oahu, Hawaii - Inanidrilus sp. 2 OAHU.JWI-42 metaG | ecosystem: Host-associated > Annelida > Digestive system > Unclassified...
ATATATCATAATTAGGAGCCCTTTACTACTTCAAAGCAGTAAACATAGAAGATAATTGTTAGCCGTAAGCCCTTATTAAGAGGTGCGAAACTTGAGTTAATATCTTTAAAGATGGGAAATTAATTATGGATGAAATAATTATAGTATCAGATTTGATGGTGCCCCTTGATGAGTATGCGACCGTAAATGACGATGCCACCCTTTATGAAGCTGTTATAGCCTTGGAGAAGGCTCAAGAGAAGCTTGATCGCAAGCTTCACACTCATCCTCACAGAACCATATTGGTATATGATAAAAACAAAAAAATTACAGGTAAAATCAGTCGGTTTGATGTCCTATTGGCACTTGAGCCAAAATACCAAGAAATGGGTGATATGAGAGCAGTGTCCCGTGCAGGATTTAGCGTGCAATTCCTTAAATCCATGATGGAGCAGTTTCATCTTTGTGATAAATCTTTCTCTTCAATGTGCACCAAGGCGGCCAGCGTAAAGGTGAAGGATTTTATGTATACACCCACCGAGGGGGAATATATAGAAGCGGAGGCGCCCCTGTGTGAGGCCATTCATCAGTTCGTTATGGGCCACCACCAATCCCTGCTTGTGATGAGAGAGGGAGAAATTGTAGGCATACTGCGGTTGACGGATGTATTTAAAGAAGTTTGCCAGATGATAAAAGCATGCACTATTCCAACCGATGAATAAGAATTGGTACGATATTAATCAAATAATGGCTCTCACGCTTTATGTATATTCACTAAATGGTGTCACTGAGGCTTCATTAAATAATCATTCCCCTAATCATTCTCCCACTTACCAGAATGAAAGTCGCGGGAAAAGGATTGTAAAGGAGGGAGGTATCTCTAAATGAGTCACGAAATGGAACATGAAGTAGGTGGCGGCGGCATATTGTCCAATAAGTTGTTATGGATCTGTATCGGTGCAGGGATCTTTCTCCTGGTCGGCTTTGTACTACCCACACCGCAGAGTGTGGTTGATACGGTGGAAAAATATGGATTTGCCAAAAAGATGATCGAATGGGAGATTGCCCATGATACCCATCAAGCAGCCCGGAAAACGATGGTCGTGCTGGGTATCATTCCCATGGCGGTTATTTTTTTCGCCACCGAGGCGATACCTATCGGATTAACGGGCATCCTCATGCCTATTCTGGGTTACTTTCTCGGCCTTTTGCCTAGCCGCATGATCGGTAAGACTTTCGCCGGGGATGCCCCCATGTTTTTACTGGGTGTCCTGGCCATGGGCGTGGCGGTGGTTGATGTAGGACTTCACAAAAGATTGGCCAGCTGGCTTTTGGGATGGACCAGGGGTTTCTATGTTCCGGTTTTCGTTTTATGTGTTAGTATGGCCGTTGTGGGTTCCTTTATCTCCGCCCATGCCATGTGTGCTTTTATGACGCCGGTGATGGCGGCAGTCTATTTCGGCGTGGTGACTTCCAACAGTAAAGGGGGGAGGCTGGAACATGATCCTGTCCTGGCCAAATTTTTACTTTTTGCCCTTTGCTATGCCTTAAACGTGGGCGGTGTTGGCTCTCCAGCTGCCGGCGGTCGCAACGTCATTATGATGGGATTTTGGAGTGAGTATAAGGTTCCTATGGACTTTTTTACGTGGATGCAATACGGCCTTCCCATGGTGCCCATCTTAGGTGTTTTGGTGGCACTGTATATGTTGATTCTATTTGGCAGAAAAATAGAGACCAGAGATCTGACGCCCGGTCTTGCCGCCATTAAAGAAGAGACCAGGCGGATGGGGAAGATGACATACGCAGAGTATGTCACCTTTGGGATGCTCCTTCTGATTCTTTTTCTCTGGATCGTAGGGGGAGAAGAATTGGGCCTTGGGGGTCCAGCTCTTTTAGCCCTGCTTATTCCGGTTATCTTCAAAACGACAGATTGGAGGAAGATCCTGGATGGCATTTCCTGGGATGCCTGGTTCATGTATTGCGGGGCCCTAACCCTGGGAGCGTTTCTTAAAGAGAGCGGGGCGGCCTTATGGTTGGCTCAAAGTTTCCTCAAAATACTTGGTGTTGTGAATATGAATCAGGGTTTAGGACTATGGATAGGCCTTTCAGGCCTTTCCGGCTTGATGACCAATTTTATGTCTGATGCGGGGACGACTGCCCTGCTGGGACCCATTGTCATTCCCATGGGGATTATGACCGGTGTTGAAGGCGAACCCTGGGCAGTAGGGCTGGCGGTGGCCTTCGCAACCTCTTTTGCCCACTTCCTGATCGTGGGAACACCGAATAACGCCATCGTTTACGGATTGGGGGTGTATCCGGATACTGGAGAGAAGATGATTCACCCCATGGACTTTGTTAAATACGGCTTCTTACTCTGGGTTCTTTCAATGCTAGTTGTTTGGATTGTCGGCTTCATGGTGATTTATACTTTTGTGGGATTTCCCGATGGGATTCTTGAAACTGCCAGGAGTGTCATGGCAAGTGGTATGTAGAAGCTGAACACCTATGTAAGTTCATTTTCCATTCTGAACATATTTATAATCAGAATGAGAATAAGTCTTGTCTTACAAACGGAATACGGTTGGATTTTCGTCCAGGTCGATATCGATGCCGATGGTGTCTCCGGTTTTAAAACCGATGCGTTTAAATTCACGGACAACATCAGTGTGTCGGTCTACCTGCCAGTAAACCGTCCAGAGGGGATTGCGCACGGTATCGATGCCGTAGGCGTCGTGGCTGCCTAAATTGAGCCGAAACTTGTCTTTGGTGATCAGCGTATCGGCCTCCGATAGAAAAATATCAATGGCATACAGGTTGCTGTGAAGCGCCTTGGACATCTGGGTCTGCATTTCAGGGATCTCATCCAGGTAATGATTGGCGACCTGGTATAGATCATCCGGGTCCTGAATCGATAAACCCAGAACCGCAAAACGCTGATGCCGCAGGGCAAAGGCCTCCATATCGTTTTCCAAATCCTTGATAGTGGTTATGACATTTTCGATGGTGGGTTGGGGTATGGGACATCCTTGAATAATGTCCTCACATTTGCTGATGATGTTCATGTAAAACTGCTGGGTATCCATCACAAACACAGGGCGTTCACGGTAATTGCGCCGTTTTCGAATGCGACGCAAACCATCAAGGGTGATGGAGCGTTCGCTTTCCTTCTGCTCCAAAATTTCAATATTGGAGATGTCTTTGGCCTGGACCACATGAATGTCTCCGTCGCCTGAAATGACATATTCGATCTCACATTGAAATCCAACTGTTGCCTGGATGTCCTCCGAAAGCTGAAACAATCTTCTGTCATGTGGCGTTTTGGTGATAAAGGGTTCGCTCTGTACTTTATGGATGCGGTCGCGACAGTATCCGAACTCCCATTGGTCATGGATCATTTTGGCCATGACATTGGTACCGTCCAAAAACGGCATCACAATCACACCCATTTCATCCATATCGACTTCAGGTGCATTGTAGAATCGCTTTTGGCGTAAAATTGAAAGACGTTTGGTGGAATTGGCCAACTTGACCATGCGTTTGCGGGCATATTTAATTCCGGCCACATCGGCGTATGTCTCCACCGAATCGAAGGTGCCGCTTTTGTAAAGTTCTTCCTGGGGATGGGCACTGCGGGCAATAACTTTAAAGCTCTCACGATGCTTATCCAAAAAGGCGCTGAGCGCCTTAAAGTCCTCATTGTGGAACTGTTCTGCCGGTATGTAAATAAAATCCGGCACATTGAAATTGTTCTTTTTCAGCAGAGTCAACAGCCGTGCCTTTTCAGGAAATGGTGTCACATTATGGTTGATCACAGGATTTATCCTCGGAAAGATTTGGTTAAAACATATTATAAACACAAAACCTTATAATATTATGCCACCGTTGTGCAATTTGCAACTCAGCATCCGAAATAATCAGGGTAACATCAAAGCAATAGTGCATATCATGATTGACCAAAATTTACCTCATACAAAGTCGCCAGGCTTCGCTAAAGCTACGACCCGGCAAGCAAAGGCGCTAAGTTTTTGTAATCTTTCTTTGCGGCTTGGCGTCTTTGCGTGAAAATTTAATAATTTTACCTTAAATACAATGATTTCATGGCTATGTCTGAAAGAATAATTTATCCCAGTCGGAATAATTTTTATTCTAAGTTCCAAAACCTGGTGCTCTGGGGCCGGTTTCTTTACTGATTTTAACCTTGACAAACAGACCCTTGTTTTTATAAAACTGACTGACTAATCAGTCAGTTTTTTGCCATGATGAGGGGCACTGTGTCAAGAAAAGAAATGATTCTGCAAGCTGCGACCCGGCTTTTTGCCGTCAGAGGATTCAGGGACACCTCGATGGTTGAAATATCACGGGTCACCGGCGTTGCCAGCGGCACGATATTCTATCATTTTAAGAGCAAGGAAGCGCTCTTCCTCGCAATCCTGGCCGATGTCAGAGAAGCAATCACAACAGATTTCGAGCGCTATTTTGATCGGCAACAGTTCGCTACCGGATTGAAAATGATAGAGGGTGCCGTCTGGTTCTATCTTCAACTGGCCGGTGATCGCGAGGACCTGTTTCTCCTGCTGCACCGTCACTACCCCTATGAACTGGCTGAGGTGAATCCCGAATGCAATGAACATCTTGAAGCGATTCACATCTGCCTGACCGACATTTTTGAAACCGCTATTCGAAAAGGGCAGACAGATGGATCGATTGCGAAAATGTCGGCCAGGAAGACGGCCTTGATCGTCTATTCCCTTGTTGATGGAATCGTGCGGTTTAACACGTACAAACTTTACCAGGCCGGTGCACTGTATAAAGAACTGATTGCTGCGTTACATCGTATGCTTAAATCCCAATCCGGATAGACTGGAAAGAATAACCACAAAGGCACAAAGACACAATAAATAAATGTTTATTATAATTAAACTTTGTGTCTTGGTGGCTTTGTGGCGAAAATATTTTGTTAAAATTGATAGAATTCCTTTCGGCTCAACGACATGATCAGGGATATTTTCGGTTAATGCTCACAAGAATTTTCCCATTTCTGGAGTGGCTAAAAAATTATCGGGTTCAATACTTTAAAATGGACCTGCTGGCGGGGCTGACCGTGGCGCTGGTGTTGATTCCTCAATCAATGGCCTATGCACAACTGGCGGGATTGCCGTCATATTATGGTCTTTATGCTGCGCTTGTACCCCCTCTGATAGCAGCCATGTTCGGATCCAGTCGGCAGTTGGCAACCGGACCGGTAGCCGTGGTATCCCTGATGACCGCCGTGGCCCTTGAACCCCTGGCTACGGCCGGCAGTCAGGGGTATATTGCCTATGCGATTCTGCTGGCGTTTATGGTCGGTGCATTGCAATTATGCCTTGGTGTCCTCAGATTGGGTGTTGTGGTCAACTTCCTGTCCCATCCGGTGATTAACGGCTTTACCAATGCGGCCGCATTAATAATTGCTACATCTCAACTTCCCAAGCTGATGGGGGTTTATGTCGATAAAGCCGACCTTCATTACCAGACGATTCTGGCTTTCCTCCGCGCCGCAGTCCACTACATCCATTGGCCGACACTGCTGATGGGGGTGTTGGCATTCAGCATAATGTACGGACTGAAGCGGTTTGCCCCTCGAGCCCCGAATGTACTTGTGGCAGTGGTTGTTGCGACCACGATTTCCTGGAGTACCGGATTCGCACGTGACGCTTATGTTAATGTGCGTCACATTCACTCACCGCCGGCCAGAAAACTGATCGCAGAATATAATCGAATTGCCAAGTCCATCCAGTCTCTGGCGTCGAAACGATCCGAAGGCCTCCGAGTGCTGGAAAGAATCAGGGACAGCCTTGATCCAGTCGCTGAGATAAAAGCCCGGCGGGATATGGATATTATTCAGGTTCAAATCGATCTTCTTAAAGCAAAAGGCTCAGTCGCAAGAAGAGATATCCGTAAACTGTTGCTGGTGGAGGTAAAATCGGATTCCAATCCCTTAACCCTTAATACCCTTGATGATGCTGCCGGGGCAGCCCAAAATGCAGGGCGGATATGGCGCATCAGGGTCGGTAACGAACCATTTGCCCTCGATCGGATACCGGTAAGTGCCGGGGGGCAGGTGGTCGGTGCCGTACCCCGGGGACTTCCCATGCTGACGCTGCCGACTATTGACTTGAACGTGATTAGAACACTGCTTCCGCTGGCTGTGATCATAGCCCTTCTGGGTTTTATGGAGGCTGTGTCCATTGCCCGGGCCATGGCAGCCAAAACCGGGCAGCGCATCGATCCAAATCAGGAACTCATTGGACAGGGATTGGGCAACATCGCCGGATCGATAGCCAGGAGCTACCCGACCGCGGGATCGTTTTCCAGATCGGCTGTCAATCTTCAGTCGGGCGCTTATTCGGGATTATCCAGCGTCATAACAAGTCTTACCGTGGTCGTCGTTCTGCTATTTTTTACCCCACTGCTCTACCATCTGCCGCAAGCGGTATTAGCGGCGATAATCATGATGGCGGTTATGGGCCTGATCAATGTGAAGGGCTTTTTTCACGCCTGGCAGGCCCAATGGTATGATGGGGCTATTTCTGTGATCAGCTTCATCTGCACCCTCGTTTTCGCGCCCCATCTGGACAAAGGTATTTTTGTTGGAGTGGGATTATCCCTGCTGGTATTTTTATACAAAAGTATGCGCCCGACCGTGGTCGACCTCTCACTGGGATTTGACAGGGCGCTGCATGATGCGGTGGCCTTTGGACTGAAAGAGTGCAAATACATCGACATGGTGCGATTCGATGGACCCCTGTTTTTTGCCAATGCCAGTTACCTGGAAGATCAGATTCGGCAGCGCCGGATAAAAAAGAAGGGATTAAAACACATCATTATTGTATCCAACGGCATCAATGATATTGACGCTTCAGGTCAGGAGGCTTTATCTTTTATCGTAGATCGGGTCAGAAGCGCCGGTATAGACATTTCCATGTCCGGAGTGCATGGACCCGTTATGAAGGTGCTCAAGCGTACTCACCTGCTGGCCAAAATAGGTGAGGATCATATATACCCGACCATGAAGCGAGCCATAAAGGCCATTCATAAACAGACTCACCGGGGCGGCAGCGAGAAGAGTTGTCCGCTTACAACCGTAATCTTGGCGTCAGGGAGCACGGTAGAAGAGGAGGCTTAAAGTGTCGGTGATTGCTATATACAGCAGTGTTTTTTGCCAGGAGGATTTGACCGTCAAGGAAGTTGTCTCCAGTACAGGCTATCAACTGATAACCGATGATGAGCTTGCGATGGAGGCCAGCCGCAAAGCCGGTATGGACCAGGAAAAGATTAAGCGAGCCTTCTCAGCCAAAACATCGGTATTCAATCAATTCACCCATGAGAAAGAGCGTTCCATTGCCCATCTCAAGCTGGTGCTGGCCGAAAAACTGACCAACGATAATCTGTTGATATCCGGATTCTGCACCCAGCTGATTCCCGCTTCCATCAGCCACGTCATGCGGGTTTGCCTGATAGCGGATCAAAAATTCAGAATCGCCGTGGCTGCAGAAAACCGGCAACTGAGCGAAAAAGAGGCTGTGCGGATTATTCGCAGGGAAGATGAGGATCGTGCGGCCTGGGTCGATTATATACACGCCCGGAAAGATCCCTGGGACCCTGATCTTTACGACCTGGTAATTCCAATGGGCAAGACAACGCTGGAGCAGGCCAGTGCGCTGATTCAGGAAAATGCCCTCAAAGACGTGGTAAAACCCACGAATACTTCAAAAAGCGCTGTGGCTGATTTTTGTCTGACCGCTAAGGTCGAAGCCGCGCTGGCCCAGGAAGGTCACCAGGTGGCGGTAAGTACAAAGGACGGCAATGTTCACCTGGTGATCAATAAACACGTGCTGATGTTAAGCCGGCTGGAGGAGGAACTGCAAGATATCGTAAATAAGGTGTCCGGAGTCAAAAAGGTGGAGACAACTACCGGTAAAGACTACCACAAGACCCATATCTATCGTAAACACGATTTTAAGGTACCATCCAAAGTATTGCTGGTGGACGACGAACGCGAGTTCGCCCAAACTCTTTCCGAGCGACTGCAGCTGCGCAGTATGGGCGCCGCCGTAGCCTATGACGGGGAATCGGCCCTCGACCTTGTGCAGGACGACGAACCCGAAGTGATGATCATCGATCTGAAAATGCCCGGCATTGACGGAATCGAGGTATTAAAAAAGGTCAAAAAGACACGGCCTGAAATAGAGATCATCGTTTTAACCGGCCATGGTGCGGATACAGACAAAGAACAATGCATGCAGCTGGGGGCATTTGCCTACCTGCAGAAACCGGTGGATATCGATGAATTGAGTGAAACCTTGAAAAAAGCCTACGAAAAAATCCGGAAAGGTAGACAATCGCAGGATTAAGAATAGGACCTGGAAATTGAATCTGGCTTTGCTGAACAAAATAAAACCCAAATTCTGGGATTACCATGATGTTGCGGCAGGCACTGACAAGCGCCTTTTTAATTTCCGGCGCAAGTGGAAACTGGTGGTATTGCTGACAACCGTGGTGGCTTTGATCCCTTTGATAGCCGGCTCTCTGATTAACTACACCATCACGCGCAATGCGATCGAATCTGAAATAATGCAGCGCACCTCACATCTGCTGACCGCTACCTGGCGCACCTTTTCCTTTTTCCTCACTGAACGCCGATCCGCACTGGAATTTGTTCTCAGGGATAACACCGTGGACGAACTCAGTGAATCTGCAAGACTGGATGTAATCCTGACCAACCTCCAACACGGCCTGGGCGGTTTCGTCGATATCGGGACGGTGGATGCTGCCGGCAACCAAATCGCCTATGCCGGGCCCGACAAGTTTAAAGGAATGAATTACTGTGAAGAGAAATGCTTCAAGGAAGTGCTGCACCGGGGATTTTACATCAGTGAATTAGATCCGCAGGATAACCCCCGGAGCCATGTCGCCATGGCAATTAAGCAGAACCTGCCTGATGGTTCCTTTTTCGTACTGCGGACTACTCTGAACATCAAAGCATTTAACGATCTACTCAATCTGCTTGAACTGGGTGAAATGGGAGACGCCTTTATCATCAACCGGGCCGGCATTCTTCAAACGACTTCGCGCTTATTCGGCACTCATTTTGAAAAAGCGGATCTATCTATTCCCGCCTATTCAGAAAAACCGCAGGTTATCCGGGATGGCAACTCCGGCGATCCGTTCATCATTGGTTATGCGTTTATCCCCGGGACCTCTTTCATCCTGATGATCGTCCAACCGCAGAAAGAACTGATGAAACCTTGGCACACGATGCGCATGAAACTTCTAGGGCTGCTGACACTTTGTGTGGCTGTATTGCTGATCGCCATATTATGCATGGCGACCTTTCTCGTGCACCGGATTCATGCGGCCGATCAAAAAAGGATTGTGGCTTTGCATCAGGCAGAGTACGCCAACAAAATGGCCACCATCGGACGCCTGGCCGCCGGTGTGGCCCATGAAATCAACAACCCCCTGGCCGTTATCAATGAAAAGGCCGGGCTGCTGAAGGATTATTTGGCCTTCGACCCTCAGAATTCCCAGAATGCTAAATGGTTGGGTATTATCGATGATATACTCTCCACGGTGAACCGATGTGGAACCGTCACACGAAGGCTGCTAAATTTCGCCCGCCACACAAGCGTGAAAATCGAGCCCCTGGATCTGGCGGAAATCCTGCATGAAACCATGGCTTTGTTAAGCAACGAAGCCGAATATCGCAGTATTCGAATATCGGTAACGGTACCGGAGAACCTGCCATTAATTGAAAGCAACCGGGGAAGTTTGGAGCAAATACTGCTTAACTTACTCAACAATGCTTTTGTTGCCATGGATGAAGGCGGACATTTGGAGCTTTCCGTAAAACAGGTCGGTGACTGCCATGTAAGCTTAAAAATTTCTGACGACGGCAGGGGCATTGCGTCGGATGATTTAAAAAATATTTTTGATCCCTTTTTTACAACCAAGAGCCGGGAAGGCAGTACAGGTCTGGGTCTTTCCGTGACATACGGCCTGGTCAATGAACTCGGCGGTAGAATCGAGGTGCACAGTGAAGTGGGAAAGGGGACCCAGTTTGAAATTACTCTGCCGCTTAAAATGGACATTAAAGAGCTCAATGACGCATGCTATTCTTTAGATAGCAAATTTGGCGATTGAACGAACTTTGAAAAGGAGGACAACAATGGATCGCCATAGGGAGCTTGTTTATGAGGAGGGATTGGCTTTTTTGGGAAAAATATCTTCCGCCAACTCCCATGAAATCAAAAACTGCTTGGCCATTATTAATGAAAATGCAGGCCTTCTGGAAGATTTTTCGTTGATGGCCCAACAGGGAATCCCGCTTGATCCTGAACGGCTAAATAGGTTGGCTGAAAAAATCAAAAAGCAGGTTCGACGCGCCAATGATATCGTGAAGCATACCAATCAGCTGGCCCACAGCAGTGACCGTCCTGCTCAGGAAACCGATCTTGGTGAAACCCTTGTATTGATGTGCGCACTGGCAGAAAGGTTCGCCGCCATGCAGGACGTGAGTCTGCAGCCGACGATCCCCAAGCAATCGATCAGGGTCGTCACCACACCGTTTCGGTTGAATCATCTCCTCTGGCGCTGTATCGAGTACGTTATACAGAAGAGCAAGGAGGGGCACAGCATTGATCTGATGCTGAATGAACATGCGGACGGTATCAGTATCACCCTGAAACCCATTGAAGAACTGGACAACTCGGTCCATGAAATGTTGATCCACTCTGAGACAGTAAAGGCCTTGCTCAATGAGCTTGGGGCATCCCTGACCGTTGATATAGCTAAAGAAGAACTAAATCTGGAGTTTCCGAAAAACAGGAGGCTATAAAACTAACCCGGTTGCTGAAAGTGAGTTGAATATCGAAATATGTCGGTTCAAAGTTCAATGTTTTAGAAATCTTAAATCCATACAGGAAAAGGAGAAACCTGATGTCCGAAAAAGTGTTATTGGTCGATGACGAAGAAGATTTTCTGGAGGTCATGTCTGAACGTATGCAGGCCCGTGGTATGCAGGTAACGACTTGCACTTCGGCCGAAGAGGCCTTTGAAAAGATAAAAGTCGAATCCTTCGATGCCATCATTCTGGATTTTATGATGCCCGGCATCGATGGGATCCGCGCGTTAAAAGAGATCAAAGCCAAACGCCCGGAAGCGCAAATTATTCTGCTTACCGGTCACGCTACGGTGGAAAAGGGCGTTGAAGCCATGAAACTGGGTGCTACGGATTTTTTGGAGAAACCGGCGGATATAGAAGCGCTGGAAAAGAAAATCAAGGAAGCCAGCGCACGCCGAATGCTGATTGTTGATAAACAAGCCGAAGATCGGGTAAAGAACACACTGCGAAGATTTGGCTTTTAACTTAGTATTCTGCACAGACTCGACTGTATTCGATACTGAGCCCTCGGCGCGTATCTTCCACTTGAGCTACTTTCGGCCTGCCTTCGACTTGAGCTCAGGCCGAAAGTAGCTCAAGTCGCCAGCAGGCCGAAAGTAGCTGAGTAGAATGCTCAGGCCCAAAGGAGCTTGTTTAAGTATTGCTGCAAGGATACTCATTATTGCGATCAGATACCTAATCTATAATGGTTTCCGATGCACCATATAAAACAGCCCTGCCGTCAATGACGACAGGGCTGTACTGTTTTAATGATTGTTTTTAACTTATCAGCCTCCGGTTGTGATAGGCATCCCCATAATCGGCCAGAGAACATAAACCGCAAATCCCGTAACGATCATCAGAATAATGCTGGCCGGTATACCGTACATGAAGAATTCTCCGGTGGAGAACTGCTTTGAATCATAGGCAATGGCATTGGGTGCCGCACCGACCAAGAGCAGGAAGGGCATACCGGATACAATTAGCGATGAGAACAGGATGACATCACCGGCCACACCCAGATAGGGAGCGATTACCAGCGCCACCGGCAGTGAAATGGCAATAGCGGCCACGTTCATGATAAAGTTGGTCATCATCATGACAAAAAAGGCGATGCTCATCACAAAGACAAACCAGTGGGCTTCCTTGAACATGGAGAGCCAGTTGATCGCCATCCATTCGGCCGCACCGGTGTCCCACAGGCAGAACCCGATGCTCATGGCGCCGGCAAACAGAAGAATGATGTTCCAGGGAATCTGTTCCAGGTCATTGATGTCCAGGATACCGGCGGCAAAGAACAGAATCGTGGAAATCAGCAGGACCGCCGTTTTATGCGGCGGTATAAACCCGGGTATGGTTGACTTGAGGACTGCCGAAACCCCGAGCACCAGGATAACCAGAACAACAATGGACAGGGCGATGAGTTCATTTTTTGTGATACGGCCCAGTTTCGCATTGAGCCGCATGGCCTTGAATCGCAGTCCGGGAATAGTATCTTTCTCCGGTTTGAGAACGAGCATGAAAAAGCCCCAGAGGATGAAGGTCATCAACCATCCTATGGGGAACATATAGTAGGTCAATTCAAAGAAACCCACGCCTTTGTTCATGATATTGCTGAAAAAACCGATGGCCACCGCACCCCGGGCCGCACCCAGCAGGGTAACGATACTGCCGGCGCCGGCGACATAGGCCATTCCGATAAAAAGCCCCTTGCCGAATTTGGTCTGTTTGTCCCCTTCTCCATACATGGAATAAATCGCCACCAGCAACGGGTAGATGGTGGCTGCCACGGCGGTATGGGCCATGATGTGGGCCAGGGCAGAGGTCAAAAGAAAACAGCCGAGATAGATCATGCTGGTCTTTTCGCCCACAATGATCAGCATCTTGTAAGCGATCCGCCGGGTGAGACCGGTTTTGGTAAACACCAGACCGATAACAATGGAGCCGAAAATGAAAAGGACCGACGGATCCATAAAATCTTTGAAGGCCTGGTGGGCCGGTCGAATCATAAATAGAACCTGCAGCACACCGATAGCCAAACTGGTCACACCGATGGGAACGACCTCAAAGACCCACCATGTGCCGGCCAGCAGAAAAACCGCAATAGCGCCTTTGCCGGCCGGGCTCAATGTGAACGCTTTTCCCATCGGATCGATGGCATCGGGCCATTGCGGGGAAAGGTAAACAAGAAGAAACAGAAATACACCGATTCCCATGAATAGATATTTTTTCCAATCAAAATTGCGCAAAGCAGAAGTAGCGACATCGCTCGTCATTTAATATCCTCCTTCTCCATCAATAAATATCGTTCGGGCCACATCGGGTGATTTGGCTATATTTCACAGGCCATAACAGATTGGGCGACCTCCTCAAACACATCGGTCAGCCGCAGAATACCTACCACCTTTTCGTCCTTGGTTGCCAGCAGAGACTGATGAGAGCCAAGGACCAGCTGGTGAATGGCCTCATCCAGGGTGGCATCCTCCTCGATGAACTCAACCTCATGGGGGGTATGCATAAACGCCTTGACCTTGACGCGTGCTGCCTTTTCACAAATCCGCGTCAATGGCGATTCCCACAACCCGAACTGTTCAATCATTGTTTTCTGGAAATGGTGAGTGAATCCGACATGCATGTGACCTTTATCGGACAGCATGTCCGCATACTTGGGTTCCAATCCCCTCAGAACAGACAACATACTGACTTTGCCGACAACATCATTGTTTTTGTCATAGACCAGAATGGCTCTGTGACGATATTTGGTATGATTGAATTTAGCATGAGACTCTTCCAGGGCTGCAACTGCATCGCTGAGCGTTGCATCTTCCGGTACCGTTGCATAGGCCGAAAGCGGTACCATTAAATCTTTTACCAATTTCGTTTTCACCTTATACCTCCTTTATATGTATTTGACATGTCGTCGTTTCTTTCCCCAAAGATGGCTTAACGTGCCGTCTGCTCATTTCCATAGACGGCAAAAATATAAAAAGATGTCCAATATCATGTCATGATGAATAGATCAATAAATTGCTTTCATTTGCTCCAATCTAAAACACATCCAAGCGAATACGAAATGCCTTTCCCCCGATTCATTCCGATTTCCTCCATGAAGATCGAAAATTTGCGAAACGAGTCGAAATTATTCTAATTTCAGACATTATTCGATCATAATTAACCATTTGGAATCACACCAATAATTTTCTTTTTTCCCTGGCATGATGGTTGCTTTAGTAGAAAGAGGAGTACCGTGTAAAGGATCCATGAATATGCAAAAGAAAAAAATTTAGGGAAAGGGGTTGAACAATGAAAATAGCCATTCCCGTAGTTGATGGGACGTATTCCAGTCCACTGGAAAAAGCCAAAGAATTTGCCATCATCACTGTCGAAGATGGCAATATTATAGGCCGGGAAAATACTTTTCCAGATCCGAATGAAGTCAGTTCTTTGAATACATGGCTTCAGAAAATTGGGGTGGAACTCGTCTTAGTTGGTTGCATGGAACCTAGAAAGTCGATGAATATTATAAATAACGGAATCAAAGTGATATTCTGCTCTGCATGCCTGACTCCAGATGAGATGGTAAAATTATATCTGAAAGGGATAATCTAAAGGGGTTTGAACCATGAACAGTTTGGTGGGTACTCTGGAGCAGGAATTTCACCGGAAAGGAATTCACCCCAAACTGTTACAGGAACTGCTCACAGATATCGAAATATTTTTCCAGAACAACGGTTACCGATCCCGTAAGCAGTTGAACCTTGAGTTGGAAAACCTGGGTTGGGGAATCAATATAATCGGCCGCGAGACCTATGACCGCATTATTCAGCTTCTTGATGTAACGATTAATGAAAAATTAAAATTCGATGTATGATAAAGATATATCTGTAGATACTACATGTCAGCATTCAGATCCTCAAAGCAAAGATAATTTGCTGAAAGGAGAAAGCAGAGGTCAACTAACGGCCTAATCTTTAAAGTATATTCCGATGACAGACTAAGTCCTTCGATTCATAAATACGATAACGTATTTATTTAGACTTCGACCGAGCTCAGTCGAGGTCCTCAGGACTTAGTGCTGAGTGAGCATTATTGATGATTCTTACTCTGAAAATACGTTATACTAATTGCGAATCGAAGCACTAAGCTAAACAGTGGAATATTTTTGCGATTCCTCGTAATTCCTATTACCCATGATATGTGGAATAATGGTCGTAGTGTGTACTTAAGTGATTTGGAGTAATCTGTAACTGGCGGGCGGCGACGGATAGCATTTGGATCGACCCCTCAGCCTTCAAGTTGCCGCACAGCACAATCGACATTTACAGCCACTTGCCGACGTTCGTTCTACAGGGCACATCGCGTGTTTGTTGCGGAGCTAAAATGTGTATTCCAAACATTGACACGTTCAGCATCGCGCTTCAGATATATTTCCAGTGCTGTATCAATGTCGAGCGTTGCGGTCTTTTCATGAGGCTCGACGATCCCGATCAATTTCATCGTGTACCATGCTGTGACGCCTCCTTCGGGCGTGGACGAGAAGCGCGGAAATGCCGGTCGGTTATCGGCACCTCTGCGCCACCTGTTCGCAAGATCAGGGTAGAGTACCAAAGCTCGCGCAAGACCGACAACGTCTGCAGCTCCGCTCGATATTATTTCGACCGCCTGCTGCAAAGTTTTGACACCGCCAGTTAGCATCAACGGTGTGTTTGTTCGCTGCCGCGCTTGTTTGGCAAATTCAATGAAATACGCGCCTTTGCCACCGCTGTCAGAGGCAGATTTGGCTCCAGGAAAATAGGTGCCGCCACTCACGTCGATCAGGTCGACTGCCAACGCGTCCAAACCTGAGACAACCGCGAGTGCCTCATCCGCTCTCAAGCCTCCTTCCAAGTTGTCAGTTGAGTTCAGTTTCACACCAATCGGGTAGGACCTTCCGACTACAGAGCGGATCTCTTCCAAGATTTCGAGCACAACGCGCATCCTATTTTCTATACTGCCGCCGTAAGTATCACCGCGCCTGTTAAAAAGTGGCGACAGAAATTGGCTGAGTAAGAAACCATGAGCAGCATGGATTTCAACACCTCCAAAACCAAGTTTTTTTGCGAGTGCCGCTGTTCTGGCGAACATAGAAGGTAAACCGCTTATTTCTTCGCGGGTCATCTCAGCGCATTTGAGTCCGGGGATATCGATAGCGCTCGGGCCTTTAGGAACACTTATTGGTCCATGTGCCATTGCTCCGGCATGTCCAAGCTGTAGCCATAGCTGTGCCCCGTTTTTTTCACCCATTTGGGCAAGATCACCGAACCGTGGAAAATCAGAGTTGGGATCGAGTACCAAGTTGCCCGGCTTTTCAGGGTAGTCTGGAATACTTTGCACCTCGCCGACAATAGACAACCCGAGTCCACCCTCCGCCCAGATTTTATAGAGCTTGAGTTGCGATGGTGTGGGATTGCCGCGTCCATCACCCAGAGAGTCTGACATCGCGGACTTTGCGATACGATTCTTCAGCATGGAGCCGCAGGGAAGCTCCAATGGTTGGAACAGCATTTCCGAAGTTTGGCTGACCACCGCCGCCTCCTTTCAACAGTGATATTCGGTGGAAAATATTCCACCAATTTTTAGATTAACCTAAGAAGGTGGAATACTATCTGAAACTCATACCCATTGTGTTAAATTACCACTAAGCGCTGATACATGAAGAGTATCATGACCGAGCACTATTGCCAATATTGTACGGTCCATCCGAATAATTATTCACTGCGCACTTATGGTCGTAGTCCTCACCTCAGCATCTTTCGGGCAAGCAAATGGACATTAGATACATGAATGGATTTTATGCCAATCTCGCGGCTTCCCACCCCACAATGGCTTTTTTTCTCGCTGACCCCCAGCGATATTGATGGATTTTGCCAGATTTGGAAATCACACGATGGCACGGAATAAGATACCCAACAGGGTTGATGGCAATCGCATTGGCAACCGCACGAAAGGCTTTGGGATGCCCAATCAGTGCGGCAATATCCTGGTAGCTTACGATGCTTCCTACAGGGATCGTTAATAGCGCTCGCCATACGTTTACTTGAAAGTTGGTACCTTTAAGGTGTAAATGGAAAGGACGTGAATCAGCAGGTTGCTTCAGACGAAATATGCGGCTCACAATTTGACGGATGCGCGTTTCTTCCTCAAAGAGGGTCGCTTCAGGCCAGTTCTGCTGCAAATAGTTGAATGCTTCAGCAATGTTATCTTTATCGACAAACCCAAAATGACAAATACCCCTCTCGGTAACGGCAACCAGACATTGCCCAAACGGGGTATAATCAAATCCGTATGAGATCTCCAAGCCTGCTCCCATTTTTTTAAACTCACCGGGCGTCATTGCTTCGAAGGTAACAAACAGATCATGCAACCGACCGGGTCCTGAAAGCCCTGCATCAAAAGCGGTATCGAGAAGACTTCTGGAATCGGCCAATCTTTTCTTTGCATATTCAAGGGTTAAAATCTGCTGGAACTGAATAGGGCTGATTCCGGCCCAACGCTTAAATAATCGATTAAAATGATATTTGCTCAGATGCACGCTCTCGGAAATTTGATCAAGCGTAGGCTGAGAAGTGAAGTTGTTTTCTATAAATCGAATTGCCTTTTCAATTCGCTGATAATCTTCGGACTGTTGTGAAAAATCGGTAGCACTCATTTCACCCTCCATATTTTTGTTTTCAAATTTATTCTATCTGAATCAACTCCCGATAGCCACCCGAATCTTGCTCAATAATTCAGCAACATTCGGGTGGCCGATGCCATGTTGAAATGTTTAATATTAGATCATCAAACCGGGGCATGTTAATCTTAATTGTCCATAAACATCTTATGGAGGATATGAGAAATGAAATCAAACCATACGATCATGAATTATCGTCATATAAAAGCAGAGACTGACAATCCTACCGGTATGTTGTGCGGCTCGACGATCATGATGATCCCCATGACTTTAATCGTTGAGCAGCCGTGGAATCTGACACCCGGCATGATCACCTGGGCTGCAATCTTAGGACTATCAGTTATCAGCACATCATTAGCATATATTATTTATTTTCGTATATTGGCGACATCGAGGCCGACGAATCTTTTGCTGGTGACGTTTATAATCCCGGTAATCGCCATTTTACTGGGGGTGATGGTACTGGGAGAAAAGCTCGGATGGAATGTCTTCGGTGGGATGACACTAATATTTCTGGGTTTAATCGCAATTGATGGTCGATTGATTCCCAAATTCGGACGAAAAAAGGTCAGGCTGTGTGAAAGCTGTTAATTTTATGTTAAGAATAGGGAGGGGGAAAAATGAGTGTAATAAAGACAGTATGCCAAAGGGATTGCCCTGACACCTGCTTTATCGATGTGACCGTTGACAATGGAAGGATCATCTCCATGAAAGGAAGCCGGTTGAATCCGGTCACACAGGGATTTCTCTGCCCGAGGGGAATGGGTGATCCAAAACGGGTGTACAGCAAGAATCGCGTTTTATATCCCCACATCAAATCAGGCGGTGGCCACGAAGACCGGTTTGTCCGTAAAACTTGGGAAGAATGTATATCGGTTGTGGCGAAAAAACTAAAGAAGACGATTGAAGTTTATGGGAAGGAATCGGTGCTGTTGTATGATTATCCGGGGAATCAGGGATTCCTTGCATGGCAGTTTCCGAGAAGACTTTGGTTCGCATTAGGGGCAACCACAACCGATTATTCTCTTTGCGCTAATTCCGGTCACGCGGGAATCGGACTACACTATGGGTTATCATACGGTATGCAACCGGAAGAATTGGCCAAAATGAAAGCCATTATATTCTGGGGCAACAATTCAAAAGTGAGTTCCCCCCATCAATGGGTATTTTCGCTTAAGGCCAGATCTGAAGGGAACGCAACCATCATCAGCATTGACCCGAGGAAGAGTCAAACATCAGAGGCTTCTGACATATGGATCAATCCTCACCCCGGAAGCGATGTGGCCTTGAGCTATGGCATCGCAAGAAGCCTCATTCGTAGAAACGGTATCGATTCAGAATTTCTTGATAATAGTACAAGCGGCTACAAAGACTATCTTGATGAGGCATTGAAATGGACGCCCGAACGAGTGGAGCGGTATACCGGGGTATCAAGGGATGCCATAGAGAAAATCGGAGACATATTGATTGCCAACCGCCCTGCTGTTTTTATGATCGGCTTAGGTCTTCAAAAATCGATTCAAGGTGCTGAAGTGGCGAGAGCCGTATCTTTGCTTCCCGCATTACTGGGTTACCACAGGGGGTTTCATTACACCGACAGCCCCGGTCGTTTTGTGGACTGGGGATACATCAGCGGCGCCCGCCTGTCCCAGAACGAGGGGAAAGTCGTTAATCAGGTATCCATCGGCGACCGGTTGGAAGCGGGAGAGTTCAAATTTGTCTTTGTTCTCGGGTCAAATCCGGTAGTGACCTTACCGAATCAATCGGCTGTACGAAAAGGATTGAACAGGAAAGATGTTTTCGTTGTGGCGCATGACACACATTGGTCGGAAACTACTGAGTATGCCGATATCGTCTTGCCGGCCCCCACGTATCTTGAAAAAAGAGATATCAACCTATCGGACCATCATCTTTACAGCCGCCTATCGGAACAAGCCGTCGAGCCGTTAGGAGAAAGCAAACACGAAATCTGGGTGATGCAGGAACTCGCCAAAAAACTTGATCGAAAAGAGACGTGGTTGTTTGAAGATCCATGGGAAGCACTTCAGGAAACCCTTACGGAATCATATGAGCAGGGCGGATTGCTGGATGTTCTGGATGGTTCAGTCCTCAAATTAAAATATAGACCATATAATGAGTATCAAACACCTTCTGGAAAAATCGAGTTTGCTGCTTCAAAAGCAGCGGACATCGGTGTCGGGGCACTACCGATACAAGAGACCTTTAAAAGCAGTGATGATTGGTTCACATTGTTGAACAGCTCAATTCCCAAATATACCCATAGCCAGTTCACAGACGTTTATGGCCCCATCCCGCAGATTGTCTGGATAAATCCTAATGAGGCAACGGATCTTGGAATCCAGGATGGAGATATCGTTGAGGTTTTTAACGAATTGGGGAGTGTTACGCTCAGAGCCAAACTAACAGAAAAAATATCAGCTTCAACTTTGTGGGCCCCAAGGCCATTGATCGGATTAAATGGTAATCCTCTCAATAGTCTCGCCCCCGGCACTTCTCAGATCATCGGTGGAGGACCTGTATTTAACTCAATCAAAGTAAAAATCAAACCTGGGAATTTTAGTGAACGTGTTGATACCGGCACCACAGTTTGATGCCTATTATTGTGCTACGACTTGCGCCTTTATGGCACATCAATATCTTGTGGTTCGCCTCACGGCGATTGGATTTAAGATTTATTGAAAATATCAGGACCAAGGACTTTTGCCAATATTTCCCGGTTTGTTCGGCCTATAATGCACCAAGAAATAATGGTCGTAGTCTTTGTTTTTAATGACCAAGCTTACCAGCGGCAATGAAGCGCAGCGAAATTGCTGCCCGGTGCAGTTCTTTGTTGACCAGTATTCACTTTCAATTCTTTTTTCAAATGGTATTATCCGAAGATCTCACTCATTTTCAAAAGCAAATCCATATCACCTTCTGCCGTATACTTTTGCTCCATAAACATTTGAGCGCCATCGGCTTTACCAGTTGTAATGTCCATCCAAAGATCGAAAGGTGCCCTGATCGTAAGGTCAGGCTTTTCGGCTGGACCCATCTCGGCATTGATAGTACCGCTTGCAATGATAAAATGGCAACTGTCTTCAATTTGACCTGAGAAATCGTACTGTATGATAGCTTTTGTGTCTTTTGCGCTATCTGGATTGAAGCCGTTGGAAAATACGAGCATGAAGTTTTTAATAGAATCAGGCCGGGGAGTCATATCATTCTTTTCATATTTTCGCCGGGTCAATTCTTCCGCGATACAGGTCCGCCACATGCAGTTGGCTAACTCGGAAAAATCCTCTACTGTTTCACTAAGAGGTTGCTGTATGCGATCCAGGGTTTCGGGTGAGACTTTACGAGTATTCACCAATTCAGTTCCAGCTAAGTCTGTTGCCTCAAATACGTCCTTTCCTTTCTTGCCTGATTGTAGCAAGTATTCGGCTCCGGGTCGGTATATCTCGGCTAACAACCTTCCTGCTTCTTCGCCAAAAAGAAAATTAACATAGTGAGAAAGACCAGTAAATGCATACATCGTAGGAAAACCAGCAACAGATAGGACTACTGCTGCCGAATGTTTATGGCGTAAAGGGTGCATCCACCGTCCGTCTTTTTCGATAAGAAATGGCTCATGAATCGGGAGAGTTCGTTCAAGAAATATCTTCATGGTGGCGTTAACTGTGTGGTGGAAAAGTGGCGTGGCGTAGACACATACGTCAGCCGCAAGCCATTTGGGAAAAAGTTCCCCGGTCATATCGTCCTGGTGAATACATCGCCCCGGAGTTTTCGTCCAGCAGTTATAACAACCGATACAGACTTTAATCTTTTTTTCTCGCAGGTTTACCGTTTCGACCTCAGCTCCGGCCTGGCGCATTCCTTTTACCAGATGGTTGAGCATCTGTTCAGTTTTACTGTTGCTACCGGTCCGTGCGCTGGAATTAAGGGCTAATATCTTCATTGTGTTTCCTCCTTAACGAAGACAAGAAATGCACGCATCATTCGATCAATGACGAGCGCTGTATTATAATGTCGATCATCGAGCAGCAGCGAAATTCAGACCTGACCACCCTGCAGGCGTGGATCGGTCGAGCGGATAGTAACTGGCCGACCCTCAAAAATTTCCTTACAACGTTCGAGGGTTTCCGACTCTAGCCGTTCCATGGCCTCCGTAGTATAGAAAGTAAGATGCGGCATCAGGATCACGTTTTCCATCGAGTATAAAGCCCTGAGTGGGTGGTTTTTCTGGTTAAGTGGCTCTTGGCTGAAGACGTCGAGTCCGGCTCCAGCGATGCTGCCTTCCTGCAGGGCATGCAACAAAGCTTTTTCATCAACCAAGGCACCACGCGCCGTGTTGATGAGGATGGCCGTCGGCTTCATGGCCGCCAGTTCTGCAGCACCGATGAGATGCCGTGTCGAATCGCTCAACGCCACGTGAAGCGAGACGAAATCACAGATAGCAAGCATGGCATGTAGGTTATCGTATGCCTCAATGCCAAAGGCTTGCATCTCTCTAGAACTCTTATTGGGGTTGTAGCCCACCACCCGCGCACGGAAACCGGCACCAGCCATACGCGCCATGCTAGAGCCGATCTTGCCACAGCCCACGATACCCACAGTTTTGCCTGCTATATCCGATCCCAGCCAACGGGCTGTTGGCCAGACCCAGCCTTCTGTACAAAGCGCCTTTTGCAGCGGCATCAGCTTTTTCGCAAGGGCAATTAACATAGCGAAGGCACCTTCGGCTACGGTCTCCTCGGCGTAGGTCGGGATGTTGACTACGGCAATCCCACGTTCGTGTGCAGCTGGGATGTCGATTGCGTCGATACCAACGCCATACTTTACAATGCCCCTGAGACGTGGTGCCGACGCTATCACCCGTGACGTAATCGGTGTATAACACATTAGCAATAATTCACACTCGGCCATAGCCATACATAGCTCATCCTCGTTGATGTTCTCGGGCATCAGGGTAAGCTCGTGTCCCCAGTCTTGTAAAGTACGATCGATGTGAGGGGTTTCAAGTTCACGATCACAACGGATGATTTTCATATTTAGGCTCTCTCAATAAGGCTATTATTTCCATGGTATTACTTAGACTATGATTCGTAGTGTACATACTACGAAAATATCACAGTCACAACTGTTGGGATCGAAAAAATATTTTAAACTAAACGGTCTGTTGCCCAAATCCAATCCTAGTTATTAGCGCTGCAGCCAGTGAAACGCAAGATTTCTTAATTTTTTTCTTCGACATTGACGTAAACGCTTAAATGGCAGTTGATTACGATGA
>Ga0126332_10000223_pt1 | contig 22874 bp, 23 predicted proteins | sample InaspJWI42metaG_FD_94482 | JGI IMG/M metagenome (GOLD analysis project Ga0126332, IMG submission 94482) | Marine gutless worms symbiont microbial communities from Oahu, Hawaii - Inanidrilus sp. 2 OAHU.JWI-42 metaG | ecosystem: Host-associated > Annelida > Digestive system > Unclassified...
AACCCATATCGATTACATTCGACGCTGAGTTATGTCAGCCCGAACGATTATGAAAAACAATGTCTGGAAATGAAGGATGCCGCTTAACTGGGGTGTATCAAAAAGCTTGACCACGTCATTGTGCACATCGCCGCCGAGAATAATCGCGGAAACGATAAGCCCAATACCGGAAATAATGCCGATTAACGAGGCAAGATCCATAGTGCTCCAGCAGTACAGCGTAAACAGTGTCGCCTTATTGATCGGCAACAGGTTCCGAATCTTTAAAAGCAATGCCGCGTTAGGATACGATGGCACGCTGCTTAGCGCTTTGCTTTAAACTGACGACGATGCGATACTTTTAGCGGTTAGCGACGGAGAAAATAATGGCATCCAGGACCCGGGCATGCAGTGCCGACGAATTGGTTGAAATCATCAACCAGGCGCTCGACGAAGTCGAGGATTTACGTGCCGCGATCGAGTATAACGAAGAATTTAAGGGTGAATCGAGTCTTATCGTCGAACCGGTTTCCGTCGGGCTAACCAAGCTGCTCGCGGCCCTCAACGACGACCGCTATCAACCCGGACAGGGCGACTGGATGAATTTCCTGCAAAACCTGCGCGATAAAGATCACCGCGCGGTACCTTTCTGGCCGTTATTAAAGCTGATTATAGAAGCCCACGAACAGGGTTACCAGGCTGCGGACGCCCAACTCAAGACCGAATAAAGTGCTCACGGTAATACTTCAACTCATCGATCGATTCGAGAATATCGTCCAGCGCCAGATGCGCGCCTTTTTTTACAAAGCCCGCCACCAACTCGGGTTTCCACAAGCGCGCCAATTCTTTTAGGGTACTGACGTCGAGATTGCGGTAGTGAAAAAACGCTTCCAGTTCCGGCATCAGGCGCGCCAAAAAGCGGCGATCCTGGCAAATACTGTTACCGCACATCGGTGATTTGCCGGGCAGCACGTACTGGCGCAGAAAAGCGAGGGTTTCGCGCTCGGCATCGACCGTGCTAGCGGTACTCTGGCTGACTCTTTCGGTAAGCCCCGAGCTGCCATGATGACTCGTATTCCATTCATCCATTGCATTCATGACGGATGACGGATGATGAATTGCGATGACCGGACCCTGCGCCAACAGGCCAAGCCTGGCGTCAGTGACCACGGTCGCAATCTCGATGATCTGGTCCTGTTGGGGATCCAGTCCGGTCATTTCGAGATCAATCCAGATCAGATTATCGTCGCGCATTATCGTCATGGTCTCCAGGGTTTATATGACCGCAATATGCGCTAAACTATAGCAAGTTTTTGATGTCTGGTAGTTGAATGTATTTATTCACCGCGATTTTTCTGAGTTTCGTTGCCGCCTCGGTACTCGTAGGTTTGTGGCTGGGTCAACGCCAGATCAAGCATATCCGCTCGCACTTTACCCGGGTGCCGGCCGCCTTTGCCGACAAGATCGCGCTCGAGGATCATCAGCGTGCGGCCAATTACAGCTGCGCCAAATTGCGGGTGAGCCGGATTACTCTAGCCTGGGAAACGCTGTGGTTGCTACTGTGGACCGTCGGCGGCGGCATCAATCTGATCGACCAGTGGTGGTCGGGTTACGAATTCGGTGCGCTGATCAACGGAATTGCGGTGATATTTTCATTGCTCTTGATGTCTTCGATCCTGAATTTACCGTTTTCGCTATATCACACCTTCGTCATCGAGGAACGATTCGGTTTCAACCAGACAAGCTGGCAAACCTGGTTGCAGGATTTGATTAAATCAGCACTGCTGGTGACCGCCCTAGGGATCCCGCTGCTAGCGGCAATACTCTGGTTAATGAATCAGTCCGGCGCAAACTGGTGGCTCTATGCCTGGCTAGTGTGGATGAGTTTCAGTCTCGTCATGATCTGGGCTTACCCGGCTTTTATCGCACCCCTGTTCAACAAGTTCACCCCATTGCAGGATGCGGCGCTGCGCACCCGGATCGAAAACCTGCTGCAACGTTGCGGTTTTCAAAGCCAGGGTGTATTCGTGGTCGACGGTTCCCGCCGATCGTCGCACGGCAATGCCTATTTCACCGGCTTCGGCCGTAACAAGCGGATCGTTTTCTTTGATACGCTACTGGAGTCGCTTTCCGAAGATGAGGTCGAAGCGGTACTGGCACACGAACTCGGACACTTCAAACGCAACCACATCAAGAAATCGCTATTACTGTCCAGCGTCATGTCCCTGGCTGCGTTCGCAATACTCGCATGGCTGATGTCTTCCGCGTGGTTTTACCATTCACTGGGGGTGGAGACGGCCTCGACCCACGCCGCGCTGCTGCTATTCATGATGATCATGCCGGTGTTCACTTACTTCGTCAGCCCGCTATTTTCGGCGCTATCGCGCAAACACGAATTCGAGGCCGATGAATTTGCGCATTCCAATAGTAACTACAAGGCTCTGATATCGGCACTGGTCAGCCTATATCGCGATAACGCCAGTACCTTGACGCCCGATCCAATCCACTCGATGTTCTATGATTCGCATCCACCGGCCACGATCCGCATCAATCACCTCGAAACCATAGCCGCGGGCGGATCGTCCGCCTAAGCCGGTTTCCGCTCTGCGCCGCCTTTATGATTAACCATCCTCATGGCCAAGCGTCGGCTTAGCCAACAGCAAAGGAAACGAATCCAGGCGGTTCAAAACGCCAGCTCGGTGAACGCTGCACACGACCAAGGCCTGGTGGTTTCCCACCAAGGCGGTCAAATCCTGGTCGAACTCGATGGCGCGACCACCGTCGAGTGCAAAATCAAATCCAATCTCGGAACCATCGTTTGCGGGGATCGGGTGGTCATCGAAACCACCACCCTGCAGGAATATCGGGTAATCGGCATACTCGACAGAGATAATCTGCTGCAGCGCGTCGACGGTTTCGGACAGAAACGAGTGGTCGCGGCAAATGTCTCGCAGTTGTTCATCTGTTTGGCGATCTCCCCTGAACCCAATCTTTATCTACTCGATCAATACCTGCTGTCGGCCGAGCAGCAGCAGATTGAAGCCTGCATCCTGCTCAATAAAATCGACCTGGCCGATGACCGGCAAGACCCGTTCGGACTAAGGCACATCTATCCGGCACTGGGATACCAACTGATAGAAACCAGCATCAAAACCGGTGTCGGGATGGAACAGTTCAAGGGGCTCTTAGCGGACCAGGTGTCGGTACTGAGCGGTGTCTCCGGAGTCGGGAAATCGGCGTTGACCAGCTGGTTGTTGCCGCGGGAGAAAATCAAAATCGCAAGCATTTCCGAGGCCAACGAAGAGGGGCGTCACACGACCCGCGCCAGTCGCTTATATCACTTGCCGGAAGGAGGGGATTTAATCGACACACCCGGCGTCCGCGGATTCAGCCCGTTCATCGACAACGCCAGTCCGCTGGCAAATGGCTTCAGGGAAATCCGGGAGCTGGCCGGTCAATGCCGCTTCCATAATTGCCTGCACCGCAACGAACCGCATTGTGCAGTAATCACCGCCGCCGGCGCCGGCGCAGTCGCCGAATCCCGCTATCAAAATTATCTTAAGATGCTGGAACAGGCCGCCATTTAGCCGGCCGAGATTCCGCGTAACTGCCGGCCGCCTACCAGGTGCATATGCAGATGGAACACTTCCTGGCAGCCGTGTCGATTGCAGTTGATAACCAGCCGATAACCGTCCTCGGCGATACCCTCTTCGGCGGCGATCTTTTGTGCGGTCAGTACCAATTTCCCGATCAATTCGGCTTGGTCGGGGCGGATATCGTTAACCGTCGCGATCTCCTCCTTGGGAATAATCAACACATGGGTCGGCGCTTGTGGATTGATATCGCGAATCGCGATCACTGCGTCGTCTTCAAAAACGATATCCGCGGGTAGTTCGCGATTAATAATCTTGGTAAACAAAGTTTCGGACATAGGTTTCCTCTATAGACTCTGATGCTAATCAACCTGCTGGCGACCGGACAATGCCCTCGACAAGGTGCCGCCATCGACGAACTCGAGCTCACCTCCGAGTGGGATACCGCGCGCCAGCCGACTGCTGACGGTTTCGTGGCGGGCAGCCATATCGGCGATATATTGAGCGGTGATATCGCCTTCTACGGTGGCGCTGGTGGCAAGAATAACTTCCTTGACACCACCCCGACTCAGTTGCTGCTCGAGTTCCTCCAGACCCAGTTGCCCAGGGCCGAAACCATCCAAGGGCGACAGGCGTCCTTGTAACACGAAGTATCGGCCCCGATAGGCCGCCGAAGATTCGACTGCGAGCACATCGGCCGGCGTCTCGACGACACAGATGGTTTGCTGCTCACGCCTGTCATCCTGGCATATTTCGCATAAGTGGGTATCCGAAAAATTACGGCATTGGCGACAGTGCCTGACGGTCTCCAGCGCATGGGTTATGGTTTCCGCGATGCGCCTGGCGGCGGGCTGATCGCGCTCGAGTAAATGCAGGGCCATGCGCTGCGCCGACTTTTGCCCTATCCCGGGCAGACTTTTCAAGGCCGCGATCATAGCGTCCAGACTGGAGGATGACATCGCTTAGAAAGGCAGTTTGAAACCGGGCGGTAAATTCAGTCCTGCCGTCATCTCCTGCATCGCCGCTTGATTCGCTTTTCCCACCTTGTGTACGGCATCATTGATGGCGGCGGCCACCAGGTCTTCCAGCATCTCGAGGTCTTCTTCAATCAAGCTCGGATCGATGGTAACGCGGTTGACTTCGTGGGTGCCGCGCATGACAACCTTGACCATGCCGCCGCCGGCTTCGCCGGTCACTTCCTGGTGGGCGAGTTCAGCTTGCGCCTTTTGCATGTTTTCCTGCATTTCCTGCGCTTTTTTCATCATGTCACCGAGGGCGCCTTTCATTACTATACCTCTTCATTTCCTAGTATCATCGATCTTGACCACGCTTTGTTCGTCGAGTTCAACGGCAAAAACCCGCTGTAATTTACATACCGCCGCATCTTCCCTGATCGCCTCGATAGCTGCGAGCCGCTCCTGTTCCAGACGCCGCAACTTTGCTTGCAGAGGGGTTTCTCCGGAGAGCTTATCCCTGGCGATCAGTTCCAGCTGCAATGATACCTCAAGTTTTTGTTCCAGGGCCTGCCTTATTTCGGATTCGATTTGCGAGTTGGCAAGCTCATGAATCTCCGGCAGCAGCCCCAGTTTCAGCTTGCCGTCCCGACAGGACTCGAGCAGGCTATTGGCAACGATTTCCTGCCCCAGACCAACCAGCCCCAGATGGCAAGCGAGACCGGACCAGTCCAAAGTCGCCGGCGAAGCGCCACTGGCCTGCAGCGCTTGCGGGATTGCGTTCACGCCCGGATCCTCCGGCAATTCCGCGAGCATGGTTGTCGCCGTGGAATCGTCATGCTCGGGAACGTCGGGTTTAAACCCGAATGCGGATCCTACTGCCGCCCCGGGTTCGATCAGGGATGGTGATTGTTCGACTGCCGCCGGCTCGGTCGGCGATTCCACGCCGGCAGCGATCGCGCGTGCATTCCCGGCCAGCGCCGGGTCGGCATTGACTGCCGCCGCTATTGATATCGACGCTGGTTCCGATCCAGGATGCAAGGTCGAATCTAGTTCAGACTTTTTTTTTACCGGCTCCGCTACGGGCGTCGATTCCGCCACCGGCGAAAAAGCGATCAGGCGTAACATCAGCATCTCGAATCCGGCCGCTTCATCCGGGCTGATCTGCAAATCATGCCGACCCTGCAAAATAATCTGGTAGTAAAGCTGGACTTCCTCGGGCGACCAGGCCGCGCTGTACTGCTGTAATAGTTCAAGCGGCAAATAGGTTTCGTCAATCAGCGCCGTGTCGCGCTGATACAGCGCGACCTGCTGCAACAGGCTCAGGATTTCAGCACAGACCCGCTGATAGTCGGGATTGTGTGCGACAATCGCGCGCGCCGCGCGCAATAGGTTTGCCGCATGCTGCTGTTCCAGGGCATCGAGTAAACGCCGCAGATAGTCGCGCGATATCGAGCCTAACATCGATTCGACCGCGGCCTGTTTGACCGCGCCGCCACCGTAAGCAATCGCCTGGTCCAGCAGGCTTAAGGCGTCTCGCATGCTGCCGTCGGCTGCGCCCGCCAGTTGCGCGAGGGCCGCCGCATCCGCTGCCACCGCTTCCTGCTCGGTTAGATACGTCAATTGCTCCAATATCTGCGATCGGGACATGCGCTTCAGATTGAATTGCAGGCAGCGCGACAAAACGGTCACCGGAACCTTTTGCGGATCGGTGGTGGCCAACAAAAACTTGATGTGTGGCGGCGGTTCTTCGAGGGTTTTCAGCAAGGCGTTAAAGCTATGCCTGGACAACATGTGTACTTCGTCGATCAGGTAGATCTTGAAGCGGCTGCGGGTGGGCGCATATTGCACGTTGTCCAGCAGCTCGCGCATATCGTCGACCCCGGTGCGCGAGGCGGCGTCGATTTCGATTAAATCGACGCTGCGGCCTTCATCGATCTCGAGACAGGAAGAACAGCTACCACAGGGTAGCGAAACTATACCCTCATCACAGTTGAGCGACTTGGCAAAAATACGGGCAATCGTCGTTTTACCGACCCCGCGGGTACCGGTAAACAGATAGGCATGGTGCAATCGATTACTGTCGAGCGCATTGACCAATGCCTGTAATACGTGCTCTTGACCGACCATTTGCTGGAAATTGGCCGGCCGCCATTTGCGCGCTAGTACCTGGTAACTCATTCAGATTAAGTAGGGTAGCGTAATCAACCGAAAAACTGGAGGCGACCTGATTCAGCACACCTCCGTACCCGATGTCACCGCTACCGTTGCTCCCTTCCGGGCCTGGCGGGATTTACGGATAATCGTCACGAAGGGACCGAAGCAGGTCACCATTGCAAGAGCGAGAGTGTATAGCGAAGGCCGGTTCGGTTTCAAGGCGCGATTGCGGCGATTCGCTTGTCATGATCCGTAATTAGCCTGAGAATATGGCGCGCCAACCGCAGTTAACAGAGAGCTCCCAAGAATGGGCAAGAAAAAGACCAAAACCCCCGATAACAACATCGCTACCAATCGCGTGGCGCGTCACGACTATTTCATCGAAGACGAAATTGAGGTCGGGTTGGTGCTGGAGGGCTGGGAAGTCAAAAGCCTGCGCAACGCCAGCCTGCAACTCAAGGAAAGTTACATCATGGTTAAAAATGGCGAGATCTGGTTGATAGGAGCCCATATCAGCCCGCTCAATACCGCCTCGACGCACATCAAACCTAATCCAACCCGCACCCGCAAGCTGCTCGCCCATCGACGCGAAATCGATCGCCTGGTAGGCATGGTCGAACGCAAAGGTTATACGTTGGTGGCGCTTAGCGCTTACTGGAGCCGCGGCCGTGCCAAACTGAAGCTCGGTATCGCCAAGGGCAAGAAAGCCCATGACAAGCGCGCCACTATCAAGGACCGCGACTGGAAACGCGACCAGGCCCGCATGCTCAAATCCTCTTGAATGTCTATTACGCTGTTCCAGGCAAGCGTTGTGAATATTCGAGATGCAAATCGAAGGTCTCTATTCCTAGGCTCGCTCCGTGAAACTGTGACTCCAGACCGCCGCATAATCGGCCTGGGTGGATGCGTTAGGGATTTTTCTCAGTCTGAAGCCGGGTTTTGTGCCGCTTCCGACAGAATTCGTCGCTGGATTTTGCCCGATGGACCTTTGGGTAATTCTTGCATAAAGGAAATCTCACGCGGCGACTTGAACTTTCCCAGCTTGTCGATACAAAACTCGCGCAATTCCTCGGCGCTGCAGGAACAGCCGGGTTTTAGTGCAACACAGGCGAAAATCTCCTGACCGTAGGCTTTGTCCTCGACCGCAAAGGCTGCCGCTTCGAGGACGGCTTGATGCAGGTATAGGGTCTCGTCGATTTCGCGCGGGGCAATATTCTCACCGCCCTTGATGATAATTTCCTTCAACCTGCCGGTAATAAAAAAATAGCCGTTCGCGTCCTGGTAGGCGAGATCACCCGTATGCAACCAACCCTCATCGGTCAGGGCAGCTTGCGTCGCCTCCGGGTTTTTATAGTAACCCTTCATCACATTGTCGCCACGAATCATCAATTCACCGGGTTTGCCGCGTGGCTGTTCTGTTCCTTTTTTGTTGACGATTTTCGCTTCGTTGCCAATAGCGATGCCCGGGGAGCCATACTTTGGTCTGGCCGGTGGCATCGGATTGGAAAGAATCTGCGCGGCCGTTTCGGTAAGCCCCATGGTTTCCACGATCGGAACCGCAAACTGCTGTTCGAACTGGCGATGCATGTCGGGTGATAGCGGAGCAGATGCCGAGCGTCCGAAACGAAGCCGCGGTCGCTGCTTGGCATCGAACGGGGACTGCTTCAGGCGTTCGGCCTGTTCCAGCAAATACGCGATGATAGTCGGCACCACGCTGAACCAGCTGCAATCCCAGTCGTCGATCAATCCCCAAAACTCGCTAGCGCTAAATCGGGTCGGCATTACCACGCTACCGCCACTGACCAGCGGCCCCATCAAGGTTACCATTTCACCGTTGATGTGATACAACTGCAAAACGCATAGCGCGCGGTCATCCGCGCTCAAACTGTGCGCGACAGCGGTGTTTTCGCCGCCTGCAATAACCGACCGATGCGTTAGCACAACCCCCTTGGGGCGACCCGTCGTACCCGATGTATAAATGAGTAAGGCTTCGTCATCGGCTTCCGGATATATCTGCGGTAGCGTATTCGAAGCAGCACCTTGCGGCCACTGGGGACCCGCGTCCCGTGAAGTTTTAATCACAAGCACGGAGGCGGGGATCTTTTCCAGCAGCCGCGCAAATTTATGCATGAATTCCTCTTCGATGAACAACACTTTAGCGTCGGAGTGGTTGATCACATACTCCAGGTTGGCTTCTCCGCTAACCGCATTCAAAGGTAAAATGGTTCGCCCGCCATACATCGTGCCGAGAAACAGGATTGCGCTCCAAAGACCGTTATTCATCAGGAATGCGACCTTTTCTCCCGGACCCAGTCCGAGACTATCCAGTTTTGCCGTAACCTGTTTGGCGTAATCGCCCAGGCTGCTATAGCTGAGTATGTAGTTGATTTCGGGCGCCACCAGGAACGCGGCGTCGGGTTGATTGGCGGCATTGCGATCGACGACTGAACTTACCGTATCCATTCAAGTATCCCCGGCGCAATACCGGATATCATGCCGTTGCCAGAATTCACCGAAGATATCGGAAACACTGGGTTCGACGGTGGGAATCGTACGCGCGATCCGGGTAATATTAAGAAAGTGACGATAATTCATGTTATCGGGAATGCTGTTACCGCCCCAGGAGCCGCAGCCCATAGACAACGAAAACGGCAAGCCGTTGTCAAAACTGCCGCCGGTCGCGAAACAATGCGCCTGGTTGACGATAACCCGACAGGTTGGCATCTCGAGTCCCAAACGCATGACATGAGCATCATTGTCGGTATGTATCCCAACCGAATGCCCCTTACCTTTGAAATCGAGAATTTGCTCCACGATGGTAAAGGCATGATCGAAATCGCGTGCGCGGTACAGGGTAAGTACCGGACTCAGTTTTTCATCGGAAAACGGATAGTCGGCGCCAATACCGGATTCTTCTACCATCAGGATGCTCGGTTCGTTGGCGTCGCGCGACAGTCCGGCGGTTTGCGCGATCTGACCCGCGGTTTGCGCAATCGCATCGCGACTTAGATGACCGTCGACCCATAACACAGCCTGCAACTGGCGTTTTTCATCGCTATCCAGCAGCCGACCGCCCTGTCGCTGTAAGGCCGCAACCATATCGTCATAAACGGCGTCGAGAATGACGAGGCTGTTTTCGGAAGAGCAACTGGTTGCATTGTCGAAAGTCTTGGAGGCGCGGATTTTGGTTGCGGCGGCGGCAAGATCCGCCCCGCTGTCGACGATGACCGGTACATTACCGGCACCGACACCAACCGCAGGGGTGCCGCTTTCATAGCAGGCGCGTACGTTGTTTCCCGACCCCGTCGCGACAATCAGATCGACCTGGCGCATCAACTCGTAGGTTTCGATCTTATTGACCGGCAAATCCAGGTGCTGCACCAGCTCAGTCGGTGCGCCCACTCGGCTTAATTCGGCGTGAATCAGTTCAACCAGCTGGGCGCAAACATTCTGTCCCTTCGGCGATGGCGCCAGAATGATGGCGTTTCGCCCCTTGAGGGCATTAATGACCTTGTTAAAGGGGGTCGCCACGGGATTGGTGGAAGGCACGACGGCGCCGACGACGCCAACCGGACGGGCGATTTCGATCAGGCCTTGGGCGGGATACTCCGCAATGACACCGACCGACTTTGCGCCCTGGAGATCACGCAACAAGCCCATCGTCTTGCGGTGGTTTTTACGAATTTTATCTTCGTATTTGCCGATTCCGGTATCCCGGATCGCCATCTCGGTCAACAACCGATTATTGCCTTCGTTGACGATTGCCCAGCCGACCGCGATCACAACTTCGTCGACCTGCTGCTGGTCGCAGCGCTCATATAATTTTTGCGCATTGCGGGCGCGCTCAATCAGGTTGCCGACCTTGTCCCGCGCTTCGGGTGTCGTCTGGAATACCAAGCTAATCTCCTCGAGTACCGCCGGCGGGCCAGAAACGCTGACCCGCCAGGATTAAAATGACTTACTTCAACTCTTTCAATAGCTCGCTTAACGCTATCTGGCGTTCTTTCCACATCGAAATGACTTCATCGCGAGACATGATGCGTACCGGTGAATTGGTCTGTTTCATCTTGCCGATGGTTTTCTTGTCCTGGAACATGACGGGCACGGTTTTAGCGAGATGATCGATTACAGCCTGCGGAGTGCCTTTTGGCACCATCAGACCGCGGAAGTTGACGCTGGAATTGTCTACCGGAATTCCGAGTTCCTTAAAGGTCGGGACATCGGGCAGGAATTCGTGACGTTCGAGATCCGCCACCGCCAAGATTTTTATGTCGGCAGCCGCACGCGCGGCATCCGACAGGTTGTTAAAACCCGCCTTGACCTGGCCCCCCTTGACCAGTTTCATCGCACCGACACCGCCTTTTCCCGGGACGTATTTAAGCTCGATCCCTGCAGCTTTTTCAAATTGCAGATGGGCGATATGATGACCGACAAACTTACCGGCGCCGCTGACGGTTACCTTACCCGGATTATTTTTAGCGTAGGCGACAAGTTCCTTGGCCGAATTGAATTGACTATCCTTGCCGATGATTAACACCGCCGGGTCCGCGCCCCAATTGCCTACCGGCTCCAGGTTGTCGACGTTGTATTTGGTATCGAAAACAATGGATTGCGCGATAAAATGCGGCACGTTGTAGGCTGCCAACATATAGCCGTCTTTAGCGGCCTTGTCGGCAAACCAGTTCCAACCCTTACGCCCTCCGGCACCCGGCTTGTTGATGACATAAATTGGTTGGCCGACCGATATGAATCCCCCGTCTTTTTCCTTGGCGGATGCCAGGGTCGCGATGCGCGCCTGAAAATCGGTAGCTCCACCCGGATTGTAGGCGACCATGACGCCTATCGGACGATCCGGATACTCCGCCCTGGAAACGGTGGACAGGCCGAGCAAGACCGCTCCGCTTAGCGTCGCCAGCAAGATTGCGCTGGATTGTTTGAGTTTGGTTGTTTTCATTACTTCCTCCTCTCTTAGAATAGATATTGAGTCTTCCCTTACTTGCTGCAAATCCATGAATTAAAAAAGAATTCCGGTCGGTGTTCTGACATTTAACCCGTTCCAGAATAGAAAATACAAAATGGCCATGAATGCCAGGGCCGCGCTCGATTTCATGACCAAGGCCTTGATGTCGGTGATCGGACGCACGCCGTAAAGCAGTAAAATGGCCAGAAACGCAAAAAATGAACTAACGTAAAAACCGAGATCTTCCATCACCAACAGGAAAACCAGACCGGTCGCGATGCCCGGCCAGACTTCGGCGAAATAACCGCTGCCCGCGCGATTGCCGCTCGTCGTCGACCAATTCGCGATTAATAGCGAGACCGACATCAAGGCGAGCACCACCGCGATGATGCGCGGAAACAAGTAGGTTTCGGCATCGGTACCGTAAAACGACAGGAAAGCGAACACGCTTGCCGCGATCAGGGCATATACAGCCGAGGCCTGTTCGATATTTTTCAGATTTATCATGGCGCCACCCTCTTTTTCATCTTGTGACTGGCGTACAGGCTATACGCGATCGAGCCGATGGTGGCCAATATCAGCACGACATTGATAGTGCCACTGAAGAAATAATTAAACATGCCGTCGCCGGCTTCGGCGATTAATTTGCCCTGCAGAAAATTGTCCTCGGCAATCGGGCCGAGGATGATTCCGAGCACCACTGGAGCGGGGCTGAAACCTAATTTACTACCGAAATACATGGCGATGCCGAGCACCATCATAATTATCACATCCGAATAACTCGACTGGATGCTATAGGTGCCGAATACGGCCAAAACCAGGATCGATGCCGCCATGTAATTGGGCGGTACCTTCATAATCCAGCCGCTGTGGCGGCTCAAAAACAAACCGATCACCAGCATGAATATCTGGGCGACGATTAGCGAGTCGATGAAGGTCCAGATTACTTCGCCATGTATGGTGAACAGATCGGGACCTGGAAACAGGCCGTGGATGAGCAATCCACCCAATAGCACCGCCGCAGTGGGACTGCCGGGAATACTCAGGGTTAGCAGGGGTACTAGCGAGGGTCCTACCATGGCGTTGTTTGCCGATTCGGCGGCGATGATTCCCTGTGGTTCTCCCTGACCGAAATTCTGCGGGTTGGCGCTGGTTTTTTTCACCTGGTCATAGGCGACAAGCCCTGCAATCTGGCCCCCGGCGCCGGGTATAACGCCAACGATGGCGCCAACGATGGAACCGATCGTCAATGCCTTGACCCGGCGAAAATTATAAGCCATCGACTGATACCATCTCGATTGACTCAAGGCAAACAAGGAACCCCGGTTGCCTTTACGACATTCTTCCAGCAAGGTGAGGATTTGCGGTAACGCAAACAGGCCGATTAACGCGGCGACGATATGAATACCGCTTTCCAGGTGGTCGCTATAAACGAAACGTTGCTCACCGAGCATGGGATTGTCGCCAATGGTTGAAATCGCCAGTCCAAACAACCCTGCCATTAAACCCTTCAAAACCGACTTGCTGCCGATGGTCCCGATTACAGTAATGCCGAGAATGGCGATCCAGAAGAGTTCCGTGGGTCCGAATTTTAGTGCCAATTCAGCCAACGGCGGTGTGAAAAAGATTAGGATTAGGATGCCGAAGATGCCACCGACAAACGAACTGAAAAAACAATAGTGAAGCGCTTCGGAAGCTCGGCCCTGGCGCGCCATTTCATGCCCGTCCAACGCGGTGGCGATATTTGCCGGGGCACCGGGTACATTGACCAGGATGGCGCTAATCGCGCCCCCGGCTACGGTCGCGGTATACATGGCGCCGAGTAAAATCAACCCGCTATCGGGCTGCATATGAAAGGTAAAAGGAATGATTAACGCGACCGCCATGGTGGGGCTGAGTCCGGGTAATGCCCCTAGTATCAATCCTGCCGTAGTGCCGCCGAGCAATAGCATCAGGTGGTACGGTGTAAATACATTGCCAAAATAGTTGATAAAGTCCAACGCCTGGCCTCCTCAATCCGCTTTTGTGTTATATTTATTATTTAGTTATATTATATAACTCATATATATGAGTTAATTGAGATAGATGTTGGCTTATTCCGGGAAATTTGTCAACGAATTATTGGGGAAAATATGATTCAAGCCGCCAAACCGCTTTATCGGGTCGTTGAAGACCATATAAACGTGCTCATCGACTCGGGACAGTTGATATCCGGCGACTTAATTCCGTCCGAACCGCAACTGGCCAGTTTGTTAGGTGTTAGCCAGGGTACGGTAAAGAAAGCTATCGATAACCTGGTATGGGAAAACAAGTTATACCGGCATCAAGGCAAGGGCACCTACGTTTCGCGAATCGATTTCAACAATAGCCTGTTCAACTACGTATCTTACGGCGATATCGAAGGCGATAGCGTTCGTATCGACAAGCAGACGACGCAACGTTACATCGAAACCGGTAATGTAGACATCTGCCACAAGATGGGTGTCCCCGACAGCACGGACCTGCTTTACATCGAGCGGGTGGGTTTTATCGAGAACAAGCCCGTCATGGTTGAATTTTCACGCTGGCGCGCGGATGTCTTGCCCGGACTCGAAAACGAGGATATCCACATCCCGGATTTGTTTTACGCATTGGTGGTGGACAAATACGACGTTCCGGTGGTGCGCGCCGAGGAGACGTTAACCGCGGAAATGATTACCAACAAAACCGCCCGCATACTGCAAGCCGAAATGGACACGCCCGTGCTGGTACTGCATCGCAAAACCTATACGCGCGACAATGAAATAATAGAATTTCGAATCACCAAGGGTCGCAGCGATATGTTCAGTTACAAGACCGAAATCAAGTAACCGGTGAGTAATAAATTAAGGGTTGAAGCCGGCCTTATTTCCAGGCGGGATCGTCGTGCTGAGTGGCGAGGAATTCGATGTATTCGCGGTTTGCCTGCTGCGCGCTGTCGTCAGCCTGCCACAGGAGCAGCGGCTGGCCGGATTCGATACGCCGAACCTCGACCTGCTCGTGATTAGTCGATCCGCCCTGCTCGGCATCCAGTCCGAGGCTGGTCTGGCCGCCGGTCATCGCCAGATAAACGTCGGCGAGTATGCGCGCATCGAGCAGCGCGCCGTGCAAACTACGGTGACTATTATCGATATCGTAACGCTTGCATAGCGCATCGAGGTTGTTCCTCTGTCCGGGATGCTTTTGGCGCGCCAAATGCAGCGTATCGAGAACCGTACAGCATTCCCGCAGCGGTGCTGCCGCCGGCTGCAGCAAGGCCAGTTCATTGTCGAGAAAACCGACATCGAAAGCTGCATTGTGAATCACCAGTTCCGCGCCGCCGACATAGCTCAGAAAATCGTCGGCCAATTCGGCGAAACCTTGTTTGTCCTGCAGGAATTCGTTGCTGATTCCGTGCACTTCGAATGCGCCGCTGTCGATTTCCCGGTCGGGGTTCACATAGTAATGCCAATGATTCCCGGTGACTCGGCGGTTAACCAGCTCGATGCAGCCGATTTCGATGATGCGATGCCCCAGGCTAACCTCAAGCCCGGTAGTCTCAGTATCCAGTACGATTTGCCTCACGCCGACGTCTCCGCATCGATCGCTTCGTTCGCCAGCTGATCGGCAAGCTCGTTGCCTGCGACACCGGAATGACCCTTAACCCATTTCCAGTGTATGTCATGGCTCGCCACTTCCTCGTCCAGCTGGCGCCAAAGGTCGAAATTTTTTACCGGTTTCCGAGCCGCCGTTTTCCAGCCATTGCTTTTCCAGTTAGCGATCCACTCGTTTATGCCCTGCATGACATATTTGGAATCGGTGTTAATTTCAATCATGCAGGCGCGGTTTAGCGCGCGTAAACCTTCGATCACCGCGGTTAACTCCATACGATTATTGGTGGTATCGGCGGCATAACCGCGCAGGGTTTTGCGCTTGCCCTGATAGCTTAATACTACGCCCCAGCCGCCCGGTCCCGGATTACCGCGACAGGCACCGTCGGTATACATGACTACTTTAGTGTTCCTAGGGCTCATACTTCATGCCGCGGCCAACGTTGGGTCGGGCGATTTTGCCGGGTAGTATTTTGCGCGTCACCCAGCGATGCCGCACCGGGGTCAGGGGCGAGATATTCTTACTGTATACCAATAGATTGAGCGCCCCCAATACGGGCAGCCAGTTGCGGGTTCCCTTTTCCAGCCAATTCAAGTGACGCGTAATCGATGGTTTTTGGATAGGCGGCATATAGCCAACGCGATAGCAACGGTACTGATCGAATCCAAGCAAGCGCATCCAGTCATCGATGCGTCTAGCGGTATAAAAATGTCCTTTGAAGGGAACCTTTTCCAACCAGGATTGAAAGAAATTACGCAAACCCCAAAGCGAGGTCGGATTGAAATCGATAATCACCAGCTTGCCTTCGGGGATGAGTATGCGGAATGCTTCCCGCAACACCGCGTGCGGTTCGCCGGTATTGGATAGGTGATGCATCAGAACTACCAGATCAACGCTGTCGGAGGCAATTGGCAGCATCGATGGATTGGCATGTATCTTGGCCGGGAGTCGCAGGTCATCGAGCGTGAATTGGTGTTTGATGCGACAGCTTTCCTGCAGTCGCTGTGCAATGCCCGGACAGCCGATCTGCAATGAATAATATCCGAATGTAGTCGCTAGTATGGGACTGATTCTTTCTTCCAGTTCATCGAGCAGAAATTGACCTGATTCACCGAGATACCAGTCATCAATACTGGCAAATCCTTTGCTTTCAGTAGTTTGTCTCCAAAATCTCATTTGAAAGTTACAAATACGGGGTTACAATTAAACTATTCTAGCCATTAAGGCCGACCGATACTAATGTTTCTCAAACAATTGCCCCGCTACGGGGCCTGGAAAGTACTTGCCGCTTCATTGATGGCGCTCACGCTGCCGGGCTGTGCCAACCTGGGTAATGTATCCGGTAGCGCAGACCGGGCGACTGTCGCGATCGACATTCCGGTGACCCTGGATCTGGGATCCGATGCCAGTGTCGCTCAAGATCAATTGTTCGATGATTTTTCACAAGCCGCCGCGGCGCAGGGGCAACTCGCGATAGCACCCCGTAATGGCGCCGGCTCTGCGGCACTCGAATCGATGTCTAGTCTGTTGCTGAATATCGAGTTTGAGGCTGAGCAGGCTGAACTGATCCTGCGGCAACAACTCCAGGACGAAGCAAAAGTCGTCGCCGCAATCGAGGCGTCATTGCAGGCAACCCGCAGAAAACATAACGCCTGGTTTCGGTTGCAAAGCGGTATGCAACTGGTTGCAGTCGACAACCGGCGGGTGAGGGCCCAGCTTAAATGGTACCTCGATCATCCCGGCTACCTGCAACGCGTCATGGAACGTGCGCGGCCAATACTTCCGTTTGTGCTCGACGAACTGGAACAGCGCAACCTGCCGACCGAACTGGCGCTGCTGCCCATTGTCGAATCTGCCTATCAGGCTTTTGCCTATTCGCACGGCCGCGCCTCTGGAATGTGGCAAATTATTCCATCCACGGGTCGCTTCCTCGGTCTCAAGCAAAACTGGTGGTACGACGGGCGTCGCGACATCATCGAATCAACCCGTGCTGCGATCAATTACCTGGACAGTCTCGCGCGCCAGTTCAACGGTGACTGGGAACTCGCGCTAGCGGCATACAATGCCGGACCGGGTAAAATCCGTAGCGCGGTGCGGTACAACAAAAAACGCAAACACGCCACGGATTTCTGGCACTTGACCCGAATACGCAAGGAAACCCGAGATTATGTACCGAAGATGTTCGCCCTCAGAGAATTATTTGCCAATCCGCACAAATACCAGCTGGATCTGATACCGATTAACAATGAAGTCAGTTACGAAATTGTCGAACTGGATGGACAGATTGATCTTGCTTTGGCCGCCGATCTGGCCGATATATCGATTAACCAGCTTTATCAACTGAATCCCGCCTTCAATCGCTGGGCGACGGCGCCCAAGGGCCCGCATCGGTTATTACTGCCGCGCGGCAAGGCGGATCGCCTCAGACTCGAAGTCGCGAAGGTTCCTCCCGGAAAGCGCGTCAACTGGGTGCGACATAAAATAAAAACCGGTGAGACGCTGAGTGAAATCTCACGCAAGTATCGCAGCTCGGTTACGCTGATCAAGCAAGTCAACAAAATTCGCGGCACCCATATTCGCGCCGGTAAGTTCCTGATGATCCCGACCGCAACCAAGTCTTTGAATACATACACGCTGAGTGCGAATTCACGCATCGCGAGCATACAAAATACAAATCGCTCGGGCACCAAGCAATTTCATATCGTACGCAGCGGACAGAGCCTGTGGAGTATTTCCAAAAGATACGGCGTCACGACCCGGGCTTTGGCCAAGTGGAACGCAATGGCACCTATCGACACGCTACGCGTTGGCCAGAAGCTGGTGGTGTGGACCAACGGCAAACGCTCACAGACTGTCAGCATTAACCAGACACGCCCCAGTAATGCACTGCATGCGTTGCGCTACACGGTCCGCAAAGGCGATTCCTTGCACCGCATAGCGGACCGTTTCAATATCAGAGTTGCCGATATAAAACGCTGGAATCGCGTCGGTAAATATCTGCAACCCGGCCAAAAACTCAAGCTGTATGTGGATATAACCAGCCAGTCAGGATAATGCAAAAAAGGCCGTTATCGAGGCTTCAGATTATTTGGTCGCAGGAGTTGCTTTATCGGGTACCAAGCGCCAAAATAGCTCTTTCATTTTGCCACCTGAAAGGGATTCCTGATTAAGATATGAGCCTTGAAATTGACCCCAAACAGATTAAGTCTTTTTCACCGATCAATTCTTTGAATCCTGAAAACGCTCAAGAATTAATCAAAAAAAATCACCGCTACGCCAATCCAGGCAGGTCATTATATTTGCAAGAAAGGGGATGCGGAGAAGATACACGTATACCTACTCCAGGGCGAAGTGGAACTGGTGCAGGACAAAAAAGTGGTTAAAGTGATAAAGGCCGGCTCGCCGGATGGTTTGCAACCTATCGCCCACGGATTTCCACGACCGGTATCGGCCCGCGCAAAGTCAGCTGCCGTGGTCACCAAGATCAATAGCGACATGCTCGATATCATGCTCACCTGGGACCAGACCGGTAGCTACTCGGTCGAAGCGGTTGACGAAGAAGACGAAGAAACCGACTGGATGACTCGAATCCTGCAGACCCGGGCTTTCCACCGTATCCCGCCGGCCAACATCCAGGCCATGTTTATGCGCATGGAATCGGTGAGCTTCAAACCCGGCGAAAAAGTCATCGAGCAGGATGACGAAGGCGACTTTTTTTACATCATCAAAGAAGGCCGCTGTCTGGTCACCCGATCCACGCCAGCCAATCCAAACGGCGTCAAGCTGGCAACATTATCGGTAGGCGACAGTTTTGGCGAAGAGGCATTGATTTCCGACAGCAAGCGCAATGCGACTATCACGATGCTAACCGATGGTCACCTGATGCGCCTGAACAAGGAAGACTTCAACTCGCTACTTAACGAACCCCTGCTTGATTGGGTCGACTACGACGAAGGCAAGAAGCTGGTTGAGGGAGGCGCGGTCTGGTTCGATGTGCGCCTGCCGACGGAATACAAAGCCAAGCATATTAAGGGCAGCATCAACATTCCGTTGATATTTCTGCGCATGAAGGCCAATTCACTGGACACAGACAAGAAGTATGTCATTTACTGCGACACCGGTCGTCGCAGCTCAGCCGCTTCATTTCTGCTGAACGAAAAAGATATCGCTACCTATGTATTAAAAGATGGCGTCGACACCGCCGAACCAGGCGACCTTCAAACCAGCTGAATCGAAACGCTCCGACTGCTCAGGCCCGGCCCGAAAATCCGGGAATTAGAGTCTCGTCAATTTCATCTATCTGCTCGGGATCCAGAAATTCCTCGGCGTAGTCCAGATAGACCCTCTCGCGAATAAATATTTCGAAAATATCGGGATCGATATGATTATCCTGTTTCATAAAACCCATGATCTTCAAGCACTCGGATAGCTTCTTGCCCTGCTTGTAGGGACGGTCGCTCGCGGTTAAGGCTTCAAAAATATCGGCGATTGCCATAATTCGTGCCTGCACCGACATTTCGTCACGACGCAATCCGCGCGGATAACCGCTGCCATCCATTTTTTCATGATGACCGCCGGCATACTCGGGTACGTTTTGCAGATTTTTAGGGAACGGCAACGATTCGAGCATCTTGATCGTGGCAACAATGTGATTATTGATAACCTCGCGCTCTTCGTCGTTCAGCGTACCGCGTTGGATACTGAGATTCACCACTTCGTCATCGGTTAACAGCGGTCTGCGTTGGCCCGCAGCATCGCTCCATTCCAATTGCGCTATCCGCTGCACTCGAGCGATATCTTCGTCGCGCATGAATTCACCACCGACGTTGGCCTTACCAAGAAAGTCGAAATCTTGTCGCAAGCGCTGGCACTTCCGTTCAAAGTCCCGGCTCAGTTCGTCGTCGGAACGCCCTTCGGCGTTGTTCATGCGCGCCCGCAGGTATTCGATCTCGGCGTCACGACGCAATATTTCGAAACGAGCTTCCAGAGCATGAATACGGTCGTAAATAGTTTCCAGCTTAGTCGATTTATCCATGACGTATTCGGGCGTTACTACTTTGCCGCAATCATGCAACCAGGCCGCGGTTTCGAGTTCGTAGCGATCCTTGTCGGTAATTTTGAACGACTTAAGCGGGCCTACTTCGGTCTGATGCGTAGCCTCGGCCAGTAACATGGTCAGCACTGGAATACGACGGCAGTGCCCACCGGTGTAGGGCGATTTATCGTCGATGGCCGAGGCGATCATGCGAATAAACGATTCGAACAAAACCTGGAGCTCGGATATCAGGCGCCGCTGGGTCAGCGCAACCGCCGCCTGGGAAGCAAGCGATTCGGCCAGCTGCTGATCGATTGCGCTAAAAGCGATAACCTCGCCGGATTCGATATCACGGGCGTTTATCAGCTGCAGTACACCGATGATTTCCTGTTCATGATCCTTCAGCGGAAAAGTCAACATCGACTGCGTGCGATATCCCGTATTGCTATCAAATTTACGCGTTCCGCTAAAATCGAAGCCATCTTCGTTATAGGCGTCGGCAATGTTTATGGTCTTACCGGACAGCACGCAATGGGTAACGACGTTGCCGTGGTTCTCATTGCCGTCGACAACTAAGGGAATATCAGGAAATACAATCTCATTGCCCGAGGTTCCGCCCATTTGGATATCGAGCGAATCGTTGGAAATGATTTCGAAACTGAGGACAGCTTCCTGCAAAAAATAAAGCGATCCGCCGTCGGCATGGGTCAGGGATTTAGCGCCCATCATGATCAGCTCGAGTAATTTCGGCGTGTCACTTTCCGCGGACAATGCTATCCCTATCTCGTTAAGCCGATCGATTCTATCGAGCAATTCAGACATCTAATGCTACCTGCCCCGCAGGGGGAGACTGGACAATTAAGCGCGGATCGAGCTTATTCTAGGTGAAAAATCCGGCAATTCAAATTGCAATTCTATATCAACTTTTTAGAGCTTTACCCTGGTAAAACAAGGCATACAACCCTATAGTTTGAAAGCATTGCGATAAATTTAGGGGCTGGGGAGATTTCAAGCTGTTAACCAGTTCATGGTGTTAACGTAAACTGTTGAATATTATACGATTCGGATTTCCGTTTAATCCAGTCGCATGCCTTGCAGGAAACCCAAACAAACCCTGGGGCAGCTCATAATAATTTTAACTATGGAGACGGTATGAAAACCCGTTTTTGGAGTAGCGACTGGATCGCTGGGCTAACGATTACCATCGTAGTTGTCGTACTGACACTCGGAGGTTCATTTGATGGACTCGAACGCGCTTTCTACGATTGGGGCGTGCGTTCGACCGACCGCAAACCTTCCGACAAAATTGCGATCATCGCCATCGACGATGAAAGTATCGCTAATTTTGAAAGCTGGCCGTGGCCGCGTGATCTACACGCCGACCTCATCGATAAACTCACCGAAGGTGGTGTCAAAGTCATTGGCCAAACGGTACTTTTCGTGGATCCGCAACGGCAAGCCGGGATGGATCACATCCGCGATCTAATCGACTTTTTTTCCACCGCTAGTTTTGACGACGTGCCCGCGGATATCGACGCCCTCGGGGCGATGCTGGAATTCGAGGGTAAAAGCCCGGCCGTTAAAGAGATTCTCGAGTTTTACCTGCAGTCCAGCATTAATACGCGTATGAGTCGGGATATCGACACCCTGAAGTCGCGCCTGTTCGAAGCCGAGCAGGCTCTGAACTCCGATGCGATACTCGCGGAGAGTATCAAACGTTCGAAGAATATCGTGCTGGCGGCAGTCTTCATCGAAGGCATTCCGCGAGGCAATCCCGACGCCGAACTACCGAATTACATGTTGCAAAATTCACTGAGCGAGATTCGCGACCGGGTTGCTGCACAAAGCAAGGGATTGTTTCCGTTTTCAACTGTGGGTGCGTTACCGCCTATTCCCGAACTGGGCATCCATGCCGCGGCGGTTGGACACTTGAATTCGAAACCCGATTTTGACGGCAGCGTCCGCTGGGAACCGCTGGTCCTGCAATACTATGATCGATTTTACCCGTCTATCTCACTGCAAATTGCGGCCAAGAGTCTGAACCTCGATGTCGACGAAATCAAAGTTAATCTCGCGGAGAGTGTCGAACTGGGTTCGCTGACAATCAAGACCGACAGTTTTCTGCAGATGAACACCTTTTTCTATTCGGATAATGCGGGCGCTCCTGCCTTTCAGGTCGATTCCTACTTCGATGTTATTAGCGGCAAAATTCCGCTCGAAAAATACAAAGACAAAATCGTGCTCATCGGATCGACCGCGACCGGCGTCGGCACCCCTCAGGTCACGCCGATAAATACCGCGATGGAACCGGTATTAACCCTGGCACATTCGGTGTCGAGTATTCTGAACGAAGATTTTTTCACGGCGCCCGAATGGGGTCTGTGGGCGCAGGTGGGCGCATTCCTGGTGGCCATGCTCTACTTGATGCTGCTAATGCCCCGCCTCAAGGCGGGTGTCGCCTTCGTAGTTGTCATCGGACATAGGAAAATGACCCATTCCGGACAAAATTATTGACCCACCTTTGTTTAAATCGGGTCGTCTTATTTGGAGGGCGACCCATGCTAACAGAGGAAGCAAAGATGGAGATC
>Ga0126332_10000225_pt1 | contig 22604 bp, 16 predicted proteins | sample InaspJWI42metaG_FD_94482 | JGI IMG/M metagenome (GOLD analysis project Ga0126332, IMG submission 94482) | Marine gutless worms symbiont microbial communities from Oahu, Hawaii - Inanidrilus sp. 2 OAHU.JWI-42 metaG | ecosystem: Host-associated > Annelida > Digestive system > Unclassified...
CCGTTGAGCCTGCTGAACACCTTTAGTTAAGAATTTGATGTGAAGTCCCGCCTTGCGGGGCTGAACACCTTTAGTTAAGAATTTGATGTGAAGTCCCGCCTTGCGGGGCTGAACACCTTTAGTTAAGAATTTGATGTGAAGTCCCGCCTTGCGGGGCTGAACACCTAAAGTTAAGAGTTGGATGTGAAGTCACGCATTGCGGGATTTGCCATTTGGCCTGTTTGCTCGGCCCGTCCCGCCATGGCGGGATTGAGCCGGATAGTGCGGTTGCACAAGATCGCTTATCCAACATCCAGTATCCGGAATCCGGTATCCTGCATCTTGCATCCTGAATCCTGCATCCAGTATCCGGCATCCGGCATCCGGTATCCTGTATCCGGTATCTTGAATCCGGTATCCGGCATCCAGAGATACTATCAGCTATGCGCTATGCACTATGCGCTCTGCGCCTCCCCTGCACGGATCTTAAAAAACACCGTATACAGAACCGGTACGAATACCAATGTCAGCAGTGTGGCAAAGCCGAGGCCGAACATGATGGTTACCGCCATGGAAACAAAGAACCCATCTTGCAGCAGGGGGATCATGCCCATGATAGTGGTCAGAGCCGCCATGCTTACCGGCCGCATACGACTGACGCCCGAATCGATAACGGCATCGTATCAATTTTTTCCCTGCCGAATTTCCAGATCGATCTGGTCGATCAGAACGATGGCGTTTTTAATCAGCATTCCCGATAGGCTCATCAGTCCCAGCAACGCCATGAACCCGAAAGGCTGGTTGAATATTAGCAGCCCGGCCGTCACCCCGATGAGCGACAGTGGTACCGTCAGCCAGATGATGGCCGGCTGCCGGAAGGCATTGAACAGGAAGATGACGGCCAGGATCATCATACCGAAGTAAATCGGAATCGAATCCGCCAACTGGGCGATCGCATCCGCCGAATCCTCGCCTTCGCCGGACCAGGCAATAAAATACCCGGGCTTGTTTTTGATCGGAATAATATCGTCGTATTTTATGGGAATGGTATCGGCCGTGTACTTATCATTGGGGCCGAAGGTCTTGCCCAGATACGCCTCGGTGTCGACCTCCAGCGCTTGTTCGATGGCAGGTTTGACCCGCGCCATGACCTCGGAAGGCAGCCCCATGCGGGCATCCGCATGCAGTTTGATCATCGATCGGCGATTGTATCTGGAAACCCGGGTGTCTTCGTTTCCGGTGTGCAACTCATCGATAACCTGCAATACGGGAACTTTTTCAAACGTGATCGGGCTGATGAGCGGAATGTCCAGCATGTCCTCTACCGTATCACGATCCTGGGCCGGCGCCCGGGCATAAATCGGGATCAGTTCAATTCCTTCACGGTAGACCCCGGCCAGAGTTCCGGAATAGGTCCCCTGCAACGCCTGGGAGACCATAGTTCGATCGATGCCAATTCTGCGTGCCCGGTCTTCGGCCAGTACCGGACGAAGGGTTTTGACTTTATCGCCCCATTCGTCGCGAACGGCCTTTGAGTCCGGATCGGCAGCCAGAATCACTTTGGTTTTATCGGCCATCCGGCGCAGCTCCGCCGGATCGGGGCCGTTGATGCGCAGTTGAATTTTACCGCCGCTTCCGGGGCCAAGGCTGAATTTTTTAATATTGATGACGGCATCCGGATACAGGTTTTCCAGTTCAGACTGGGTCTTCTGCGCAATCGATTCGATGATCTTCCAATCCTCTACGGAAACCAGAATTATGCAGTAATGGTTGCCGATATCAATCGGCACACTGTAGGTCAGCAGAAAACGGGGGTGCCCTGCGCCGATGGCGGATGCAGTATCGGTGATACCATCCATTTTGGCCAGGTAAGCTTCGATCTTCGCCACCTGTTTTTCGGTGTTTTGAATATGAATGCCTTCACGGAACTGAATTTCCACCATAAACTGGGGCCGGGTGGACGGCGGGAAGAACATATTTTTAAGAAAACCAAATCCAAAAAGTGCCAGAGCGAACATACCGGCAACAATCCCAATGGTGATCCAGCGATAACGGATGGCCTTCACCAAGCCGTTGCGGTAAAGCTGGTAAAATTTTCCCCCATAGGGATCCACATCCTTATCAGCGGAATTACCTGTTGTTTTCGTTTTTAGGAAGGTCTTGGTCAGTAGCGGTGTCGACGTCACAGCCGTCAGCCAGCTCAGGGACAGGGAAATCAAAATAACGTAATACAGCGATCGGCAGTACTCACCGGTGTTATTGGTCATCCCTCCGATTGATGCAAAGGCCAGCACGGCCACCGCCGTGGCGCCCAGCAGGGGTATCGAATTTTGCCCCACCACCTCTTTGGCCGCTTGCGTGCCGTCCATGCCCTGTTCGATCCTGACCTTCATTCCGTCCACCACCACGATGGCATTATCCACCAGCATCCCCAGGGCAATAATCAGGGCGCCCAGGGAAATCCGCTCCAGGGTAATACTGTAATAATTCATCACCACGAAGGTGGCCGCAATCGTCAGGGTTAGAATAAATCCGATGATCAGTCCGCTGCGCAGCCCCATGAAAAACAGCAGAACAATGATCACAATGGCCACCGCTTCGATTAAGTTTTTCACAAAACCGTTAACCGCCTTGACAACACTTTCCGCCTGATTGGAAATAACTTCTATATCCATCCCCATAGGGATCTGAGGCATCAATTCAAGGATGCGCTTTTCAACTGCCTGACCCATGGTAACCACGTTACCGCCCAGGACAGTTGAAATGGCAATCCCGATAGCCGGCTGTCCATTTATCTTGAGGATTTGATTTGGCGGATCGACATAATCTCGGCGGATGGTGGCCACGTCTTTGAGATAAATCAGTTTGCCGCCCCTGCTGCTGATGAGCAGGTCACCGAAATCTTTTTCGGATTTATAAACCCCGCTGGGATAAATGGGAAGATATTCACTGCCGATTTTAATGCGACCCGCGTCAGCCGGAATATTCTTGGCCTGCAGTGCTTGAAAAATTTCCGCCGGAGTGATGGCAAGGGCAGCAATTTTTGTTTTGGACAGTTCCACATAAATGGCTTCCGGCTGCACACCAAAGAAAACCACTTTTTTTACATCGGTGACAGTGGTCAGTTCGCGTTTGAGCAGCTCGGCCACTTTCTTCAACTCGGCATAGGTGAATCCCTCGCCACTCAAGGCGAAATAGACACCGTAAACATCCCCGAAGTCATCATTGACGGTGGACGGTCCGGCACCAGGGGGAAGCTCCTTTTGATAATCATTGACCTTGCGCCGGAGTTCATCCCAGACCTGGGGCAGGGCGTTTTTGTCATACTTGTCCTGGATAACGACCTTGACAGTTGAATTTCCTCGCGAAGAATAGGATTCAACCCGCTTGAGCTGTCCCAGCTCCTGGGCCGCTTTTTCTATTTTCTCGGTGACCTCCTTTTCCACGTCTTGCGCGGAAGCACCTGGATACGGTGTCAGTACCACCGCTTCTTTGATCGCAAATTCCGGATCTTCCAGTCGCGGGAGGTTTTGATAGGAGAAATAGCCTAAAACCAAAAGAAGAATCGTCAACGTCCAGGTGATAACACTTTTTTTAATGGAGAGTTCCGCGATATTCATAGATTCCAATTCCTCGACAGAAATGCTTACTTTATGTTGAAGCTCAACGCTCAAGGTTCAAAGCATGCAGCGCACAATACATTGACAGCATCCTTTAAACTGCCGCTTCTGATTCTTCTATTGTTTATCCCAAAGCCTGACCCGCATGCCTTCCTGCAATTTTAACATCCCGGCAACGATGATTTTTTCTCCCCCCTGCAACCCCTCCAGAATGTCGATATTTTCAGAGCCGGTCAGGGTACCGACCTGGACGTCTTTTTTGTGAACCGTCATATCCTTGCTGTCTACGATCCACACGTAATTCGTGCCTTCGGGATCCGCGACAACCGCAATGGCAGGGATGAGAATCGAACCCTGTTGAACTTCTTCCTCGGTCGAAACCGTTACAGTGGCGGTCATCCCCGGCAAGACATTGATGCCTTCCGGTTGCGGCATCACCAGAACGACCTGGTAGGTCTGGGTGGCGGGATCTGCGTCGGTGGCGGCTTCCTTGAGACTCAGGTCAAACTGTTTATCCGGCGCAGTGGGATATACAGCCGTAGCTATTACCGTGTCTTCATCGCCGGCCCTGACCACGGCCATGACATTTTCGGGCACATCCACCAGCAGTTCGACGCTGGTAATATCCTGGATGCTTACGATCGGCTGCTTTGGTTTGACCTCCTGGAAGTTATCCACAAACCTTCTGGCGATAACACCGTTAAACGGCGCCCGCAGATAGGTATACTTCAATTTATTTTCGGCATCATCCACTGCGGCTTGCAACGATTTGAGGCGCCCCTGGGCTTGGGCCACGGCTTCACGTTTGCGATCAACGGATGCCCCGCTCACGGCCCCCGGGTCCTTTTCCCGAATCCGTAGCACCCGGTCATACTCGGCCTTGGCCAGTTTCAGGGACGCTTCGGCCTCCTTCAGTCGTCCCTGGACGTTTTGCAGATTGACCTGGAAATCTTTTGGGTCGATACGTGCTAAGAGCTCACCTTTGCGAACCTTTTGCCCTTCCCGGTCTGCAATGGGAAGTTCTGTGAGCCTCCCGCCGACCAGCTGGAATGCCAGGTTCACCCGTTTGGTGGCTCTCACCTTGCCCGGAAGCTGGAGGCCCAACATATCACCGCCGGCATTGACGGTGAACGTTTTTACCGGCCGGATCACCTCCGGAGGCGGTTCTTCTTCTTTTTTGCCGCAGGAAATTAAAAGAAACGTCGCAACAACAACCAGGACTACCGGCGCCACTATTTGGCGGTGCAGCATTTGAACATACTCGTATCTCCTGCTTCTCTTCATATTGTGACCTCACTGTTTACGGATTATTAAAAAATGGTGTTGATATTTGATAAATTCGTAGAAAGTCAAAAAACTCCCTCTACCTTGACGGGAGAGGGCCGGGGTGAGGGTGAATAAGATAGGATTTCAACCGTTTAATTACCCCTCCCCTTAATCCCCTCCCACCAGGGGAGGGGAAATAGGACTTTTTACGAGACCATCAAATTTTGGCGATGGAAATTTAAAGGGAATGAACAAATACCGCTTGTTACAACAACCGACATCGAATTTCAATATATACATCCGACATCGAATTTCAATATAAAACCATCATTGAAAATCAAGCGGCAATTCATCTCCGACAACCTGTTTGTTTCATTGATTCAACTCATTGCACAAAATATCCCAAGAATTCGGCCTAATCTTCCTTTTGTTGAATATCACAGGTCATCGTGCTGCATATGTGCTCCGCAAACCCGGAACCCGCCTCAGCATAGAAATTAAACGCGGCATGAACACCGACACTTTTTAATTCTTCCAGTTCATCTTCAAACTCGGCGATGGCGGCGATGATACCGACGTATTCGCCTTCAGCCAGTCTCTCTGCCGCGTAAAGGTTGGCGGCATGCGATTTCATTGAGAGCAGAACCAGGCCGCCGACCGTCTTAGGTGCGCCCATCTTGACTCTCTCCCAGAAATCCGGATCCGTGGCGTCGTCCTGAATGACATTGCGTCCGGCATCTGTGTGCTGCCGGACAACCTCCGGGTCATAGTCAAGTCCCAAAACCTTTTCACCGAAACGCTTGCGCATATATTCATAAGCACCGGTGCCGATGCGTCCCATACCAAAAATGAACACTTCCGCATCACCCGGATCGACCGGTTGGTCATCGGGCAGTCGCTCTCTGGTTTCAAAGGGTTTCATTCGCTTATCAATGCGGGCACAAATCGTGTGGGCGAAGGCATTGAGCGGAGAGGCCAGAATAAACGATATGGACAGGGCGATAGCGATGATAATCAGCCATTCACTTCCCAGCCAGCCGCTGCGCACGCCAACATAACTGACCACCAAACCGAACTCGCTGTAATTGGCCAGGCTCAGCGAGGTCAGAAAGGACGTGCGTGCCCGCAATCTGAAGCGGGTCAAGAGCAGGAAGAAGAGCAAGACTTTAAATAGAACGATGATGGTCAGCAGCACTGCAATGCCGAAAGTTTCCAGGGTGGGTGTCCCGGACAGACCGATCGTCAGAAAAAAGGCTACCAGAAACAGATCTTTAAAACTGAGCAGGACCTCGGCCAACTCTTTGGCCTTTGAGTGAGTGGACACCAGAATCCCGAGAACCAGGGCACCGAGATCCGGTTTTAATCCGACCCACTCGAATCCGCCTGCGCCAAGTCCCAGGGCCAGAAGAAAAGCACTCAGGAGCAGAAGCTCCCGGTGACCGCAGCGATCCAGAATCGCCGCTATAATCGGCCGGATCCCAAAAAGAACAACCGGCACAGCCAGAGCCCAGACAGATGGTATCTTACCGGTCGAAAATGTAAGAAAGACAACTGCGAAAATGTCCTGCACGATCAGGATACCGATCGACGTGCGACCCTGCATGGAAGCCATCTCCCCGCGCTCTTCCAGCACTTTTACCGCAAATACGGTGCTGGAAAAACTCAGCGCAAAGGCAACCAGAACAGCCAGCTTGAGGTCAAGATCACCGAAAACCGAGAAACCGGCCATACTCAGCAGGTAGATGCCGCACCCGAAAACGATGACTGTAATAAACATATGCAGTGAAGCGCCGGCCCAGATTTCCGCTCTCAAAAGTGTTTTAATCCTTAGTTTTAAACCAATGCTGAAAAGCAGGAGCATCACCCCCAGATCGGCAATCTCATCAATTGTCTCGCTGCCTTCGACACCCATCGCCTTAAGTACAAACCCGGCGATTAAATAACCGACCAAAGGCGGCAGACCGACCCGCGTGGCAGCAAAGCCCAAAATAAATGCAACAAGAATCCAGAGTGGATCCACAATCGACCTCCGATGGATAAGGATGGGTTGATAGATGATCTGTTTCGTATATTCAGTAGCGTATTTTTTTTTAATGAAATCTGCGGAAGCTCAATTCAAAAGTGACTAAAGTTGAAAGTTATAAGTGATCTAAAGTTAAGGACTGCGCTTTCAGCGCGGTCTATTTAGTAAAAAATAGATTACCTCAATCCACTGCGGATAAAGGAGTCACTCTACCTAAACTTTCTGTATAAAATCGACAGAATTCCATAACTTTAGTCACTTTAGTTCACTTTAGTCACTTAACACTTTCAGTTGAAGGTAATAAGCATTTTATTTAGAAATGTATGTACTTGTTTGCTAAATCAACATCGTATGGCGTGTATGCGTCAACAACAATAATTCATAAGTGTTTGGTGAATACTGCTTTGAGGCGACGGATCATCCGGCAACAATACGCAGTTGAATGCTGACAAGGTCGAATACCACATGCATGCCCAGATGCTCGAAGAAGCGGCTGGATCCGTAGATGATGTTCCAGCGCGTGCGGTCGATGTCAAAATGGGCTTCGGCAGCGATTGCCCCGTCGGCCAGGGTGCTGAAAGTAGCGGGGAAGTCTATTTCCTTCCGGATACCCCGTATCTTGAGCTCACCCTTGATTTCAAAATTGGGCACGGTGACCGGCTGTCCGCGTACGGGCGTTGCCGAAGTAATAGTAAAAGATGCCCGGGGAAACAATTTGGTGAAAAAGAAATCATCTGATTCCAGGTGATCGATCAAAACCGGATACAGCTCATCGCCCTGGAGATCGTCGTTTTTAATCGAAGTCATGTCGATCTCAAAAGTGCCGCTGATGCCCGCGTCTCCTATCGTCACCTTTCCATCTGACAGGCGGATGGAACCGTAATGCTTACCATTAGGATTGCGGCCGGTCCATTCGATCACACTGGCCTGCGTATCAACCCTGTAAGTGCCTTCTACCAGTTGCAGCGTCGTGGCCGGATCGATTGCCCCATGCGTATCTATTCCCTCCAGTGAATAGCCGGCTGCCTTCCATGCAGCCAGCCCCCCGGACAACACGTACACGCTATCATAACCAAGTCTTATCAACTTTTCAGCCGCTACGGCCGCATCCTGAGATCTATCACTGGAACCGTAGAGCACAATTTGGCGGCGCTGGTCGGCAACAATTTCTGCCACCTGTTGCCCAAAAGTGACTTCGTACACACACGCATTCGCAGAGGAGGGTATGTGCCTTTTGGCGTGTTCTTCCCCGGATAAGGTGTTGATGATGGTTATCGTTTGGCCTTGCGCGATCCATTTTTGCAATTCATTGGGCGCAATTTTCTTAGCATCGGATTGCGATTCCATGTTTTGCTTCCTCCAGTTCCAATATTGCGTTCATTTTCCAGCGGGATTGTTCGTTGCTGCCTTACCATTAAGACCAGGGTGAAGACCAGAACGATTTCGGAGAGCCACTTTGACCGGTTCCGCCCGAGGTGCCCGAGTAGCTGAAAGCAATTGACTGAGCGCCCGGTGGCAGTTGCAGTTCGTTTTTGAAAGGTATTTCTCGAATTTTCTGGCGCCCACCTGAAACCACCAGCCCCTGGACGAGAAGCACCTTTCCGGCGGAGTCGATTAAAACGATGCTGCAGCGAAACTTAGCCAATTTTTTGTCTTTTTTGAAAATGATGTCACCCATAATCTGGAAATCGTCCTGCTTACGTATGTACTCATATTTTATCCTGAGGTGTTTGCCTTGCCAATCGCGCGGAAACGGACCACCCTCCTTCAAATCAAGTCTTCTTTCCTCGGCTACAAATTTTCCCTCTGCGGTAAACATCTGACGTGAACAAGCGACTGCCAGCAGCAGGAATATGACGAACACAAAGTTGAATTTTAATTTGGACTTAGAATTCATTGAATGCCCTCCTTTGCATGTCTGGACCGGTTAATAATATTACCTCAATTGAATGGATCTCCCCACCCCAGGCTACAGGATATTGTCAAGTCATGAATAACCTCAACTTATCATCCATTTTCATGCAAGATTCAGGTTGTTACTGCCCGGCCTTTAAGACCAAGGTGAAGACCAGAACGAGCTCGGACCGCCGCTCTGACCGCCTCCGCCCGAGGTACCCGAGTAGCTGAAGGCCATTGACTGAGAGCCCGGCGGCAGCTGAAATGCCAGTTTGAAAGGTATTTTTTCAATTTTTTGGCGCCCACCGGCAACCACCAGCCCTTGCACATGGAGTACCTTTCCGGTGGAGTCTATTAAAACTACGCTACATCGAAAACCCTGCAGTCTTCTTTCCCTTTTGAAATTGATGTCACCCATAATCTGGAAATCGTCCTGCTTGCGTATATATTCATATTTTATGGCGAGATGCCTTCCCTGCCAGTCGCGCGGAAACGGACCACCCTCCTTTAAATCAAGTCGTCTTTCTTCGGCTACAAATTTTCCTTCTGCAGTAAATGTCTGCTTTGAACAAGCCGAAACCAGTATCATAAATATCAAAAGCAAAGTTCCGAAAAATATTATTGTTCCCGGCTTCATTGAATGCCCTCCTTTGTGTATCTTGACAGTATCTCAACAGTTGTTAGTCTTGCAGAAGTAATGTAAATATCAGCACAGTATTTTCAACCCGCAACGAAACAAATCAGCTCCGGAGTAAAGAACTTAGTTCGCTTCGCTCACAATTGGAATAATGGAATAATGGAATATTGGGTACATTCGTGTTCCATCTGGTTGAAAAATAATACGGTTCATGGGATAAACAAACCATGGATCGAAAAAACATTAACAGAGGATTTAAAATCTTCGAGTTTGGCAAGATGCTGTTTCCCTATATATCTTGGCCTGTAAAAATTGACCCCAATAGCCTTGATTCAAACACTGATGTTATGCAATTTTGACCAATATTCCATGATTCCAACATTCCATCATTCCATATAGGCGACATGAAACCAGTGTCGTTAAAAGCTGGGTGATTTCAATATATAATAGGAATTACGAGACGTTAAATTATGGATGCAAGAATTCTATATAAACCGCTCAGAGACAAGGTTACGGATGCAGCCACGGCGGCCGCCCACATTGTCGATGGCAGCAATTTATTCATCTCCGGATTCACCGCCGGGTACCCCAAGTTAATTCCCCAGGCACTTGTCCGCCGGGCCCACAGCGGCGAACGCTTTCAAATCAACCTTTTTGCCGGCGCCTCTACCGCAGATTCAGTCGACGGAATTCTGGCCGAAGCCGGCCTGATCGCCTGGCGCAGGCCTTACATGAGCAATCGCGCCATGCGTGAAATGATCAACCGCGATCGGATTAATTTCAAAGATGACCACCTCTCTCAACTCTCACAGCAGGTTCGAGCAGGTGATTGGGGACCGGCGCACATCGCGGTGGTGGAAGCGGCGGCCATCACCGAAAAGGGCCACCTGATACCGACAATGTCGGTCGGCAACACACCGACCTATGTCAAAGAAGCCGAAAAAATCATTGTCGAAATATCAACGGATCTGCCCGAGCTGGAAGGTATCCATGATATTTTCATCCCGGAAGATCCACCGTACCGCATGCCGATTCCGATATACCGCACAGCCGACAGGATCGGCAAGCCGTTCATTGAAATGCACCCCGAGCGGGTGGTTGCGATTGTTTACAGTCAGGAGCCGGAACGCGGGGCTGATTTTGCCGAGCCGAACGAGATCTCAAAACGGATTGCTGAACAGATCCTGGACTTTGTGCGCCACGAAATGAAAAAAGATCGCCTGCCGCCAGATCTTCCCTGGCAATCCGGTGTCGGCGACGTGGCCAACGCCGTACTTAGCGGCTTTATTGATAATGACTTTTTCAACAATCTGGATGTATATTCTGAAGTCCTTCAGGATAGTGTGCTGGATCTGATCGACATCGGCAAAGTAAGGGCGGCATCGGGCTCAGCCCTGACGCTTTCCCGGAAGGCCCGTGCGCGCTTTTTCAACGAGCTGTACCGGTACAAGGAAAAAGTTATTCTGCGACCGGTGGAAATATCCAACGCACCGGAGGTCATTCGCCGGTTGGGCGTCATCGCCATAAACACGGCCATAGAAGTCGACATCTATGGGCAGGTCAACTCAACCCACATTTTCGGATCGCAGATGATGAACGGTATCGGCGGTTCGGGTGATTTTATGCGCAACGGTGCCATTTCCTTCATCGTTACACCGAGCACGGCCAAGGACGGCCGAATATCCGCCATCGTGCCGATGGTTTCCCACGTGGATCATTCCGAGCACTCGGTCGATGTGGTCGTCACCGAAAATGGTCTGGTGGATACCAGGCCCCTGACACCCCGTCAGGTTGCCCAACAGATCATCGCAAAGTGCGTCCACCCGGATTATCGCGATCAACTCAGCGAATACTATCAGCGCGCCGTCCGCGCAACCGGCGGTCATGAGCCCCATGTTCTGAAAGATGCGTTTTTTATGCACCAGCGGTACCTGGAGGCCGGTGATATGCGGAGCGGTTAGCCGGTTTGCCCGTTAGCCCGTTTGCCGGGTATTTTCTTCGGATTTATAGCCGTTGTGCTTGGACAAAAATATAACGGGCCAAACCGCCTCAACCTGCCCAATGAACTCAACAAACTCAATAAACCCGACGAACCCAAAAACCCAACGAACCCGAAAGGTCCAACAAACCCACCTGGCTCAACGGACTAAACCGGCTCAACGGACAAACCGGCTAACCGGCTTACGGGCAAACCGGCAAACCGACTACGTAAACAAACAAATCTTGCAGTCTTTGGCGTATTTAAGGAAGTCTTCCGCCGTCCAGACCACCACCCCTTCGATCAACTTATCCTCATCTATTTCCATCATGTCCACGGTCATTTTGCAGGCGATCAGCTCGACCCCTTCCAACTGCGCCATTTCCTGAAGTTCGGCCAGATTGGGAATGTTGGCTTTGTCTATCTTTTTTTTCATCATGCCTGTTGCAAGGGTGCTCATCCCCGGAATGGCGCCCATGGCTCCCGGCGGAAAAAACTTGGCCCGTTCCGCACCGCCTTCCAAAACCAGGTTCATCCCCATGAATGAATAGAAAATTTTACTGTCCATTCCCTGCCGGGCGGCATTGATCCCAAGCACCAGGGATGGATAGGCCCCGTCAATGGTATCTTTTACGCAAATAAAGGCTGCCTTTTCTTTTCCTTCCTCGGCCATGAGCTCTCCCTCCTTTTAAGGTTTGATGTTCAATTATCTATTTAAGATCCGGCAGCTCCTTCAACCAGGACGCATTCTTGATCCAGCGATCGCGAAGTCTGTCCAATTCGCCGCTGCCGTTCATTGAAACCAGAAAATTTTAGGCCCAGTTCATCAGCAACGGATCATTGGCCGGCAGGACGATACCGATCGGCTCATAGGTAAATGGCTCAACAAGGGTTGTAAACTGCTGGTCAGGATACCGGAAAACCGAAACAGCACAGATCGGATAGTCGGCAATCAGGGCGTGCGCCTGGCCGTTTATCAGCATACCGACCGCTTCATCATAATTGTCGGTCGTCAGCAGTTTTGCCTTGGGGATGACGTTCTCGACGAAAAGCTGACTGGTTGAATCCTTCAAGGCGACCAGCCGCGTATTCGGCGAGTTGATATCTGACGGGCTTCGAATGCCGGCCAGGGTCTTTAATTTGGTCAGAACGGATTTTCCGGAAATAAAATAGGGGCCTACAAAAGCTGCCTTCAGGTTCCGTCTGCCGGTAATGGTCATACCCGAGAGCACCATATCCACCTTGCCGGCTTCAAGCGCCGGCAGCAACTCGTGAAAATGCATAGTTTCTATCCGCAGTTTGATCCCCATAGAGGATGCCATGTATCGGGCCAGATCCGGTTCGATTCCAATGACCCTGCCGTCTTTGGTGGTCATATTCAGCGGCGGCATGCTGCCGGCTGTGCCGACCACCAACTCACCCCTTTGCTGAATGCGATCTAAAACAGGTGATATCGATGACGTCGCGGTTGTCCCGGTCGTTTGGGCGCATGCGACAGCCAGGGTGAAAACAAGAGCGAGGACGATCAGTAATTTCAACTTGCGCATATTATACTCCTTTGCCGTGTGTTCAAACATGTTCCCGGTTACTTACCTGCCTCCTGAACAACTTGCCCGCGAGAGATGAAGGAAATCCCCCATTTTCTTAACATGTGCTTATATCCTTGAACTCTTGTATAACTCTCCCGATATTCAGGCTATTTTATCGATGCCTCTTGCAATTGGGCACGCAGGTCTGAAGATCCCGGATTGATGACATTGCCGGTAAGAAATATATCCACGGGCCTGACTGTTTGGCCGTAATACGACCGATTATATCCGTCATTGATCACCAGGAGGGCACCATCCAGTGCAGCGCCGATAAAGGCGCCTTTGGCTCTCACGAAAGTGAGCATATCCGCACTCATGTTCAAGGCTGTCGAACCCGCAGCACCGACCCCCACCGGACCGGCTGCAGCCGAGGCGGTACCACCTATTTTGACGTTTGACGAATACAGAGATTCCATTCCCCTCCGGGTCAAAATCATCATAATCACCTCAGACACCTGGCCGCCGATTTGAAGACCGAAACTCACTGATCCCATACTGTAAAATGCCGGTCCACTCCACTTGTTGGTATTCGGATCGCGGGAAAACAACACCCCGTTTCCGCCGGAGCCGTCCCAGAAAAATCCGGCTTTGACGATGGTCGGCAGGATCAGCAATCCTTTAGTGTATTTTAAATTGTCGCGAAACCAGGTCATGTTCGGATCTTTCAGAAAATCTTCGAGGGTGGTAACGGCATTATCGACCAGCAATTGGGCTTTGTCGCTCTGAGCGTTTGATGGTGCTGGCGCCGTTAAAAAAAATGCAATCGTAAAAATGACCATGGTGGCAACTGACGCTGTTTTTGATGTCCCCTTAACTCGGTTCATCAGCTCCTCCTTTCGATAAGCGTAAAATCTCATGGGACAGGACTTAGTTCGCTTCACTCACAATTGGAATAATGGAACAATGGCATGATGGAATATTGGGTACATTCGTGTTCCATCTGGTTGAAAAATAATATGGTTCATTGGATACACAAACCATGGATCGAAAAAACATCAACAGAGGATTTAAAAAACTCCGAGTTTGGCAAGATACTGTTTGCCTTTATGTCTTGGCCTGTAAAATGGACTCCAAAAGCCTTGATCCAAACACTGAAGTTATGCGTTTTTGACCATTATTCCATGATTCCAACATTCCATCATTCCATGTAGGCGGCATAAAACCAGTGTCGTTAAAAGTTGCATGATTTCAATATATGATAGGAATTCCGAGACGTTTAATTATTCCGGTTAATCTTTGCCTAACTCTTTGATAGTCTTTTCCGTACTTTCAACCACCTCTGTGGTTTCTTTAATAATCTTCTCGGTCGTCTTCTCCACCAGTTGGGATTCCTGTTGTTTTTTTTCGATCAGGTCTTTCAGCTCTCCTTTCTCGACCGCCTGAATAACCGTGTTGCATGGATTTTCACTACCGGAAGAAACATTGGCAAAGGCGGCAGCCAAACCGGCCGGTCCGAGCAACGCACCGCCTAACAATTTACCGACAGTGATGGCGGTCTGGGTCGGGTCTATGGCAATCTTTGGGTTCGCCAGCGTTCCCCCCAGCTTAAACGGACGGGTGAATTCACCCAGACCCCAGGTGACCTTTCCAAGTCCGAATATTCGAATACCCTTTTTGGGAATCGAATTAAACGATATATCCAGAAGTTCGGTATTGAAGTCAATCAGGCCGCCGCCGAATATGGTTGTCTGATTGGTATCGATGATGGATGCGTAATTCGCGCGACCGCTGTCAATCTGGAAATGATGAACGGTGCAGTTTAAATCGACATATTTCTCCTTTTTTTTATTTGGATTCAGCATCTGCAGAAAATTAGTCTGAAGGTTGGGATCCATCAACTCAATATATCTTTTGTCTATCCGTCCACTTCCCACAATTAGAGTGAATTGGCCGTCAAGATTGGCCATTAAAGCGGCAGGGGAATCACCCCGGCTTTTCAGATTCGCCTGGGCTTCCAGAATTCCTTCCAGGTCGCGCTGTATATTCAGCTTTTCGAGTATTTGTCCAAGGTCGACCTGATCGATATCCAGGTGTCCATCCACCGACATCGAATTGTTGGACGAATCCAAATGCAGGCGGCCAGTATATGATCCGCCTCCGGCACGAAATTTTACCGGCTCAAGGGTCAGACGTCCTTGTTCCAGTTTGAGATCCAATATCAGATGCTCGTATGCCACCCGCGGCATAAACACTTGGTCAGCGCGGATATTGATATTGGCATCGCTGATTTTCAACACCTCCAGGTCAAAAGGTTGATTTGAAAAAACGCGATCATTTCGTTTAGCGGGCCTGGCGGCTTGATTCGCAGCGACCCGGGACCGATCAGTTTCATCAGCCAGAAGAAAACGCAGGTCAAATTTCTTACTCGCAAGGGTCGCTGCCACTTTGGGGTGCCGGCGGGTCAGGTCAAACGCCAATTGGCCGCGAAGATCGTTGTCGCCCACATGGAATCGAAAATCATCGATCTTGAACAACCCGATTTCAGGATCCGCCAGACGGCCGAACACCACGAAGGCATCCTGAATCGGCAACTTACGGTCGACAAATTTCTCCATTTTAGAAAAATCATTGCCCCTAAGAGTATAATCGATTGTAATTCCCTGCTGGGATACAACATCCTGCGCCGAACCAGTGACCGTTACTTCGACCTGATCCTCGGACCCGGCATGAAATTCCAGGCGTTCGACTGACAATCGGTTCGTTTGGCTGAAAGCTTGTATGTTGAGTTTAACCGGTCCCAGGTCTGTCAGATGGGAAACACCGGTAAGTTCAGTCATATCCGGAAGTGAACGGCTTCCGGCCGAAATGTTGATGCGACCGTTTTCCACAGTCATTTTGGCTTTCAGCGCGTTCAGTGACAGCTGCTGCGCAATGAGTTGCTCGACGCTCAGCTGCAGGTCGGCATCGAACATGTTAAACACCTCGGGCTTCACCGGCAATTCGGGCAATATTCGACGTTTTGTAGCTGTCCTTTTGACAAGCGTTCCGCGTCTCGCTTTCACAACATCTGTCTTCATCAGGGATTGTAAATCTATCTTTTTAGATGAAGCCAGAGCTTTTATTCTTGGTCTCGCACCCATTAAGTTCAGATCAGCCTGTCCCTCGGCCGTGCTGTTATTAACCCTAATTTTTATATTCTGGAACTGATAGGTGTTTTTTACCGAGTTGAGGATTCGACCCGAAGCAGCAAATGATCCCTGCAAGGGCAGAGCCGGGCCGAACAGTTTTTCCAGACGGTCGACATCCTTGCCGCGAACATTAAAATCAAGATCGATTCCCTGCAGATCCAGCAGGTCCTCAACAGCACCGGAAAGCTGCACTTCGGCCAGATCCTGTGTCCCGGATAGCAAGCTTAGTTTTTTGATGCCGATTTGTCCTTCGGGATCGGTGATTTCGATATCAAGTTTGAGAGGTCCCAAATCGGTGACATTTTTCATCGTGTTGGGAAGGTTGATATCAGGAAATTGAAACGGTCGCAAATTGAACTTGGGCACATCCAGACCGACTGTGATCTGCGATATGTCCGCAGCCAGGTCAAGATCAACCTTGCCGCTAAAGTCGACGTCTTCGATCGATCCACGTAAATCTCTGAAATTGTATGCCAATTTCTTTGAATCTGTCATTTGTCCGGTCAGAGAATACTTACCCCTCAACGGCCATGGTTGTACCAGATATTTCCCCAGGCGGGCGGCCTCATCTCCGTCAAGGCGAAACTTCAGATCAAAACCCCGCGGCTTGGTAATATCGGCAATGGCACCGGTCAGGTGCACCAGGGCTTGTTTGCGGCTTCCGGCCAGCAAATCGATGGCATTAATGGACACCACGGCATCGGAAAAGGCAAGATAACAGGCCAACTGAAAAGGGCCCAGGTTCGACAGTTGCGCGACACCCGCCAGCGCTTTAAGGTCCGGAAGTGACGGTCCCTCCATTTTTATGTTAACACGACCGCCTTTGAGCTGACCTTCGGTGTTCAGCTTAACAAGTGTCAGATCCGGCAGCAGGATCTCACCCGTGCGCATCTTCACGGTTGCTTCGATTTTTTCGAAAAAATTGCCGCCCGCAGGCTCTCGTTTCGCAGATGGCCCCACGCGAACGGCAGTTCGGCTCGATTCGTTTTCGATTGTCTGAAAGGCGTCTTTAGATAATAGTGGTTGCAGGTCGAACCGATTCGAAACAATGTCGGCTGTCATCCTCGGATTTTGGTGCTTGAAATCAAATTCCGCGTTCAGCAGAACATCATTGTCCGCCAGTTTGATACTCAGATCATTCATTCGGTAGCTTCCGGGGATCGGATTTGAAATTCGACCGGCGGTGCTTAAAGGACCCTTCCAGGGAATTTTCAGACCCACAATCTTTTCCAGACCTGAAAGATCATCACTTCGGGCCCGAAAGTTCAGATCGAAGTCCGGATTGGCGGTCAGATTGCCGAGGGTGCCCTGAATACTGACCTCAAAAGGCTGCTTTTCGCCAATTTGCAGCTTTAGTTCCCTGATGCTCAGTTTCTCCAGTGAACCGGTTATGTTTGCAGCCAGTTTGAATTCCCCCGGATCCGGCAGATTCTCCAGCCCGGCCAGTGCCGCCACATCGGCTATAGACTTGCCTTTGGCATCTACTGAAACTGCCAAGCCGCTGAATCGGGCGAGGTTTTGAATTTCCCCTTTAAGGTTAAGACGGGTGCCGGCAGCACGCACCGCTAAATCTAGCGGAAATGCCTTACCGGTATTAATTTCGGCCAGCGGTGAACCCATCCTTCCGCTGATCTCAATTCCCCGGCCATTATATATTCCGCTAAAATCGATTCCAAAAGGGCTGTCCCGGTCCGGAAGTTCGGCAAAAAACCGATTCAGCTGCAATGCGTAAGTATCTCCGGATCGGTGGTCCCGGTATGCCACCCGGCCATTTTCGATCCATACCTCATGAACGATCAACGCCGGTTGGGCAGCATCTTTATCTGCTTTGTCCGGGTCACCGGTTCCAAAATCAAGGTTAAATAGTCCGGTTTCACTCGTTTCGAGGATAATATCCGGTTGTTCCAGCACAAAACGTTGGATCTCAATGTTGCCGGCAATCAGAGGCAGCAGTGCAATCTGTACCTCAAACCGCTTGATCATGGCCAGTTCAGAGCGTGAACCCCAGGGAGCGTTGCCAAATTTTACGTCCTCGGCCACAAATACCGGCAGCAAGCCGATATCGAGTCTAAGGTCACCGGACAGGATTAATTCACGCCCGGTTGCGTCGCGAACGGCCTGAATGATCCGTGGTTTGTAATTGTTGATGTCAAAAAAATACAGGAAGGCATAAACGGCAATGACCAGGAGGGCGAGAATTAAAGCTGCCGCAATGAGTATTTTTTTCCACCACATAGATGCCTACAGGGATGGTTGATAATGGTTGCTGCCGGATTGTATCATCAGCTCTCTGACGATTTCCCCGGCGGGTTGCTCGATAGATGTCGGGCTGGGATCTGTAAACATGCCTTTTCCGGTGGTTTTATCTTTTCGGTGTTTCCCGATTAAAAGCGCAGTGTTTAATACAGACCTTGTAACTTACTCTAAAAATGAGTCAACTTTTTTGGACATTCTCTACGTCTTTTTACGCAAAATTAAGGGATTGAGGAATTGAGGGATCTGCAAGCCGCAGAATTGCCCGTTAGATCGAAATCCGTAAATCGCTCTGATAATTGTCATTATGGTGATCAGCAGGTAAGGCAATCCGTTCTAGGGTAATTGATCCCACCAGTGAGATCCCTCGAACCAGTATTTTATCAGGTTATCGAGGGCGCCGCTTCCCTTCAAGGTATTCAGAAAATTATCGACCAGATTGACCAGCAGCGGGTCGTGGGCCGGCAGGGCGACACCTATGGGTTCATAGGTGAACGGAGAAACGATAGAAAATAACTCTTGATCAGGATAGCGCAGCACGGAGACCACGCAGATCGGATAGTCGGCCAGCATGGCGTCAACCTCTTTATCAAGCAGCTTTTTTACCCCTTCATCGTAATCTTTGGTTTTCACCAGGATTGCCTTAGGCATGATATTTTCGACAAATTCCTGACTGGTGGAACCCTCCAGGGCTGCAATCTTATACTTGCGTTGATCGAACTCGTTGGGATCCGTGATGGAGGAAAGCGTTTCAATGTTGGTCAGCACGCCCTTGCCCGAAATGTAATAGGGGCCGACAAAGGCGACTTTGGAATTTCGTTTGAGGGTGATGGTCATGCTGGACAGGATCATGTCCACATTACCCGATTCCAGGGCCGGCAGCAGCTCGGCAAAGGGCATCGGTTTCAATTTCAATCTGACTCCCAGCGAATCGGCCATGTAGCGGGCAAGATCGATATCGAGTCCGATAATCTTGCCGGATTTCGTGGTCATGTTGAAAGGCGGCATGCTGGCGGCAGTGCCGACCACCAGCTCATCTCGCTGCATTATTCGGTCGAGAACGGGTGACGGCGAAGAAAGAACAAAAGTACCCGAACTGTGTGTGCAAGCCGTTATCAGACCAAAGGCCAAAACCAGTGCGATAAGAATTTTCACCTTTTTCATTTTCTTCTCTCCTCCGCTTTGTTTAAACCCTTTCATTGCAGTTTCTCCAGGATTGAAAGGTACGAAGCATTAGGGCGATGATGGATAATTTTTTGTATATAAGAGCAGTTTACAATCCGCCGACCCCAATACTATAAATGCCTTATATTGCTGAGCTGAGTAGTGTAAGAATTTTATACTAGTACCCATATTTATCAATATGATCAAGAAAAAAGAAATATATATGCAACGAATTGCATTAAGTTATTGATTTATTTTAATCTGTCAAGATACACCTTAAGGTGCCGAATGTCTTAAGAATTCAATCTCACCTTCAGGTTGCCGCTCCGACATATTCTGCAAAACCGGCCATATAACCCGTAAGCTGTTTCCGTGTTTTTTCATCGGTTAAGCTACCGGTTTTATCGAACAATTTGAACGCTGCGCTGATATAAAGCTGTTTGCCGAACCAGGGTCGCATGTCGAGTGTGCGCAGCACCGGCAACCAGGCCGTCTGCGAAAAGCCCGTCCCAAACATACCCGGTGAAGCACCAATGAGGCCGACCGGCCGTCCTCCAAATACACGGGTCCGGTCCTGCGGGGGCCTGGAAATCCAGTCTATGGCGTTTTTAAATACGCCGGGAAGCGAGTTATTATACTCCGGTGTCACCAGCAGCAGGCCGTCAGCCGCCGCAATTTTTTCTTTCATCTCGGCCACCACGGTCGGAACACCTTCGGCGTCTTCCACATCGTTGTCATACAACGGAATACCTCTTATTGAAGCAATCTCTACCTCACAGCCGTCCGGCGCCACCTCGGCTGCCGCCCGCAGCAAACCGGCGTTGTATGAAGCTTTTCGTAAACTGCCTGATATACCGAATATTTTTATCATTTTGACCTCCTTAGTACCTATTTATTGAAATCGCATCATGTTTACGCATGATTTATGCCATAGCCATATTAAATATTTTAGGAATGCTATCGATTTAGATAGAAAAGACAGAGCGAAGCGATACCATAAATCTTCAATATTCAATTCCGGTTTATCCGGCTTGGGTTTCTAATGGATAGATGAGCTACAATATAAGATCCGATTCCATATTCGCAATGCGCATAGTGGTATTAGTTCATAGCTGATAGTATCTCTGAATGCCGGATACCTGATAGCGGATGCCGGATACTGGAATCAAGATACAAGATGCAGGATTCAGGATCCGGGATACAGGATTCAATATCCAAAGATAAACGGTCATTTTCAGCCTGCTCAATCCCGACATGGCGGGACTAACGGGCTAAACCCCGCAAAGCGGGACTTCACATCAAATTCTTAACTTTAGGTGTTCAGCCGGCCAACGGGCAAACCGATTCAACGGGCTCAACCGATTACCTATCCTTGAGATATTCAATCACCTGGCTGGTGGTTAGCTGCCGGCTCGAGGGCCCGGAGCGTACGAAGAAATTTTCATCTTTTTTATGCCTTAAAAAAACAGGCTGTGGGGATTTGCGGCAGGTTACCACAAAAATTTGCTTGTCCTTTATCGACTTGATGGCGAAACCTATGTAATCGATGAATTCCAGCCCGATATGCTGATTGAACAGACCGCTGAAATGCCGGAGGAACTTATCATCGTTTTCGAGCCGATCGGCGTCAATCCCCAGAATTTTACCATTATCGACCACCCCAACCATGAGCGCGCCACCATCCGAATTCATAAAGGCGGCAATCGTTTTCAAAGCAGCCAGTTCGATTTCTTTGCCGGCCTTGTCCGTTTTGAGGTTCCAGCGTAAAGTGGACTTGAACTCCAGCCGGTCGGTTTCGCCCTCCGCAATCAATCGGCTCAAATCCTCTTCAGGGATCCGTAGTATATCACCTTGCTTGGCCAGTTCTTTTGATTTGCGATAGTAATTGCGTATAAAGAATAAAAATGCCACCCAGAAGACCGCCAGAGCAACAGGAATATAAAGAAATCTCTCTCTTTTTTGCCTGGAGATCAGATCGTCTTCCGGAACGAGTATTCCGATGCCGTCGCCTTTGGCGCCTTCTTCCAATCCCTGCATCAATCCCCACCACCGCGATTGGTCGTGTTGAAACGAGAAAGGTGCCTGCGGGTTTGCATTCTTTTTCCAGTTCTGAAGGGCTATTAGAACCGGTGAGTTCATGTCCGTCTCTGCACGGCTATCCGGTTTATCACTCGCCGCTGCTGCGAGGTAGCGACGATCGATGCGCTGAAAATCAATGACGACAGCCTTATCGGAATACAAAAAAATCCGAAACCTGTCGCCGATTCTGACCGAATTAATCAATTGCCGGATGTCCTTCATCCGAACACTGAGCGCTGCGACGTGATTATGACCGGCTTGTTTCCAGGCAGCCGCTGCCGTCACACCGGGTAAAGACGCCGGGTACAGTTCATAAGGATCCGTCCAGAAGATCTCATCTTCCTGATCGGCAATCGCGCCCTGAAACCAGTTATTTTCACGCGGTGAAATTTCCTGACTGTCGACCGTTTTCTCTAGTATTTTGCCCGCCACGCTCAACCGCTGCCATTCGCCTTTGCGGGACGCACCTACTGTCGGGGTGGTGATTCGACTGCGGTAGGTATCACCATCCCTAACAATGACAAAGGCCAGCGTGTCATCGCTGGCGATCTTTATGGAGTAGATCTGTGGTAATTGTTCAAGGATGGGTATGAAGCGGGCATTCAAGTTGGCAGGATTGCTGGCTTTAAGATCACCGCTGCGAATCCAGTCTTTGATTATCGAAACCTGGGAGACGATGGGACTAAAGAAAGCCTGAATGCGGCTTTCGGTTTTTTCGGTGATCTCCTGAATCACCGCAACTGATATATTTCTTCGGGTACTGTAGTATTTCTGTACGGTCAGTGCGACAATCGTAATGGTTACAATGGCAAGCAAAACGATTAAATGCCGCAGTCGCATGGCACCGACAACCATGCCGGTGTCATTCATTCGCGGTCTGTTGCCCAAATCCAATCCTAGTTATTAGCGCTGCAGCCAGTGAAACGCAAGATTTCTTAATTTTTTTCTTCGACATTGACGTAAACGCTTAAATGGCAGTTGATTACGATGAG
>Ga0126332_10000226_pt1 | contig 22593 bp, 17 predicted proteins | sample InaspJWI42metaG_FD_94482 | JGI IMG/M metagenome (GOLD analysis project Ga0126332, IMG submission 94482) | Marine gutless worms symbiont microbial communities from Oahu, Hawaii - Inanidrilus sp. 2 OAHU.JWI-42 metaG | ecosystem: Host-associated > Annelida > Digestive system > Unclassified...
ATGCCGAAGAAAAATATCCCGGAACAGATTTGCGACTGGTCTACGAACTCGGGGGATATACATCCCCCAATTAAGCCAAAGGTGTCAGTTATTCTTCCCAGAGGTAAGGTGTCCTGAATATGCACAATTACTTTGAGGTTTCCCTGATTCTGCCTCACTTTTAATTTATCGACGCTTAAAAAAATGATATAATTACGGTTATTGCAAGATTTCAGCATACATATTGCACAAAGGAAAATTATTAACCCGATGATCGAGCTGGAAGGCATAACCAAAAAGTACGCCGATTTTACGGCGGTAAGCAATTTAAACCTCACGGCAAACCCGGGGGAAATATTCGGCTTTATCGGTCCGAATGGTGCCGGAAAAACCACCACCATCAAAATTATCAGCGGAATACTGGCGCCGACCACCGGCCGGGTTCGGATCTGTGGCATCGACATACAGCAGCAGCCGGTCGCAGCCAAAAAGAAAATCGGATTTATTCCGGATCGGCCCTATCTCTATGAAAAGCTCACCGGTTTGGAGTTCATGCAATTCACAGCTGATCTGTACGGTGTCAATACGAATGGATTCCGACAAAAGGCCGAAACGGAGCTAAAACGCTTTGCCCTGTCCGACTGGTCGAACGAACTGATTGAATCGTATTCGCACGGCATGCGCCAGCGGCTGATATTCGCCGCCGCCCTCGTTCACGATCCGCAAGTCATCGTTGTCGATGAGCCCATGGTCGGGCTCGATCCGGTCGCGATCATATTGGTCAAAGATCTCTTCAGGCAGCTGGCACAAAACGGCGTGACGGTGTTCGTGTCGACCCATACCCTCAAGGTTGCAGAAGAAGTCTGCGATCGCATCGGCGTCATCAACAAGGGGCACATGATCGCCACCGGTACGACTGAAGACCTCCAACGCGAAGCGGGCGTCTCGGATGCCGACTTGGAACAGGTGTTTCTGAATTTGACAACGCATGAAGAACCGAAATGATAGGGTGCCGTTTAAACCGTAATACGCGATCATCTGACCGAAAGGATAGCAGGAGTTCCAATCATGCATGACGTCATTGCCCTGTTAAAGCCAAGAATCATCGCATTTAGAAACGGCGGACGATCAAAAGGCACACGCACACGTGCGCTCAAGATCTCAGTGTTGGGGATGATCGGTGTGCTTTTCTGGAGCGGTCTTTTCGCCATATCGCTGCGTGTATTGCTCTATTTTAAAGGTATAGAAGATATCGGCGATATCCTCAATCATAAACTGCTGTCCATGCTGCTGATCACCGCTTTTGCGCTGCTGATCTTCAGCAGCATTCTGACTTCGCTCTCCAAGCTTTATCTTTCCAGAGATCTTTTTCTGGTGCACGCCATGCCGGTTTCGCATTGCAAAATATTTATCGCCCGCTGGATCGACAGTACGATCGACAGCAGTTGGATGGTCATTATCTATTCGCTCCCGGTTTTTATCTCTTTCGGTGTTGTCTATGACACCGGTCTGCTTTTTTACATCAGCGCTTTTCTGTCCATCATCTCACTTGTTCTGGTCTCATCCGGTTTGGGTGCGGCCATGGTGATGATCGCCGTGATGGTCGTACCGGCCAACCGGATGAAAAATATCTTTGTCTTTATGGGTATCCTGTTTTTTGTCATCCTGTATCTGGCCGTGCGCCTTGTAAAACCGGAGCTTATGGTTGATCCGGAAGTGTTCGATACCGTTCTGGTCTATGTTACCGCACTGCAAACCCCCTCTTCGCCGCTGCTTCCAAGCACCTGGGTCTATGATGCCATAAAGGCCGCGCTGGAAGGATCTGTCGCCGGCAGCCTGTTTCACATGGCACTTGCCTGGAGTTTTGCCGGTGCGCTTTTTTTCAGCAACCTGATAATCGCAGATTTTATTTACTACAAAGGTTTTGCAAAAACCCAGACCGCCCAGATCCGCTTAATAAAAAGCGGTACCTGGCTGCAGCGCTTCACCGGGTTTCTGCCCGGCTCAATCAAAGCTTTCACGGAAAAGGAGATCAAATGTTTCTTTCGGGATCAAAGTCAATGGTCGCAGCTTCTCCTGATTGCCACCCTGGTCATCATCTATATTTATAACTTTAAAGTTCTGCCCCTTGAAAAGTCACCGATTAAAACCGTCTACCTGCAAAATGTTCTTTCTTTTTTGAACATGGGCCTTGCCCTGTTTGTATTGACCGCAGTTGCCGGGCGTTTTGCCTATCCGGCCGTAAGTGCCGAAAAGGATGCTTTCTGGATCGTAAAATCTTCACCCGGTTCCCTCAGAAACTTCTTATGGATAAAATTCTTCATCTATTACTTTCCTTTGCTGATTTTGACCGAAATCCTCATTTTTCTAACCAATCTGCTCTTGCAGGTCACGGATTTTATGATGGTGCTTTCAACGGCAACCGTGTTCGTGCTGGTGCCGGGGATCGTTGCCATGGGAATCGGCTTCGGGGCGGCATATCCGGATTTCAAAGCTGAAAATCCGGCCCAGACCGTTACGAGCTTCGGCGGCCTGGTGTTCATGATACTATGTGCGGGATTTATCGGCACGGTCATCGTGCTTGAAGCCGGACCTGTTTATCACATTTTTATGGCCGACTTGAGGGAAAGGTCGCTGACGTTTCTCGAATGGAGCTGGGCCGTCGGCTCTTTTACCGCCGTTGTCGGCCTGAGCATCGCTGCCGTTGTTCTACCGATGCGTTTCGGGGAAAAGAAATTGGCGCAATACCATATCTAATCCGTACTGGATCCGTCTCAAGGAGAGTCAGAAAAAGATATATTTTAACCACAAAGACACTAAGGACACAAAGATTTTTTTACTTCTTCTAATACTTTGTGTTCTTAGTGTCTTTGTGGTGAATAACGTCTGCCGGTAGAGTTTGAAAACTTCAGACCAATTTAAGCCCCGACAACCAACAAAAAAACGGCTGCCTCTCTTAAAAGAGAGGCAGCCGGGAAGTATCAGCTCATGAAGTCAAGAGCCTGGATGATCTATATAAATAGTTTTTTGTTCATGGTTGCTCCGTTTAAAGATATAAGGGTTTTGGGTTCGTGCTAGAATTCCTTGAAGTCATCATCTGGCAATGGAAGCACCTGTTCGGGACGAACCGTGCGACTATCCGGAACCGGAATTTGGTCAGACTCTGGGAAACGCTCACGTGATTTCGAAGGTTTTCGTGAATAGGGTTGGGTGTCGGCCGGCACGCTTTCAGCAACCCGGCGTACGGCCGTTGGTTCGGCCGACCCCTTAATCAGGCTCATCAACTTGTAGACGGATCCTTTCATATACGCGGCCATGGTATTCATCTCTTCGGATGCCGAAGCCGATTCTTCAGCCGTGGCGGCATTTTGTTGGACTACCTTATCCATTTCAGTGACGGCTCGGTTGACCTGTTCGATACCCTGGGCTTGTTCGCTGGAGGCAGCTGCGATTTTTCCGACCAGTTCGCCGACTTTGGCCGTACTGGTGGCAACTTGCGAGAAAGCTTCACTGGTCTGGCTCACAAGTGCCGTTCCCCCTCCTATCTTACCCGTCGTGCCTTCAATTAGATCGGACGTGTTTTTGGCAGCCTCGGCCGAACGGATGGCGAGATTTCTAACTTCGTCGGCCACGACCGCGAATCCGGCACCGGCTTCGCCGGCTCTGGCGGCCTCAACCGCGGCATTTAACGCCAGCAGATTGGTTTGAAAAGCAATTTCATCGATCGTTTTTATTATCTTGGAGGTTTCCTCACTGGCCTGGGTGATCTCGCCCATCGATGCAGTCAGGCGAGCCATGGAGTCATTGGCCCTGTCGACAACCTGATTGGCCTCCTGCATGAGTTGATCCGCCTGCTGGGCATACTCCGCATTCTGTCTTGTCATGCCGGACATTTCCTCCAGGGATGAAGAGGTCTCCTCGAGCGAAGCCGCCTGCTCGGACGATCCTTCCGCCAGGGCCTGACTGGCCGATGACACTTGCTGCGAGGCGGCCGCAACCTTTTCGGCACCCTCTGTAAGGTTTTCGGATATGGTATGCACCGGTTGAACCATAACACTTTTCAGGCCGACGAAGAGTGAAATCAGCAAGGCGATGTCAATAAACGCGACACCAAGTGCTTTGATCATAATCGAACGCTTCAGATCTTCATGAATAAATCTCGAGGTCAGGTAAACTTTTATGCTTCCTATCTTGTCATTGTCTCTGATAATAGCGCCATCTTTAATTATATAATTCCCGTCAACATGATCCTTTGCGCCGACAATCCCCCAATTTTTATCTCTTTTCCTGCCGGCAAAAATTATCTTACCGCTGCCCTCTGTAACTAAAAGGGCGTAGATCCGCTTTTCCATCATCTCCGTTTCCAGGACAGATCCGACTTCTTCTTCATCGACATCCCACAGAGGCTTGACAAGGTTCCCGGACAACCGTGCCGCGGTCGCCTCGGATACGCTAATCAGTTCCTTTGCCAATTTGGTTTTGGTGGCAAAATAGTCAACGATGGCAAATCCCGACAATATTACTGTGGTAATCACAATAATGAGGACGGTCATTTTCTTTTGGATGTTGAGTCGGTAGTGCAAAGCGATCATGACTCTTCCTCCTGGATTTTTTTAGCGGTTCTATAAGGCAATGCGCATTGAACTGCGAAGGCGTTTTAGTATAGAGTTAATTGTTATTGGCAGATCTATGGATCATCTGCAGGAATGCAGATGTCATTTATGGATTTCTATCGGCATTATCGGCTGTATCCGATCAAACTTTATTTTTTTTACACCCCACTTGATTATGCCAAGGGTTCGCGAAGAAATAACTTTACATATTCAGGCGTCGCGGCGCCCGCCTGGCAAGGCGCGAGGAGGGCGAATAGCACAAGCTATTTAACCGACGAGCAACGCAGCCAGGCGGGATGCATCAGCGTATAAAATGCCCAGAGGAGATGCATCAGGTCATTAAAATGTGAAGTTATTTTTTTAGCGAGCCCCAAGGCCGTGCCGGGTCAGGTAATTTTACACACCGCCGGGGATTTGAATTAAACTGTAAATTGTTATAGGAGTGCTGTTGCTAAGTTGTTAAAAGTTTTGTAAGACACGTCAAATAGAATGATGGAGAATACACGCCATGAAATCAGGGATTATCGGGCTTTCCGGCGCCGGAAAAAATACAGTTTTCGAAGCCTTGACCCTCAATTTTGAGGCAACCGGGCGAACGGGAGAGAATCGGATCGGCACCATCCGGGTTCCGGACAGCCGGGTCGACGTATTAAGTGATATGCATCACCCGCGTAAAACGATCCACGCCCAGGTGGAATATTTTCTGCCCGGCCAGCGGAGCGAAGAAAGCAGTAAGGATCAGGCGCTCTGGACGCCGGTACGCGACTGTGATGCGCTGATTCATGTGATTCGCAATTTCAGCGGTTACGGATATGATACGCCGAAACCAAACGAAGACTTTGTAAAAACTGATCAGGAACTGATTCTGGCCGATTTTATGGTGGCGGAAAAACGTCTGGAACGACTGACGCTTGATCACAAAAGAGGGAAAAAAATCGACCCGGAAGAACTGTCTTTGTTGCAGGAATGCGTCGCAAACCTTGAAAACGAAACACCTCTGAGAAAAGTGCCGCATCTTGCCGAGGCGCATCGGCTCAAAGGGTTTGCCTTTTTATCGGCCAAGCCGATGCTGGTTCTGTTCAACAATACCGATGACGACGATCAGCTGCCCGAGGTAAAAGATTTAACCGCACGGGAAATGTGTATGATCATCAGGGGCAAATTGGAACAGGAGCTGGCGCAAATGTCGGTCGAAGAAGCGGACGAATTTTTGAAAGAATTTAATATTAAAGCCTCGGCCATGGATAGAGTGATCACCAAGTCCTATGAACTGTTAGGGCTGATCTCCTTTTTTACGGTGGGCGAGGAAGAAGTGCGGGCTTGGACCATCAAAAAAGGCACGCCCGCGGTCGATGCGGCCGAGGTAGTTCACTCAGACATGAAAAAAGGGTTTATAAGGGCCGAGGTACTGGCCTTTGAAGACCTGATGTCCGCCGGTACATACGTCATGGCCAGAAAAAAAGGCACCGTCCGGCTCGAAGGCAAAAGTTACGAAGTTCAGGATGGAGATATTGTTCAAATTCGCTTCAATGTTTAAGGGTCCGGTGGATGGCGGGGCAGATTGAGCAGAAAAGCAGGGCGGCTGCACCGGCATCGTCCAAAGTTGCCTAAAGAATTTTAAAAGACGGCTCCTCCAGATAACTTCCTTTGCAGCGGGGACAGCGTCCGGGCCGGGTAAAACGGCGCCGGTCTTTGAAAATATAACCGCATTTTCGGCAGCGGCTTGCCCGGATGCGGATCTTTTTACCGCGAGCGGCGACCGAACGCTCAATATGAGTCAGATGAACGTAAACGTCTTTTTCCTCAATTCCCAAAGACGCGGATATTTCCCTGGCGCTCAACTCGTTGCTTATTAGAAGTTCGATTATTTGTTGTCGCTGTGTTTTCATATCGGGAAATCTCCACTTATTGGTACGATTGTTATGATCGTCGGGGCTGCTATAGTCATCAAGGGAATAAATAACCGTAAATAATTTTTAATGGAAGCATGAGGATGCCATGGAATTTAATATTATACCAGACAAAGAAGCCATGAGTAAATGTGCTTGGTGCCATAACCATATTAGCGACGACATGGAAGTTTTTGGCGCTGGTGCAAAACTAAAACCTGATGTTGATTTATCTGAATACGAAAGCCATTGTATCCATCTAGAGTTGGTTTCTGAAGAAAAGCCTATCTATATGATGGTAACAGCTCAAGGATCAGAAGCTAAAAAGGACGGCAAGGACTGTATGTTTTTACTTTGTTCTGAAGAATGTGGAAAAAAACTAAAAAATGTTTTGGAAAAAGAAATTTCCCTAGGAAAGCTGTTTGGAACAGTTCAGTTTGAATAAGCCTTGCTGCTTCCATCACAAGCTTTGAGGCAACACCTAAAAATGGATAACAGCTCCTCACAAGCGGGATGGTCGTTACCAGCTAAACGCGAGTCGTTGGTAGTCTGCAAAAGCAGGATTAGATAAAATTCGATAATATTACCCAACGATTGAACGCATGCAGGAATTTGTGAAGGGCGATCAGGTAACTGGCTGTTCTATCTCGATGACCAATAAAATCCGTACAGAGGCAGAGCCTTACCCGAACAAATAGCTCAAGCACTATGTTGCAGCAACGTAATTAGAAAATGATCGATATTAGGCATTATAGAGAACAAGATTGGAATTTGGTTTGGCGGATTATCGAACCGGTATTCCGGGCAGGTGAGACTTATGCGTTTTCAACCGATATTTCGGAAAAGAAAGCCCATCACGTCTGGATAGAGAAACCGTTGGCCACTTTCGTTGCCGTTGACGATAACGGCAAGATCCTCGGCACCTACTATATCAAACCGAACCAGCCTGGACTGGGATCGCACGTTTGCAACTGTGGCTACATCGTCGCCGGTAAGGCCCGAGGCAAGGGAATCGCTTCCTCAATGTGTGAACATTCGCAGAAGGAGGCTGTGGCGAGAGGTTTTCGGGCGATGCAGTACAACCTGGTAGTCTCTACCAACGAGGGTGCGATCAGGCTGTGGAAGAGGCACGGATTTGATGTAATTGGTCGCCTGCCGAAGGCGTTCCGGCATGCACGACTGGGATTTGTTGATGCCTTGATAATGTATAAACTACGTGAAACAGATCGGATCATAGCTCATTCAGCAGGGTTTAAGGATTAGCATTCAGGGAGAGCGTGGTTTGCAATTAAATTATCGTGAGGCTGTGGAAGCAGATTTAATACAACTCGTTCATTTGCTGGCAGATGATGTGCTGGGCACAGATAGAGAAGATGCTTCAGAGCCTCTCAACATAAAATATTCAGATGCATTCAGCGCGATAAATTCAGATCCAAATAATGAATTAGTCGTGGTGGAACATTCTGGAACATTGGTTGGAATGCTGCAGTTAACGTTCATTCCTTATCTAACTCATACAGGCTCGTGGCGATGTCTTATTGAAGGTGTAAGGATCCATAGAGATTTTCGTGGACAAGGACTTGGATCTCATTTTTTTGAATTGGCTATAAATAGGGCAAAAGCAAAAGGGTGTAAACTAGTCCAGTTAACCTCGGACAAACAACGCCCTGATGCCATTAGATTTTATGAAGGACTTGGTTTTAAAGCCACACATGAGGGATTCAAACGAATGCTATATTAGGTGCACGGCCAACGGACAGAGCTACCGCTGATTGATATGGTCCACATCCGGCAAGAGTCTATCTTAAAATCGCATAAATTCTTGCCATGTAGCATCTCCGATATGCTTGAGACGGTTGCGTATTCTGGGTGGATGCTTGATACTTGATGCTGGATTAATAGCAATACACGAATGATGAAGTCAAAAAACATCCAGACTTCGAAGAGTTCCCCTCGACGTGCTCGGGGCTTGAGCGTTCGACCGAGCTCACGCCGAGGGCTCAGGATCGAAGGCAGTCGAGCCGTATCCAGAAACTAGGATCCAGGATCAATCAGCACTCACAACGGTTTTCATCGCGACGGCATAGTTTGAATACAGTATTTTATGCTACTATAGGGTTAAGCCAATATAAAAAGGACAACAATGAAAGTTCAAGTGAGTAAATTTTTCGGAGAACGGGAATCCTCCTATGGCTGGGTCGTTGTGGTCACGGGTTTTATCATTACCATGATCGTTTACGGTATCACTTCCTCTCTGGCCGTATTTTTTAAGCCGTTGGTACAAAGCTTCCAGTGGGGTCGTGGTCAGACTTCTCTCCTCTGGGCCGCCAACTGGATGACGTTCAGCGTGCTGGCCATTATCATCGGCCCGCTCATCGACCGTTTTGGCGCCCGCAAAACGATGTTCGCCGGTGCTTGCCTTTTCAGCTTGGGTATCCTGCTCAGCAGTCAGGCGACTTCTCTCTGGCATCTCTTCCTTCTCTTCGGTATGCTTGGGAGCGTGGGGCTCGTGTCCACGTTGATGCCGCTGGTCGTCACCGTCACACGCTGGTTTGATCAGCGGCAGGGCCTGGCACTCGGTATAGCGCAGGCGTTCAATACGGGAACGTTCGTCGTTTCTCCATTGGCAGCCTTGATGGTGACAAACTATGGTTGGCAGAAGGCTTTGCTGGTGTTAGGCGGGCTGGCACTGGTCACGGTCGTCCCACTGACTGTTTTCATTCGGGAGCCCCAAGGAATTGATGCAGCCGCTGCCAAGGAGCATCGGGCGTCTTATCCATTGCAGGATTTTCGGCTCAGGCAGGCCTTGGGTACCCGAACATTCTGGTCTCTGAAATTTATGGTGCTGGGTTGTTGCGTCTGCCACTCGTTTCTTCTTCTGCACCTGGTAAACTATCTGACCGATCAGGGAATCGTGATGAGCCGTGCCGCCATGCTTTTTGGTATCATGGGATTGGCCAGTGCGGCCGGCAGGATCGCAAACGGCCTGTGCGCCGACCGTTTTGGCGCAAAACCCGCAATTGCCGGTTTTCTCCTCGTGCAGGGCTTGGGGGTTCTGCTGTTCCTTCGTCCCGATCAGCTTTGGTTGCTGTATCTAGGGATCATCATCTGGGGTATGGCCATGGCCGGGCCAATGAGCTGCTACCCGATGCTCTATCGGCAATACTTTGGAAAGCGCCACCTGGGCATGCTGATGAGTGGTTTTTATACCGCAGGCGGGCTGGGGATGGCCCTGGGAGGTTTACTGGCCGGGGTGCTCTTTGATGTCACCGGCGGCTACCAACTCTCCTTTGGCATCAGCCTTATCGGCGGTGTTGGCGCAGCCTTTATTGCTATGACTCTGCAGCCACCCAACCGATCATTGGTGGATGGACACGCTAGAATCAGCCGGAAACCTGCGCCGGCATAATAAGAAAAGAGTGCTTTCGAAATAAATTGCCGGGCCTGTCGATAAGCGATTTCACCACCTCATATCTCGATCAAGGATCCGCCGGACGGGCACGCCAGGGAAGCGATGAGAAACACATAGAGATTTTGTCTTATGTCACCCGCTGAATTAATCATACGCAGAGCATCCTTGGATGATACCAAAAATTTAATAGAGTTGGGTATCCGGACATTCAGAGATGCCTTCGGTCCGGATAATACCTCTGAGGACATGGAAGCATATCTGGCCTCGGCCTTCACCCCAACCCAAATTGCTTCGGAACTCGCCGATACGACCGCAACCTTTCTCCTGGCCTATGCAGACGAGAAGCTCATTGGTTATGCAAAACTTAAAGTCGGTAAAGTGCCAGAATGTGTTCATGGTTTGAAGCCGGTTGAACTTGAGCGGCTGTATATCGAAAAAGGTGTCATCGGCAAAGGCTATGGCGCCGCTCTCATGGCTTCATGCATCGAAGAAGCTCGGCAAAGAGGCTATGAAACATTGTGGCTTGGAGTGTGGAAGCGCAACGAGCGTGCGCAGAACTTCTATCGAAAATGGGGTTTCAGTGGGGTAGGCACCAAAGAATTTATCATTGGTAAAGATGTGCAAAAAGATCTCATCATGGAGCGGCGGTTTGAGCCGTAAGTGTCGTAAAGAAATATCTTTACACCCGCATCGAGCTTTTTAGCTGGATTAGGGTTTGCAGTTCAATCCATTCCGGAAAAAAGAAGGCAAAATCCCAGCAGGTTTACCATGGTCCGTCAGCAAGATTGCCGGACCCTAAACTTGGTGCTTCGATTCGCAATTACTATGACGTATTTTCAGAGAAAGAATCATCAATAATGCTCACTCAGCACTAAGTCCTGAGTAAATAAATACGTTATCGTATTTATGAATCGAAGGACTTAGCCTTAAGAAAATCATTAAGGTTTTCCTTCAGCAGTCAATGTTGGCCGTTGAATAGTGCCCTTGCCGAATTTTTTGGCGATGCTGCCAACTGTCTGATCGACTATATCCCAGCTATAGAAAACTGTTGATTTTATCTAAAAAAGCATTAAATATTACAATTATGTATAATTCTTTATAATCGCTGTCCCGGCCAAAAGGTGTGTGTCATGAAACGCATTGAAGAGGTCACCCTGCTTTACGAAATCAGCCTGGCGCTGAATGAACACCTCGACCTAAAAAAGTCCTTATATAAAGTTTTGGATATTCTGTCCACCTCGATGGACATGGTCCGCGGTACGATAACGATACTGGATCTGCTGCGCAATGAAATTTTCATCGAAGTTGCGCACGGAATTTCCCGCAGTGCCGTGTCCCGGGTGAAGTACAAGCTCGGCGAGGGGATTACCGGCCGGGTTATTCAATCCGGCAAAGGCGTCGCTATTCCTAAAATAAGTGATGAACCCCATTTTCTTGATCGCACCGCTTCCAGGAAGTCTAAAACCGTTGAAGAGCTCTCGTTTATCTGCGTTCCGATAAAAAAGGGCAGCCTGGTGATCGGCGCTCTGAGCGTGGATCGCCCCTTTGATGATCAGTACAACCTCAAAGAGGGCCGCAAACTTCTTGCCGTGGTGGCAACCATGGTCGCCCAGCATGTGATTAATCTTGAAACCATCCGGCGTGAGAAAGAACAGCTGAGAGAAGAAAACAGGAGGCTTCGCAAAGAACTGGAAAACAAGTACCGCATCACCAACATTCTCGGCAACAGCAACAAAATGCGGGAGGTTTTTCAAATGATCTCCCAGGTATCAAAAAGCAACGCTACCGTCCTTATTCGCGGTGAAAGCGGAACCGGAAAGGAACTTGCCGCCAATTCCATCCACTACAACAGCCATCGGGCCAAAAATGCATTTGTCAAAGTCAACTGCGCAGCCCTTCCGGTGAATCTGATCGAAAGTGAACTGTTCAGCCATGAAAAAGGTGCTTTTACCGGTGCGATAAAGCAAAAACAGGGCAAATTTGAACTGGCAAACAAGGGCACCATTTTTCTGGATGAAATCGGCGCCATTACGCTCGATGTTCAGGTGTCCTTGCTGCGCGTTCTGCAGGAGAAAGAGTTTGAACGGATTGGCGGTCACCGCACACTGAAAACCGATGTCCGGTTTGTTGCCGCAACCAACAAAAACCTGGAAGAAGCCGTTGAGGAAGGAACGTTCAGGGGTGATCTGTACTACCGGCTGAATGTGTTTCCGATATATATGCCGCCGATGCGGGAGCGCAAAACCGATATCCTGCTGCTCGCCGATCACTTTCTTGAAAAGTATGTCAAGGAAAACGGCAAAGATATCCGTCGTTTCTCCACCCCGGCTATCGATATGCTGATGAATTACCACTGGCCGGGCAATGTCCGTGAGCTGGAAAACTGTATCGAGCGTGCTGTTTTGCTGTGCGAAGAGGGTGTGATTCACAGTTATCACCTGCCCCCGACCCTGCAAACCGGGGTGGAATCGGATACACTACCGGCCCTGTCGTTGGAAGAAGCCGTCGGCAATCTCGAACGCGAAATGATTATCGATGCTCTGAAAAACACGCGGGGCAATATCAGCCAGGCGGCGGATATTCTGCAAACCACCGTCCGCAAGTTTGCCTATAAGGCCAAAAGATACGGCATAAGCTATAAACTCTATCGATAAGCCAACTATTTATCGGGCTTTAGCGGGATTTTGTCTTTCACAAACGCGGTCAGCTTAAAATTCCAAATCTCAAGCATCAAATTCCAAACAAAATCCAAATTCAAATTACCAAAACCATGTGACCACTTTATTGATGGTTTCGTTCGAAATTTGGATTTTCCCTCTGGTGCTGCCTTCCCGGTAAAACTTTCAAACACGGTTTTTTGCTATTTCCGGAGATGGTATGTTCCAACAGAAAAGGAAGAGGACCGGCGGCCAGCGCCCGTTATCTGCGGGCACTGGTCGCCGGTTTGAGGGGGGCTTATATGTCGAAATACAGGAAGAACTCGTGCGGATGCGGCCGCAGTTTGACTTCATTGACCTCGTTTTCTGTCTTGTAATCAATCCACATATCGATCGCATCCTGGGTGAAGACATCACCCTTGAGCAGAAATTCCTGATCGGCCTTGAGCGCTTCCAGAGCTTCATCCAGGGAGCCCGGTGCGGACTCGACCTCTGCCAGCTCTTCCGGCGGAAGCGAGTAAATATCTTTGTCCAGCGGATCACCCGGGTCGATCTTGTTCTGGATGCCGTCGATAACGGCCATGACCATGGCCGAAAACGCCAGATATCCGTTGCAGGACGGATCCGGTGTTCGAAATTCGATGCGCTTGGCCTTCGGCGACTCGGAGTACATGGGAAGGCGGATGGCGGCGCTGCGGTTGCGGCTCGAATAAGCCAGGTTCACCGGTGCCTCGAATCCCGGGACCAGACGCTTGTAAGAGTTGGTGGTTGGATTGGAAAATGCACAAATGGCATTGCAGTGTTTCAGAATGCCGCCGATGGCATACAGGGCTTCCTGGGAAATCCCGGCATATTTGTCCCCGGCAAACAGCGGTTTGCCCTTGTTCCAGATGCTGATGTGGGTGTGCATGCCGGTTCCGTTGTCTTCAAAGAGCGGTTTCGGCATAAAGGTGATGGTGTGGCCGTGACGATAGGCCACATTTTTCAGGACGTATTTAAACCACATCAGCTGGTCGGCCATTTGCAGCAGCGGCTGAAAGCGCATGTCGATTTCAGCCTGGCCGGCGGTGGCCACCTCGTGATGCTGGGCTTCGACGGCGATACCCAGGTTTTCCAGGGTCAGGACCATTTCGGTGCGGATGTCCTGAAATTTGTCCATGGGCGGCACCGGGAAATAGCCTTCCTTGTGGCGTGGTTTGTAACCGAGGTTGGGGCACTCATCCCGACCCGTGTTCCAGACGCCTTCAACCGAATCGATCTCGTAAAACGCCCGGTTTCGAGCGGATTCGAAGCGAATATTGTCGAAAATAAAAAATTCGGCTTCCGGCCCGATATACACGGTGTCGCCCAGGCCGGTGCTTTTCAGATAAGTTTCGACCTTCTGGGCGATGTAGCGCGGATCCCGTGTGTAGGGTTCGCGGGTTACCGGGTCGACAATGTTGCAGATCAAAACCAGGGTCTGCTCAGCGTAAAACGGGTCCATCTTGGCGGTCGTCGCATCCGGCACCACGAGCATGTCGCTGGCGTCGATCGGCTGCCAGCCGCGAATACTGGACCCGTCAAAGCCGAACCCGTCATCAAAGCTCGATTCTTCCAGTTCGCTGATCGGAACCGAAAAATGCTGCCACAAACCCGGATAGTCCATAAAGCGCAGGTCCACCATTTTTACGTTTTGTTCTTTTGCCAAATCCAATACTTCTTTGGGTGTCATCACTGTTCTCCTTTTAATTGATGAAAATAATTAATAATTCTATTGGTATAGAGAAACGGGCAATCGTTTAAACCGTGAATGCGAGTCATGAATCGTTTTGCTGCGGTTCGCCGCTTCTCTGTTTCAATCAAATGGCGTCTTTGCCCGTTTCGCCCGTTCGCACGCGGACGGCTTCTTCCACCGGAGTGACAAAAATTTTGCCGTCCCCGATTTTGCCGGTGTTAGCAGCCTGGCGAATTTTTTCCACCACTTCGTCGGTCCGATCGGCTTCCACCACGATTTCGATTTTTATCTTGGGGATAAAATCGACGATATACTCCGCACCGCGGTAAATTTCCTTGTGGCCCTTCTGCCGGCCGTAACCTTTGACTTCGCTGATGGTCATTCCCTGTATGCCGATCTCATTCAGCGCCTCTTTGACGTCATCAAGCTTAAAAGGCTTGATGATCGCATCAATTTTTTTCATTGCCTAACCTCCTGTTTAAATCATCTGACAATATTTGGATCTATCCATTTTTCGGCTATACTTCCTGGATTTCGAAACCTCTTTCTCCGTGTACGGCGTGATCAAGACCCGTAATCTCGCTTTCGCGGCTCACCCTGAGGCCGCCGGTGATAGCCCGGGTCACATAGATAACAATAAGGGTTCCAATGGCCGTGTAAACTGCCGTGGCCACGATGGAAACGATCTGAATCCACAGCTGCTTCGGGTTGCCGTAAAAAAGTCCCCGGGCGCCCTCGGTTATAGCCGGGTTGGCGAAAAGACCTGTGGCCAAAGCACCCCAGATGCCGCACATGCCGTGAACCCCGAATGCGTCCAGAGAGTCATCATAGCCGATTTTGTGTTTGATCACAGCGACGCTGTAATAGCCGATCAGACCGGCCCCCAGGCCAATCACCAGAGAAGCCGGCATATTGACATAACCGGCCGCCGGTGTGATGGCCACCAGGCCGGAGACAACACCCGATGCCATACCCAGAACGGTCGGCTTTTTGCTGAAGATCCACTCGGCAAACATCCAGACCAGTGCGCCCATTGCCGCTGATGTGTTGGTGACCAGAAATGCTGACCCGGCCACGCCGTCCGCTGCAAGCTCGCTGCCGGCGTTGAAGCCGAACCAGCCGAACCACAGCAGCGCAGCCCCCAGCGCGGTCAGGGTGATGCTGGACGGAAACATGGCTTCTTTGCCGTAACCGAGACGTTTGCCGATGACCAGCGCTAGGACAAGGCCGGCAACCCCGGCGTTTATATGCACCACCGTTCCGCCCGCAAAGTCAAGGGCACCCATGCTCCCCATCCATCCGCCGCCCCACACCCAGTGGGCAATGGGACAATATATGAAAGTCAACCACAAGGTGCTAAAAACAATCCAGGCTGAAAATTTCATCCGATCGACAATCGAACCTAGAACCAGGGCCACTGTGATACAGGCGAAGGTCATCTGAAACAGTGCAAATACGTAGGTCGGGATCGATCCTTGCAGGCTGTTCACACCGATACCGTTCATGAACAGGTGCTTTAATCCGCCGACGATGCCGGCCTTGTCCGGCCCGAAGGCGAGCGTGTAGCCCCACGCCATCCAGATCACGCTGCCCAGACAATATGCCACCAGGGTCATGGCAAAGGTGTTGAGCAGGTTTTTATAACGGGACATGCCGCCGTAAAACAGAGCCAGTCCGGCCGGCGTCATCATCATCACCAATGCAGTGGCGACAATAATCCAGGCGGTGTCTCCCGTATCCAAGGCGTCTGCGGCCAAAGCAGAAGAGAATGGAATCAGGACCATGAGAGCAGTTGCCAAACCGGTTTTCGATTTCAAATACAATTTAAACCTCCTTCTAAGTTTCTATTTCGATATGCGGGTCTGCTGCATATCCGTATAATCGGTGTGTCGAACATCGGGTCACGCAAGTTAGGGGAATACTTCAGCTTCGCTGCGAGTGGTTCCATTTTTGATCAGTCTTGCTTCAATCGCTGATTTGATCTCGCTAACCTGCTCCGGTGCATCCACTTTCTCACCATCGAAATCTCTGACATAAAAAACATCGACCACCTGGTCGACCTTGGTGGCGATCTTGGCCACCCAGATATCCAGCCGGCAGCGAAAAAGCGTATCCGTGATATCAAACAGCAAACCGGGAAAGTCGTGAGCAAATACTTCGATAATGGTGAAAAAACTCGAGCTGTGGTTATCCATCACAACCCGATGCGGCCGTTTGTTGACAGGCGATCTCCTGCGTCGAGATCCGGAAATCTTTTTGGCCAAAGTCGCTGCCAGGTCCAGTCTGCCGGCCAGAGCATCTTTCAGGTTTTCTTCGGCGCGAATCCAGCGCTCTTCCTCAAAGAGCTGATCGGGCGGGGGTTTGACTTCGAAAATATCCACAGCGATGTTGTTGCGCCATGTAAAAATCTGGGCATCGATGATGTCGATATTGTTCAGCGTGAGAACGCCGGCGATCCTGGAAAAAAGACCCGGTTGATCCGGCGCACAGATTTTAACTGTGCGGGTTTCCGAATCTCCCGTGCGGGTTATGTTCCAGACAAAATCCTTGTCGCCGAGCCGTTGGTAGCGCCGGATGTCTTCCAGAATCTGATCGGCGGTGGCATACAGCAGGTAACGCGGGGACAGCACGTCGAAGAAAGATTCCAATTCGCTGCGGTCCTGTGCGGTTTCAGCCGAGGCCAGTACGCGTTTTTGCTTTATTTCAAGACCTTTGACGGCCTCGCGCGTTGCCAGTTCCCCCTTTTCCAGTATATTCAGGACCTTTAAAAAAAGATCCCTCAGAAGCGTAGCGGTCCAGTCGTTCCATGCATTCGGGCCGGTGGACATGGAATCGGCAACGGTCAGCAGGTACAGCATTTTTAAGCGTTCAACATTTTCGATTTCCCGGGCACAGAAAATCGCCGTCTCTTCATCATGAATGTCCCTTCTGGTTGCAATTTTTATCAGGAGCAGGTGCTTTTCCACCAGAAAAGCCACCGTGCCGATTTCACGGGGCGTCAGTCCTTTGGTTTCAAGAATTGAACGCGCCATCACTGCGCCGCCCCTGGCATGGTCATCGTCAGCCGCACTTTTGCCGATGTCATGCAGCAGGCCCGCCCACAACAGTAATTTGCGCTCTTTCAGCTCCTTGTAGATTTTGGCGCACAGCGGATAAGTGCGTAAGCCGGCATCGGTGCCAAAATTCTTCAAGGTTTGAACGGTTCGCAGCAGGTGCTTGTCCACCGGGTAAAGATGATATTCGTCGTATTGGATTCGATTGAAAACCGTGTGAAATTCGGGAATGAACCGGCCCAGAAATCCGGTGTTCAACATTTCCTTGAGAACGTTGAAGGTCGGCGCCGGCGCCAGCAAGATACGTTCAAATGACTTGACCGTGTCAACCGAGCTTGCAAACTGCTTGTCTACAAGATGACGGAACTCTTTAACAATTCTTTTTGCTTCGGCGCTCAAGGGTATTTTCAGCCGGAGACTTTCCTCAAATATTTGAATCAGAAGGTTCGGGGTGGCCATCACGGCAGTGGGCGATGTGAAGCCGAGGGTATCGTGAATGACCGCCAGTTCTTCCACCAGGGTTTGTTTGGCAGACACCTTCCTGCGCTTTCCGTCGGCGCCGTATCGCAATTCATACAGAAACATCAGGTGCTGTTGTTTGATAAAATCCATCTGGCCATGCAGCACGCCCAGAAAACGTTCCACTGGCTGCTGGCCGTTGGTTTTTTTAAATTCAAAGGCTTCAGCCAGTTTGAGCTGGTTTTCGAAGTGAAGTTGATCACATTTTCGCCCACACAGAAGATGCAGCCGGTTGCGGACATTCCAGATAAATTCTAGGGCCTGGGCCAACGTGTGATATTCGTCGTGGGAGAGCAGCCCCAGGTACATAAGATCCCTGGGTTGTTTCAGCGCATATTTGATGTGAGCCAGCCACAGCATCGTGTGATAATCTCTTAATCCCCCTTGGCCTTCTTTCAGGTTGGGTTCGAGACGATAGGTCGAGTCGCCGTAATGGCGATGGCGCTTCTGATTGGTTTCAATCAGCCATTTGATGACTTTATTCGATCGACGCGCCAATACCTTTTTCTGCATTTGTTCCATCAGCTCTGAATACAGGATGGACATCCCGCATATGAAACGGGCATCCAGCAAAGGCGTCAGGATTTCAAAATCATTGGCGGCCAGACTTAAGCATTCTTTCAATGAGCGCGTGGCATAGCCGACTTCCAATCCAATATCCCACAAAGGGTAAACGATTTCGCGAATAAGGTCTTCGGCCTCATCCGGCACACTTTTCTTAAAGAGAAACAGCAGGTCGACATCCGAGTGGACACAATGTTCACCCCTGCCATATCCCCCCAGTGCGATAAATGCATACGGATTTTTGATGAGGCCGATGCCGGGTCCGACCATACTGGTTTCAAACCTTTGGCGAATATATTCGTCCATGATCGCGGCGTGCTTTTCCAGAAAGTCGGGAGCCTTTGATTTCAGGTACCTGGAGATCAGTTCGTCCCGCCCCTGTAGCAGGCGCGCTGCGGCACCGTCATGTAATTTTTTTGATTCTTGGACTTGCATCGTCGTTTCCGGTTTCCGTGAACTCGATTGGGTAAATATTGCAACCCGTGTGCCATCAATCGATTCAAATAAAATAATCAATATACTCGGATGGTTGAAAGCTTTTGTCGCCGAAGGGCCAAAATGTCGTTGTTTACAAAATTGTCATAATAGGGTTTATAATATTACGAATTTGTATAGTGTGATTGTTTATTATTTTATCACGTTTGCGCTGAAAATTCTGCTAAAAAAATAAATCTGAAGGATTAATGTTTGTTGATGTTGATTCTGTAAGTTATTATTATTAATAATATAAAATCTACTTATTCAAAACTGTGATTTATTTTTTTAGGCTGACCCAAAGTAGGAATTCCAGATTTCTGCGACCTTGCGGCGAAGATTCTGAAATTTTTCTTCCGGTACCCTGGCGGGTTTCTCCTGCAGGTTGAGCTTGTGCGCCATGGCGCGGTAGATCAGATAGGCATGTTTCAAAAGGTGGGCCCTGTATTCATCAATAACGCCGGTTTCAATCAGGGTCTGTATCAAGCGTACATTGTCGGTCCATTCAAGCAGTGCCGGAAATTCATGCGATTTGAGCAACACAAGGTATTGGACCAGAAATTCAATATCGACAATACCGCCGGTGTCCTGCTTTAGATGAAAGATTCCGGGTTCCGGTTTCAAAAGCTCACGGCGCATGCGCCGACGCATTTGAACCACTTCCTGGTGCAGCTTTTGTCTGTTTCTTGGAAGCGCCAGAATTTGCCTGCGAATGTCTTCGAATTCCTGCTTCAGCCGGATATCACCGCCAACGGTTCTGGACCGGATGAGAGCCTGATGCTCCCAGGTCCAGGCATCGTTGAGTTGATAGTCCCTGAATCCCTCGATATGACTGACCAGTATTCCGGAACTGCCGCTGGGACGCAGGCGCATGTCGGTATCATAAAGGATACCGGCCCGGGTGGCCGCCGTGAGCAGATGTAGGACGCGTTGACCGAGACGCGCAAAAAAATGGTTATTGTCGATCGGATGGTGGTTGCTATCGGTTTGGCCGCTTGAGCCTGAGTGCAAAAAAACAAGGTCAAGGTCGGATCCATATCCGAGTTCCAGGCCACCGAGTTTACCATAGGCGATAACCGCAAAGCCCCGCTCGCAGGGTTCCCCGCTGTTAAGCTTGCATGTTGGCTTTCCGTGTTTTGCAGTCAGATAATCCCAGGCCAGTTCAAGCACTTCATTGAGCACCACCTCGGCAATATCTGACAGGTGGTCGCTGACTCGCATCAGCGGCAAAACCTGGGTTACATCAGCCGCCGCGACGCGCAGCACATTCACCTGTTTGAAAACGCGCAGCTCTTCCATCTGGTATTCGAAATCTTCGGACAGTCTTTTCAGACGCAGCCGAAGCTCTTTTTCGAGATCATTTCTGTCGGGTGGTGCATACAGCGTGCGCGGATCCAGCAGCTCGTCCAGCAGCACCGGATGGCGCGCCAGAAATGTCGCGATCAGGGAACTGGCACTTGTCAGCTTCACAAGATGGACCAGACAGCTTGGATTTTCCAGCAGCAGGGCCAGATAGGCGGCGCGTCCTTCTATGGCCTTAATCAGATCAACAATGCGGTTTAAGGTGATTAAAGGTTCATCACAATTGCCCGCTGCTTCAAGCAGCAGTGGAATGAGCTTGTTCAAACGATCTCGGCCTTCCCGGCCCAGCGACCGCCCGGCAAGATCTTCTCTCAGATGCGTCAGAAGGCGCACAGCTCCGGCAGGATCCCGGTATCCGGCGGCTGACAGTATTTTTTCTCCGCGACCGGACGGCAGTGCGCCTTGCCAGATTTCTTCCAGTTCGGCACTGCGACCGCCGGGCGCCTGTTTAGCATCCTTTGTCTCAAGCAGCATTGTAAAATGACTGTGGACGATACTGCGATGGTCTTCAAGCCGGCGTATAAATTCTTCCTTATTTTCAAAGCCCATGGACAGGGCCAGGCGTATCCAGTCGTCAGTGCTGGACGGAAGCTGATGGGTTTGCTGGTCGGCATATTCCTGAAGACGATGCTCCAGGTTGCGCAGGAAAATATAGGATGCGCTGAGCTGATCACATACACGTTGCGGTATGTATTTTTCGTTGGCCAGGATCTTCAGTACATTGAGAATGCTGCGTTGCTGCAAGGGCGGAACGATACCGCCGCGAATCAGCTGAAAAATTTGACCGAAAAACTCAATTTCGCGGATACCGCCGCGACCCAGCTTGATATCATCCGCCATGGCCTTACGCTTGATCTCAAGACTGATTTTGTGCTTCATCGCCCGTAGAGATTCGAAGGCGCCGAAGTCAAGGTACCGGCGGTAAACAAAAGGATTGAGTCTTTCCAAAAGTTTTTTGCCGGCGGATTTGTCTCCCGCCACAGCGCGAGCTTTGATCCAGGCATAGCGCTCCCATTCCCGCCCTTGGAGCTGGTAGTACTCTTCCATGGCATCGAAGCCCATGCTCAGCGGCCCGCTTTCACCGTATGGCCGCAGGCGCAGATCGACCCGAAAAACAAAGCCATCTTCGGTGGCTTTTCCCAGAACCTGCAGAAGACGACGGCAAAGACGCGCAAAAAAATCTTCATTACTGATCTGTTTGGCAGCTCCTGTCGTCATGCCGCTTTCGGGGTAGGCAAAAATAAGGTCGACATCGGAGGAAAAGTTCAATTCTCGACCGCCCAGTTTCCCCATGCCGATAATCGCCAGTTGCTGGTCGGCATTGTCGCCACCGGTCGGGCAGCCATAAATGGTGCATTGCCATCTATGCAGCAGCGAAAGAGTATAATCGATACAGGCATCGGCAAAGTTTGAGAGCTCGGAGGTGGTTTCAAACAAATCGGCCGCACCGCTAAGATCCCGCCAGGCGATTCTTACCATCTCGCGTCTTCTGAAGTTTCGCAGGGTTTTTTCCAGCTGCTTTTGATCCTGTACGTCTGCCAGCAGGGGTTCAAGTTTGCGGGCGTAAACGTCAGAGGCGTAATCTGTGTGAAGATCTCCGCTTTCAAAGAGATCAGCCAGCAGCCCGGGATCACGGATACAGTTTGAGGCGACAAAGTCACTGAAGACAAATACTTGCCTGGCTTCAGCGCACAGCTTATTTGATTTGGGGAAAGAGATTTGGGCGGTGTCGGCAGACACTTGCAGGCTGCGCCATTTTTCTTCGAAACGCTCAGTCAACTCTTTCGCGGGTGAGTCCATTTAGGTCATATTTATGCGTGCCTGCTTGATAATTTCCAGCGCCTTGGGGATTTGACCTTGATGTTGAAGGACAAAAGCCGAATAGCCAAACTTGTCGAGGTTCAGATCGATACCGGAGATCTTTTTGAAAGTGTCGGGGGTTCCGCGCACCGTAATTCTCAAAGTTTTATCACTCGGCTGGATTTTAACGGTCCAGAAAATTTCCGGTGTTTCATCGAATTTTGCCGCCCGGGGCTCATAGCTCAGTTCACCGGGAAAATGCTGCCTGACTTCCGACAGCAGCGCCTCACCCAAGCTGCGCATATCCAGCGGCAACTCGCTTAAAAAAAGTTTGTCGCCGGTGGATAACGTCCGAGACAGTTTATAGGTCGGTTCCTTCTTTTCGGGCGCCTGTATTTCGGGTTTCGACGGTTGTGATGGTTGTGACGGTTGCGCCTCCGGGAATTTTGTCTCAACGGCCGGTTGGGAAACAGATGCTTTCTCGATTTTAGCATCCATGTTGCTGAGGACGATAATCTGATCGGTGCTGCCGATATTCAGCAGACGGGTTATATCGG